>Ga0315338_1001443_pt1 | contig 29885 bp, 23 predicted proteins | sample ASW8metaG_FD_204518 | JGI IMG/M metagenome (GOLD analysis project Ga0315338, IMG submission 204518) | Ammonia-oxidizing marine archaeal communities from Monterey Bay, California, United States - ASW #8 | ecosystem: Environmental > Aquatic > Marine > Coastal | place: USA: California | collected... | reverse complement strand
TATTACTTGTATTACTTGTATTACTTGTATTACTTGTAACATTTTCCATTCTTTTGATGAGATCGGTTGCATAATACTCTAATGAATAACGAAAGGCTAATTTAATGAATATATTATTTATTATGTGAATCTTTTTTTTACATTTATTTAATAATTTTCTGCAATCTTCTGCTTGTAAAGAATCTAATATAGTTAACGAATATTTTTCAAGTTTTTCTTCCAATATTTCAATGGAAACTATAGTTGTAGATAGGTAAATAGCGTTTAATTTTTTTATGTATACAAACAGTTCTTGTTTTGTCTTTTGTGATTTAGTATGATGTAGCATGTAAATTAGCAAATAATATAAGGATTTCAAAAATTTAAATGTATGCATATTTGAATTTGAATTTATATTTGTTATCTCAAATGTTTCATATGAAATAACAGATTTTAACCACAAATCAAATGTTATTTTAAATGGTGTACACAATCTAAAATTTAGATGTTTATGTTGATATGTATGTTTATATTTTGAAATAGAACTATGAAATGTAGTATTTGTATCTGGTGTATAAAATTTATAAGTGTTTGATTCACCACCATCCATTTCTACATTTTGTTTATATTCACAACACACTAAATTGTAAAAATCGTGACAATGTATATCATCATTGTTAGACAAAAGATTGTAAAATAATGTTTCAGAAGAAGATTTATTACGTTTCGGCATTATGTATTTACTATTTTTAACATGTTCTTGGATTTCATTAAATAAATGAAAGTTATTTTTGACATATTTAGTCGATGGAACAGTATATAACAATAGAAATAGATGTAATTTATCGGTATTTCGGTATAAATGGGAATTTATCAAAGTTTTCAAAAAATGATCTATGAATTTGTCTGTTTTTTTTTGAGAAATGAAGACATTCAATACAAATCCGAGTAGATCTGCACTGTGTATATCATATTTTTGTTTTATAATATTATCTATTTTGTATAATATACTATTACTTGAAAATTTATAGTAAATTGTATCTTTTATTTTTGCTTTTAATCCATTTTTCATATCTTCTTTATTTTGATATTTTGTTTCTATTTCAGTTGAGGTTATATTATAAATTGGTCGTAATGGTTTACAGGTTTCCACATCATCTACATTTTTAAGTAAAATTCTATTATGTAAAACTTTAATTAAATGACGCATCCCATCAAAACTTACGAAATTTCCACACAAATAATGAATTAAATAACGATTGAAAATTCTTTGAAATTTAGAAGAAAACAGGGGCTTGTATTGCATATAAAATAATATAAAACTTGTTTGATTATTTACAAATTGTTGTATTATGTACGCATCTATACTTACATATTCTACACCAAAAAAAAATACCATTTATGTAATTGTCAATATTAGTTAGTATTAGTATTAGTATTATGAAATATAATTGAGTATTTATATTTAAATTAAATTGTAGTCTTTTGTAATGATAATTATAATTATTTCTTTTAATTATTTCTTTTAGATAGTATTAATCTTGCCAAATGTTCCACCGCCAAGACTTTGGCTGATTTTTCTCTTATAATCATCTTTCTTTTGTTTTTCTGTTTTGCTTGAAGTTTTGATGGACCGAAGTAGTTTCTTGTAAGCGCTCATTTTCTTTTTTTTCTTCTTTTCCTTCTGTTGAACGGTTGTTTGAACAGATGTTAATTCGGTTGTATATGTCATTTTATGTAAATGTAAATGTAAATGTAAATGTAAATGTAAATGTAAATATAATATGTGAGATTGTTTGTTTGTTTGTTGTTAGTGCTGTGTAAAAACAATCAGATTTAAATATGTCGTATTAATATCAAGAGTTTTGTTCTGTTTTAAATGCCTTCATTAAGTGAAAAAAGAATAAAAAAAGATATACAAAAATTAATACAAGCAAATCCTACCACCAAAATTATCAAAAAAAATGAGGAGATTTCGTTTAAATTTGTAGGACCAAAAGATACATATTATAGGGATTCTGTTTTTGAAGTTTATGTTTATCTTCCTAAAAACTACCCATTTAAATCTCCATCTATTGCCTTTAAAACTAATATATATCATCCAAATATAGATGATAGGTCAGGTGCAATATGTTTAAATGTTATAAATGAAACTTGGTCATGCACATATAGTCTTCTTAATATATATGAACTGTTTCTTCCGCAATTATTAACATATCCAAATCCTGATGACCCACTTAATAGGGAAGCAGCATTGTTGTACAAAACAAATAAACGATTGTTCGCAAGTAAAGTTAAAGAATATATTGTAAACTACTGTGACCCATTGGATAGTGAGGAATTTTGAGTTGATTTATTTTGTTTATTTTGTTTATTTGAAATATTATTTTTCTTATTCATTATTAAAATTCCCATTTTAATTTTACAATGACAGATACTTATACAGATACACCAAAACCATCATCTATTACAAGTCTATTAACAAATCAATTGTTGGAAAAAATAGTAAAAGAAATTCGGAAAAAAGAAAATATGGATAAGATTCACGGAAGCATAATAGATCCTTTAATTCAATATACATATAACAAAATTTACCCTTACATACTTATATTATTTGGAGTTCTAATCCTTATTTTTCTAATTATAGTTGTAATTCTTCTATTAATTTTACGTCCACGATTTTTTAGTAGAATAAAATAATTTACATTTAAAAATTAATTTTCAAATTAATTTACAATTTTATATTATATAAAGATTGAATTACAATACAACACAACACAACACAACACAACAAAATGTCCTATGATAGATTAAAAACACCACCTATATATAAAATTATACTAATAGGTTCATCTTCAGTTGGTAAAACTTCTTTATGTAATACAATACAAGGAAGAATGTTTGACGAAAGAACGCCAATAACAATAGGAGTAGATTTTGCGGCACTTGTGTTAACAGATGAAATAAATGAAAGAAATGAAGAGACGAAAACGTTCAAAGTGCAACTATGGGATACAGCAGGACACGAAACATTTCGATCAATTGCAAAGAACTATTACCGAAATTCACAAATTATATTATTATGTTTTGATTTAACAAATAGAGCCTCATTCGCCGAATTAGACTCTTGGATGGACGAAATAAATTCTATAATAGACAAACATGTATATATATGTTTAGTAGGATTAAAAAGTGAATTGGAACCAGTTGTAAACAAAGATGAAATCGATTTATTTTTAGAAAAATACATGATTTTATCATATAAATCCTATAGTACAAAATATGATAATAATGCAAAAGAAATCAAAAAGATACTATTTGAATTAATGCATAAATATGACTTGTTAATGGAAGATTATGAACGTTTCAAAAAAAACAACAAGGAAGAAATAATATTAATAGATGATGAAAATCACTACACTGATAACATAAATATTAAAGACAACAAAGACAGCAAAGACAATAAAAACAACTGTTGCATGACCATGTAAATAGTTTTCACTTAAACATAGAATGTATCATATTTACTTATCACATTTATTATTTATTATTTATTATTTAGTAGTTATAATTTATAATTTGTTATTTTTATTGTATGTTAACGATTAAAATTGATACAAGAGAAACAGAAATAAAGAAATTTTTCAAAGATGCAACGTATGCTAAAGTTGAGAAATTACCATTAGGCGACGTAATATTTCAATGGAATGGAAAAGACATTTGGGTAATAGAACGTAAGGAAATAACAGATTTAGCACATTCTATTAAAGATGGGCGTTTTCGGGAACAAAAAATCCGTCTCCTTTCAAATTACAAACCATCCCAGATTTTATATTTAATAGAAGGTGATCTTAATCTTCCACTAAATATGGAAATACAAACAAATATGCCGGTAAAAACACTATATAGTAGTATATATAATATGATGCTACGTGATGATTTGAAAGTATATAAGACATCTGGAATGAATGAGACACTACGTTTTTTGAAAAATTTTGTTTGGAAGATGCAAACACAAGGTAAATCTTTTATGAAACAATATACAATAGAAGATTATCATGATTCAAATATGAAAATGAAACTTTCGAAAAAGAAAGAATTGGACAAACCGACTTGCTTCTTATATCAACTATGTCAAGTAAAGGGTGTATCACAAAAGATAGCCAAGGTGATTGTCTCAAAACACCCATCATGGATTTCATTATATAAAGCGATTGAAACTCAAGAAACGGAAAAAGACAAGATTGGTTATATATCAAATATGCAGGTTCCTATTAATAAGAAACAAAATAAAATAATAAATACAAAAAATACAAAAGAAACAAAACTGAAAAAGAAAAATGCTAAATCTACAAGAAAGATAGGTAAGGTAATAGGTGGTCGTATTTATAATTTCATGTTTTCGTAAAATCACCCGACTGTTTTTTATGCGTTTCGAAAAGAAAAATATTCTTTACTATACAAATGACAATATAACTAATAGAGGAATTACATATACTTACTAATAATGTGCAGATTCACCAATTTTGGGAGTGTCCGTTCTTTCTCTAACAATGCGTAATCTTCTTTCTTTTTGTTTTTTCTGTTTTCAAAGATAAATTCGTTTCTCAACACTCTCTGGAAATTCAATTTATCGAAATGCTTTTGGATGAATTCAAAGGTTATGTTGGGATTCCGCGACAATCCACCCCATTCCCATCTGTAGTGTTCACCTTGATGTGTTTCGACAAAGTCCATCGTAACGCCAGGATTTACAGAAAGCCATTCCCATTCCCAGTTAAGTGTATCCACGTGCTTTTCTATAAATGCAGGTGTGAGATTTGGATTTCTTGATACGGCCTCCCAATCCCAAGGAAGGTGCATATTTGTTTCAATTAAATGAATTGGCAATAAACGCGAAAATGACCACCAATTCACATTCAGGTTTGGGATTTCTTTGATAAGTGTCATCATTTCATTGATGGATGATTCGGGACCTTCTTCAAACAATTGTATTTTGTAATCATGCTCCGTAATTTTGTGAATGTGTTTTTTGAAAAACTTTGCTGTCATATTTTCTTTCAGAACCACTTGGTCCCAATTCCATGGAAAATCAAGATGAGAATCTATGTATTCCATCGTGAAATTAATGTTTCCGGTTAGTCCGGTCCAATCCCAAGGCATTTCTGGATTTGCTTCAACAATTTCAGGTGTAGCAAAGTCGTCATTGTAAGACATATTTTCCCAATTCCAGGGTTTGTCTATGTGCTTCTTTACAAAGTCTATTGTTAGATTTTCGCACCAACTTACTTCGGCCCAGTCCCAATCTTTGTCTGGGAACAATTCGATCAATTCCATCACAATTTTATCATTATCTGATATTGACCCCCAATTCCAGTTTTCGCTGGAATTTTCTTTGACAAAGTCTGCTGTTAGGTTTGGATTCATGGAGAGTCCTTTTACAGTCCAAGGCCACAACGGATGTGCCCTTACTATTTCCATTGTTATTGCTTTGTTTTCAGAGATTTCATCCCAGTCAAGTACAACTTTACGACGGAGGTAGTATTCCTCTATCATCTCAACTGTGAGATTTGGGTTGGCAGATATGGTCTTCCAATTAGAAATTCGAACTGGTCCGTAGGTTTCAATCAACACTTGTAGAATGTTGACTGTCCCAACGAATGTTTCCGTGAAAGACGGCATTTTCTGGGTCTGGGTCGCGAGAGAGCTGTATGTGAAACAGGAGAGTCGTTGTGATTCCGGATGTTCTGAGGCAAGTGTTGTTCTACTAACTTCACGAAAAAAAACAATCAGATTTTTTTTACCATAATATTTTCTTTTACATATTGTTACATATTATTACATATTGTTACATATTACATCACATCATCATACCCATAAGCTGTTGTAGTCCTCCAAATGCCCCCACCATATTTCCTCCGGCAATTTCCATCCGTATTTCAAAAATTCCACAACTCCCCATAATTCCTTCGAAATACAAGTCCTTAAAAGTGTATCTGTTGTTTGAATATTTGTCATTGTATACTTGCTCTATAAAACTTCTAACTGCTTCTAGAATTTCTCCTATTGTAAAACGACCACATTTTGCTTTGTAAAGTTTGCTCTGTTTTCCTTCTTTTTCAAATTGTATCTCTTTCGGAAATTGTATAATAAGTGGGTTCTCAGGATCAGGAACATAAAGTGCTTGTGACGTAAGATCGGTAACACTTAGATTTTTTTCAGAACCCTCTGAATCTCTATAACCTGCGTCATTGAAATCCCACGAACAGGTTACCGAATTGTCATCATTTTGATGAGATTTCAACAGAACGAAAATAGAGTTGATATCCATTTTGTATTTAGCGTATTTAGCGTATTTAGTGTATTTAGTGTATTTAGTGTATTTGGTGTAGTTGTAAAGTGTATTTGTGACATTCCTCTATTTCAAAAATAAAGAATCAGATTTTATTTGCGTCTTGTTATAAAAATTTATATTAGTGGTTTATCTAATACTCCACATTTCCAAATTATATATTCCGGTTCTTTTAAAGTTATATTGTTTTCCGACTTTTTCAACTGACTTTTATTTGATACAACGGGTGCAATACTTCTATGATTTAGACATGGTTCCAACCCATATTTCATATCGTCGTCTTTTTGAATAATTAAACCATAAGACTTATGTTCTTTGATTTTATTTGCAAGTGTCATGTTATTATAAACTCCACCTATAGTACTAGGTATTTTTACTGGGATTTCTAAATTTTCACACATTTTCAATAATTGATATCTATACCATTGAATTATTTGAACTTTATGTGGGTGAGTTATAGATTCTAATAACTCGTTTGAAACTATTTTAGTTATACCATTATATGTTAAAGAAGTATACGGGAAACTCATTTGTATGATTTTATTAAAAGAGGTTTAATTATATTACATTATTATTTTATTTTAATTTTAATTTGGTAAATTTGATTTATTTATTTTATTAATTTAAATAAACACTTAAACAAATTGGCATTTAAACAAATATAGAATCGCAACTACTCATTTTAGTTCGTTTCCACATACAAGTCATTGTAAAACTACATATTACAACCCGTCATATTTCATTGTAATTCATTACAACTAATCATAATTCATCATTTGAAATATGGATTTTTCCCAATTACTCAATACAGTAAAAGATAACCTCGGATTACATGAAGAAGTAATAGACGAAGAGGAACTGCAAAGAGAAAAAGAACAAGAAAATTACGAAACTAATCTAACCAAAACATACAATATCAATCTCGAAAAAATAAAATATTCACATCAACCTATTAACATCTTAAATAAACAAGAACGCGAAAATATGAATAAATTATATGAAAATATCAACCCAATTCAAAATATATATAATAAAAATGGCGAAATTATCCATATCAAAGAACTAAATGTTTCCACAATTACAATGTTTTTCCATTTGGATTGTGATGTAATAAATCTATCTATGATTTCAAAATACATTTGTCCGATTTGTAATATAATTGGATGTAACTCAAATAACAAATTATGTAAACCATTTAATGAAAATGACATTAAACAAAACAAAAGAGGCAAAAAAAGCAAGGACAATGGTAAAAATGACAAATTCACGTGCTCTATTAATATTCCTGGAACCTCGTCAACTATTCCACTTAAAAAATTGAAGCAATTTGACAATCAATATTCATATTATGTTCATTTTGAAAATCATAATGACGTTGTTCCCTATTTTGATAAATTGAAAAATCCAAAGGAACGTGACAAAATATTGAAACCCCGTATCATCAAAATCTTTCAAAATGGAGCACTTACAGTATTAGGAGTTAAAACATTAGAGCATGGTTTAGCTATAGCGCAAAAGGTAGTAGATGAATTAAATACTATAATGATTAAAGAACCGAAATTGACGACAAAAAAGAAAAGCGAGGAAAGCGAGGAAAGCGAGAAAAGCGAGGAAAGCGAGAAAAGTGAGAAAAGCAAGAAAAGCGAGGAAAGCGAGGAAAGCGAGAAAAGTGAGGAAAGCGAGAAAAGCGAGGAAAGCGAGGAAAGCGAGAAAAGTGAGGAAAGCAAGAAAAGAGAGAAAGTGGGCACAGAGATAGGTGGTCCGGTAAAATTCTTTCGTAATGAAGTGGATAACTCTATTTCTTACGATACACATCTTATTAATGCTACTTATTATGTAGATTTCAAAATTAATCGAGCTGAATTACATAAAATACTTGGGAATAAATATGGAATTACAAAAAATCAATGTGATTATCGTCCAAATGCATATCCCGCCGTTCCTATCAAGTTTTACTGGAATGAAGACAATCGATTTAATGGAAAATTTGGCAAATGTACCTGCACCAAAACCTGTAATGGAAAAGGAGTTGGAAAAGGCAATGGACAATGTAAAGCTATAACGATTACCGTATTCGAAAGTGGAAGCATTAGTTTTATGGGAGTAAAACACAAAGAGCAATTATCCGATTGTTATCATTTCATTAATTCAATTCTTAATATGGAATATGAACATGTTTTCAAAGAGAAATGTAAGATTGTAAAACCTAAATCACCGAAAATACCGAAAAATAAATATCCTAAACGTATCCGTATTCACGTAAACCAAGTATCTAATTTTGAAATAAGAAGCAAATTGATTTCTATTTAACTTACTTAAATTTACTTAAATCTATTTACTATATCATCGTGATTTTCAATCATATATTTGAACATTTTTTTGAAATAACTACGGAAATTTGCCGTATTTTGTTTTTTACTCACTGGAAACCAACGAATTTGATCTTTCTCTAAATAACCTTTTTTTGTTTTAATTACTCCACTTTTCATATATTTATATACGGCATTAAACAGTTTAGGTAGTGTATGAGGGTTATAATCCATTTTCAAAACAAAATCTGTATCCAAATCAGGCATTAATTGTTTAATGTTTTTTTGAATGTAAAATGACGAACCGAAAAATCCCATACTTTCTTCATAGCATTCTCTCACTGCTGTGTCTTTTGGTGTCTTATCTTCTTTATTACGACCTCCTCCAAATGTATCATATTTCCCTTTATCTCTGTCTTTAGCTTCTCTTCCTAATAATACATATAACTGTTTATTATATATGGCAATAGGTATTACTCCTGCTGCTTTCCATTTTTGATCTGTCATAAATATGAATATTTCAAAACAAATATAATTCTAAATATATAATTTATATGAATCCAATATTTAAATATGTAGTTCAAAGTTCAAAGTTCAAAGTTCAAAGTTAGAATGCTGTCATTTTGAAATAATTCTATAAATCCAATTCTTTATTTTTGAAATACTTTTCAAAACAATTCTGACATTTTGAACTTTGAACTTTGAACTACATATTTACATATTTACATATTTACATATTTACATAAAATGGTTAATGGATATAGATCATCAAGAGATTTAGAATATAGAGTAAAGAAAAATGTACCTATTCTATATAAAATAGGTGATGTAATAAGAGTCGCAAAATATGCGGGTAATGACAATTATGTTATGTATAGAGATACGATACTTACTGTAAATAAATTCTGTAGATTAGTCTTAGAAGAGTTAATTCGAGAAGAATTAATTCCAGAACGCAATAGTAATGTTAATGTATGGGTATCTGCCTATGTGCGTATGAAAAATTCCAAAAACCAACGTTCTATAGTGCGATTGAAGAACATTCCTATTTTGCCAGAATATAAAAAATATGAAACTAAAATATTAAACAATGAAATAAATAATAATGATTTAAAAATAAAACGTAATAAAGATAACAATTCAAAAATGCCACGTGCTAAAGTATCAAAGAAAAAGACGAAATCGCGAATGACAAAAGAACAAAAAGAATTAGAACAACGAATAAGAGAATACGATATTAGAATGGGCAAATGGTGGGATGCCCAACCAAAAGAAATTATTGAAGATTTAGATGAATTCACAAAAATCATATTTGCTACTCGAAAGTTGAAAGGAGAAGACAATGTATATGAAATGTTAAATCAAAATAAACAAAGAATGGGAATTATTCGTCCTTGGATTGACAAAGACGGTAAATATCCACCACAATTCAAAAATGAAGACAACGTTGTGACTCCTATGGGCGAACCTGAATATGAATATATACTCGACTGCGATTCTCCATTTCACGATATGCCACGTTCAGCTTACTATAAATATAGATTTACAAAAGTTTTCAAAAAATTCATATTAACCGATGAAATCCGCGAATTTAAGGAGGATTAACATTTTGATTTATTACCATAAATCTTGGATATCTTCTATAGTACCTGTGTTGTTGCGTCTCCTTGCTTCTTGTCCTAGAAGTCTCGTTAAGTGTGTATTTTTTGCACTGTTGGGTTGTGTGTGTTTCTTCTTCATGACTGAAAGAGGTTCAAAATCGTTACACTTCTTAAATAAAGTAATATATGGTTCGTTTGTAAATGTCAGAACTGTTATATTATATAAATCTTTCAAAAATGGGAAACCTTCTAATTTGCAAAACTGATTTTTGATATCATCACTGCTGCTTGCTAAATTTGTTATGTATTCTCCCATAATTTTTATTTTATCATCTCCAGAAACTGTACGATTATTATTCCCCCATAATTCCAATATGTGTTTATCTACACTATTATCTGGGGTGTTAAAGAAATTTTCTAATGACATTTTAAATACTCCTTTCTTTACTTCTCTCCATACTGTTTGGTCAAAAGTTTTTATTTTACTGTGTATTTGGTTAAAGTTATCAGTAAAAAATATTTGATTTTCTATTTTTTTAAGTTTAATTTTATATAGTTTGTGAATTATTTTTGGTGCTTCTTCTATTATATTTTGTGTGCTTTTTGTTTTAATATAACCTTGTAACTTGTTTATGCTTACAGCTATTTGTTCTCTTTCTTGTATGTGATTTATATTATGAGCTTGTGCTTTTGCTGCTGCGTCTGCTTCTTTTCTTGCTAATTCTCGTGCGTGTCTTTCTTGTTCTGCTACTTTTTTCACCTCAGTCTGTTCCCTTGCTACGCGAACCTCCTCAGCCTTTTCTGCTGCTAAGCGTGTCACCTCTGCCTGTTGTCTTGCTGCTTCTTTAGCCTGTTCTTCTGCTAAGCGTACCTTTTCTAAGCGTGCTGCATTTGTTAAGCCTTTTACTGCTGCTAAGTTTTTTATTAATGCTAAGTGTTTCTGTGCCGCCTCAGCCTTTTCTGCTGCTACGCGTTCCGCCTGTGCTTCGCGTGCCGCCTTTTCCTGTGCTTGTCTTTCTGCTTCTCTTTGTGCTGCTTGTCTTGCTTCTTCTTCTGCTGCTTTTCTTGCTACTTCTTCTTCTTCCTCTTCTTCCTCTTCCTTTTCTTCATCATTATCATTACCATTACCTTCTTCATTAACTTCACCACCTATTTCTCCGTCATTACTGATTATTTCGCGTTTTTTTTTTGACAGATTTAACAAACAATATACGTCATGATACGAATAACATTTTTCAATAGGTGAATATGTTCCTACTTTTTTTGGATTTTCACCGTCCCTTCTTGCTTTTTCTGCTGCTACTTTTTCTTGTTCTAGTCTTTGTTTTTCTGCTTTTGCTTCTTCTGCTTGTCTTTGTTTTTCTGCTTCTCGTGCTTTTGCTTCTTGTCTTTCTTTTTCTGCTTTTGCTTCTTGTTTTAGTTGTGCTTGTCTTTGTTCTTCTACTGCTGCTTTTTCTTGTTCTAGTCTTTTTGCTTCTTCTTCAGTTTCTGCATTAGGAACACTCTCCACTTTATCACCAGCTTTTAATTTTTCCAGTTTTGCGATTGCATCGTTAACCATTTCCAGTTTCCCTGCTGTTTTTGAATCTGTATCTGGTAATTTTGTAAATTCGACTTTATCAGCCTCTATTTTGTTTAAAACTTTGTCATATAAGTTGTTGAATGAGTTTTCATCTTCGTTTTTTAATTGTTTAAGTATTTCGAAAGTTTCATTGAACCATTTTTTCCATCCTTTTTCATCACAATCTTGTGGTGTGGTATCTTGTTCTTGTTCTTGTTGTGCTTGTGTCATTATTTTGTTTAAAAAGTCATCGAATAATGTTTTAGTTTCCTCTCTTTTTTCTTTTAGATAATCTCTTTTTTCTTTGTTAAATTTAGGAGAATACAAATTTATGTCAATTCGGTCTATGATTTCGTCATACACTTTTTTTACTCCACTAATGTAATTTGGATTATCTTTATTGTTCTTATAATTTTCTATTTTATCTTTAAATATTCTAATTACACACAGAATTCTTCCTGTTAAATGCTTGAAATTATCTTCTTTATAGGTTTTTTCTAGGTGTCGTTTTTCTGCTTCTGTTTTCGTTCTTTGTTTCTTTGCATCTTCTATTTGGTTTCTTAATTTGTCTACTACTTTATTTTTTTCGTCGTCTTTTAATGCTTCTTGTAATTGGTCTTTTAATCCTTTTATTTCTTTATCTTTTTCAGTGTCTATTTTGTTGTCATCTATCGATTTTTTTAGTCTAGCATCTATTCCAACATTGTATTTTGGATTTTTTGTTTCAAATGTAACGTTAGTTTGCCCATCACTTTTACCTTCTCCCATAACAACATTTGTTTTTACAGAGTCTGGATCACCTTTATCTCCTCTTATGATTTGTATAGGTCTCATTGCTAAATTTTTAATTCTTTCCAAGAAATCTTCTGGTTTTAGATCTTTTCCAACTGAATGCTTTTTCATCATTTCCTTAATTAATTTATTAAGTAATTGCACAAGTGTTGTAATTTCATCTTTGGTGCCATTTTTTAAATTTTCAATTAATTTTGATAAAACAATATTAAATTGTTCATTTAAACCTTTAGTATTACCCTTAAATTGTGAAAAATTAATTGATTGACCTAGGAAATTTTTTAAATAACCTTTTAATTTATTAAAAATTTTCTCTCCTTTTTGTCCAATTCCTCCCGAAGGATTTAATAATTCTAATTTTTGTTTCATGTTTTCAACCATATATTCTACATTTGGTGTTACGTAATCCGAATAATCTGTTAATATTCTTTCCGCATTTACAAGAAGTTTATCATGTGCATATTTCCCAATTTTTTCAGGTAAATTCATATATTGTTCGTGTAAATCCATTACAAGATTTTCAAACTTTTCAGTTTTTTCCTTAAATTTCAGATCATTTTTATTAACATTTTCAGAAGATGGAGCATTCATAGGATCCATAGGAGCATTCATAGGGTCCATAGGAGCATTCATAGGTAAAGCAGGAACAGGAACAGGAGGAAGGGTTGGTTGTTCATACGCAGGTGGAGCAGGAACAACTTGTTCATACATAGATGGAGCAGGAACACCCAGAGAGGGCACATTAGGTTGTTGATACACAGGTTTTATTGGTTCAGGTACCATAGGTGATGCAACAGGATTATTTGCTATATTTAAATCAGCCATTTAGAATCTAAAAAGTATAATATAATTTATAATATATATTATAATAATATAAGAAACAATAAAAATAAATATACAATTTATTTATTATTATAAATCGGCAATTGCAATTTCTAATTCCTCTTTAAATGTAGTTTTCTTTGTCGGAAAGTAATATACATATTTACGACCATCATCTGCGTTTTTGTCTTTCCATTTATCATTGTCTATATCCGATTGTATATCTTTCTTTTTTCTAATAATTGCTCTTCTTTCCTCTTCTCCTCCACGATCATTTCTATATATTGGTTTATATTTAGAATCCAAACGTTCGGCTTCATCGTCAAGGTTTTTCTTAATCATTTTTAACAATTCACCTTCTATGTACTCGAGATTTTTTTCTTTGTCTCTCAATTCTTTTATTAGAGAACTATATTTAGGAAATTTATAATCATCATACAATCCTAATAATTCATTAAGGTTTATTTTATACGTGTTAAATATTTTTGCATATTCCGGATTTTGTCTTAATGTTTCTTTTATTGATTTTTCATATTTCTTATATTCTTCTGGAGTCATCTTTTCTACCTCTAATAATTTTCGTTGTTTATCCTGTTCACCGACACTAATCTTATATTTTTTTTCCAGTCTTTTGAAAAAAGAACTTAATTTTAACTGTGGTTCTGTATCTTTTTTGACAAGTCCGTCATAAGAATACCCTTCTTTCTTTAAATCTTTTTCTCCCAGTGCCGTGTTGTCCATTTTTTCTATCATGTCTTCTTGTTCTGGTTGTAAATTTACTGCTTCCGGTGCTGGTGGCGGTGGTGGAAGCAGTATATTTTGAGGAGGAACCGGATTTTGATTTAACGTTTTTAATTGAACATTTTCATTTTTTAACATTTTGTTTTCTTCTATTAAATCTTGATTTTCTTTAAATATTATATTTTCATCCAGATTCCTTTTTACTTGAAATTCCCGAAAGAATCTTAACCCATATGATTCAATTTTATCAGCAACATCACTATTTAACATAAAATTTTCTTCACTTGATGCTATGCTAGAATTATCCATTAATCCTTCAAAGTCAAATTGGAGTGTTTCCTCAACATCTTTCTTTGTTTTGTAATTTGCGGACATATCTATAATCTCTCTTATTTTGTCAATTTCCTCTTTTGATGGATTTCCCTCTTTCATAAGTTCTCTCATCATTAATGGGATTTGTGAAATAGATCTTTCACCTATTTTATCATTTTTAATCAAATATTCAATATAATTTAACTCTTCCATTATATTTTCAACGTAAATTTCTGGTTCGTCTTTTTTGAGTGGTTTATTGGACGTATGTGAAGTGTATCCAAATGGGACCTTTCCTTGTTGGATTTCTGTGAACGGTTTAGGATGCTTTGCTTTGTTTCTCAATTCATAGGATGCCTCGTCGTCACCTTCTACAGGTGGTGGCACAGGTGCTTCACGCTTCGTATACGTACTGGTATAAGGTTTTTGTTCGATGTCGTCATGTGTTTCAGTTTTTACTGTTTGTGATTGTGTTGGTGCTGGTGCGCCCGTTTCAGTGTCTGCTTTTGGTTGTGCTTGTGCTGGTGCTTGTGCTTGTGCGTCTGTTTCAGTGTCTGTTTCAGTGTCTGTTTCGCTTTTTTGTGGTTGTGCTTGTGTATCTTTAATTGTTTCTGGTGATTGTATACAATCTTTAATAGCCACATCCAGATTATCTATGGTGGTAATATTATTTATATCTTTAATACAAACTTTACAATTATAATTAGCCTCTATGTATGTTTTAGTATTATCTTCAATGTTATCTTTTGTAACTAAAATACTTTTCTTGTCTGGTAATCCGCTATTATGAATAATTAATGCTTTTCCTGTAGTGTTTTTTAATTCTTTCAACCCATTTATCATTGAAGCTTTATAAGCAGCATTACTATATTTTTTCCCCTCTTCTTTTTCCCGTTCCTTCCCACTTTCTGTACATCCTTTACATTTGAATGAATCACTTAATGGGCATTTATTACCACCATTTTTATGCTGCCATATTAATAAGGCCGTCCAATTAGGATCTCCCACTAATTCTTTCCATTTGTTTCCAGATGTTGAACTACCGCCTAAAGTTTCAGGAACATATAAATGAAAGGGAACATTTTGCTGTTTATTATATTTCAAAAATTCAATATACGCGTCTTTTATTTTATCTGATTTAAATAATCCAAACAGTTGCATAGGACTGACAAGATTCTTAAATCCTGCACCTCCAGCTTCGCGAATGCTTTCTTTTATAATTTGATAAGCCATACTTGATTCCCTCATTATACCGCCGTCGACACTTAAAAATGTCTTAGGAAACGATGCGTCACCTAATGTTTGTAATATGATTACGCTATTTTTCGCCCAAAATGTTTTTCCTGCAGCACTTGGTCCATATCCCATAATCAAACGTCTCGGTTCTTCAAATCCGTCTAATAAGAAATGTTTCTTATCATCTTTCCACAGACCAGTCAAGTTATCTTTATTACCTGTAAAATTTAATGTTAGTGTAGTCTTATCATCATTTGATAAAATACTATTTGCTAGTAGTGATATATAGTATAAAGTTGTACTTGTCTCAAACTTAATAAATTTTTCTGCCTCCTCACCACATCCTAAACCACAGTCAGTCCATCTATTTTTACAAGTACCATTTTTACATATCTCGACTCTTACTTTCTTGTTCCAATGGGTTTCAAAAGATTCATAAATTTCATCAAGATTTTTAGAATTTCCAGTTATTTTATTAAAATGACTTTTATAGAGAGTAGATGTTTTTGTGGAAAGGTTATTTAATAATTTATTTTGAATTTTATCAGAACCACTAATAATTTTAATATTTGGTATATTTGGTATATTTGGAAATATATTTTCGTTTGAGTATTTTTCTACTGATGCTGATGATGCTGCTATTTTATTTTCTGGTTTTGGTTGTGGTTTTGGTTGTGTTTGTGTTTGTGACTCTTGTTGTGGTGGTGACTCTGTCTTTGTATCTGTTACTACTGTTGATGGCAATATTTTTAAAATTAATCCTATAATGTGGTTCAGCTTTACAGTATTTTGATAAAGATCTAATTTTTCTTTTGTCTTCTTACCGTCCCAATTAGATAAATGTTTTTTATGTCTCAAAAATGTATATACTAATGTGCTGTTTAAATATGGGTACTTATAATTTTCGTGCCAGTCCATATCTTCATCAGTAATTTCTACAGGGAATGTTTTGCTGTAAAGATCCTTTATTAATTTTTCAAATGTTTCTTTACCTTTAGTAAAAAATAGATACAATACCGATAACCATTCGCCATTTTTGTCAATATGTTGTACATTATTACATCCCAACATCATCCAAAACTGAGTTATATAAGTGTTAACTATAACAGGATTATAATTATTTTCTTTGTTTTCTGTATAGAATTTCATATTTTCTACGACTGATCCTACGTATGTCTCTTTAATTACCGTAGCAATAAGTATATTTAAAGCAATTTTATGGGAATCTTCGTCAGTTTCTATATTTTTAAATGTTTTAAATGATTTAGCATAAATAAAACCATAATTTTGAACATATACTTTATCTCCGTCTTTTTTTCTGTTCCAGGTGTCGTCATTATTAAACAATACACTGAATTTACACAAGTTGTCTCTAACATATTTTCTTAAAATTGCTTGTTCTGGTGTATCCTTGTTTTCATCTCTTAAATTTGGTAATCCTAATCCAATCCTATTTAAATCGACGTATATTTGGTTTGTGTTTTTTATGTTTACACATGTATTTATGTCTTGTTCAGATATTTTACTAGGATCTTTAATAATTCCACTTTGAACAGCATTATTTACAATGGTTTCTGATTCAGTTTTAACCGCTTCTAATAAAGATTTAACTGCATCTTCTTTTATTATTTTTTTTGCTTGGGGACAGAAATTTGCCCTTAAAAAGAGATCTTTCTTTGCTATTTCGCCATACGGTTGTTCAATACATTTTTTATCGCAACACAACACACCTCTTCCACCTATTCCCCATCCCCCGCCTGGGCAACTTAAAGCTCCGGTACATTTCGGTCTATTATCTTTCAAAATTTGTTGTTTATCTTCAGATAATAAGTTTTGAACACCATCTATAACATCTTCTAAATTTATATTTGGAATAGAATCTAATTTTGGCGGTTCAATGTCACGAGCATTATTATCAAGTCGGATTTTATATGTATTTATTTCTTCTTCTAAATTTTTAATTTCGAATATTTTTGTGAATGTTTTAATAGAATCTTGACTAACATCCCTTGCGATTTTATTTGCGAAATATAAAAATATTTGTTTACATGCAAATATATCCATTTTTTGAAGCTGTAAAATACTGTAATATATCGGGTTTCCCCTTTCACGACGTTTCTCCTCTTGTTCGTAAGTATTATATCCGGCCATTCCGCTCTCTGAAATCGCGAACCTTTTGCGATTAAGATTTTGCTTTTCTGGACCGACTGTCCCCCCAAAATCAATAAGATTAATTTCTATTCCACCCTTTTTTTTTAATACGCAGAAATTTACAGGTTTTAAATCAAGATGAGCATAACCCATTCTATGTAACTTTAAAACCTCTATTAAAAATAAACCATAAACAAACATCATATCATTCATATTTGTAATAGAATATATATCAGCATTTTGTCCAAAATTTTTATTTATTAAATAACTGTTCTTTCCGTTACATTGAATAAATATAGGCAATTTGCTTTTTCTAATTGTTCTCTCAATTTCAATCTCTTTTTGAAATTCTGTAAAATCTTCATCCCCATAAAGTGTTTTCACTTGTAAAATAACGTATTTATTGCAAAAATCATCTATTTCTAAATTAACACCTTTTTCTCTAGCTTCTTTTACTATTGTATTTATGTCGTCTGGTGTAACATTTTGACACGTTAATAACATTTTCTGCGCTCCTTCTACGCCTTCCTTAAACTTATATCGGTTGGTAAATATATTACATATTTCTTTATTTGCTACGGTCTGTTTATCTTGATTGGAAGCAGCTTTTTCTTCAACTTCTACTTTTTCTTCAACTTCTACTTTTTCTTCTGCGTTTACTTTGTTTGCTAAATCTTCTAAAGATGTTGCTAAATTTCCCAGTGGTGCTTGTGCTTCTGCTTCTTCAACATCATCATCAACATCATCAACATTAGATTTTTGTTGTCTTGCTGCTTCTAGTTTTCGTAAATTACGTATTGGACTAAATTCCGGTGATATTTTTTGTTGTTCTGTTGGCACTACTTTTACCCCACCAGTTTGGAAATAGGGGAATACATCACTTAATTCTTTGCTATTAAATTGTTTTGTCATAAGATCTACGACTTGTGTTGCCAATAAGTATTTATCACTGTCAAAATCTTGACTTTCATCTAAATTTAAAGTAGTCATATTAATTAAACAAATAACAAATATTAATAATAAGGTATAAAAAATATATAATATACAAACAATCAAATCATTTTCAAAAAATATCTTTTCTCAAAGTATATTTTTGTTATTTTGATATTACTTTTTTTAAAAGTATGTTCATTGGATCAACCACCCCATGACTTCGGATTGTGCTGGGGAAACCTTAACCAGAGCAGTGAGCATCCAGAGAGCTCCGGTTCGACATTCTTCGACGGATTCTCCTTGTGTTATAAATTTCTTAAATTCATCTAAAATAATGTTTTGTATTTTCAATTTATCTGTCATAGCATTTATTTTATAAGGTTTGAGTTTGAAAGCATCATTGTTTGGAATATGTTTTCTCTTAATTTCAGGTGTCAAATGCTGTGCCCTATAATTCCAGATATCTTCGGCTTCTTTGTATAAAGTTTTCAACTGATAGAGATTAAGATCGAGGAACCAATTTACATCCGTATAATTGCCTAAGATGTCAATACGATGGAATATATGATGTGCTTTATCTTTCATTGCATTTTCCGGTGATAATTTTGGTGGAGGTTTAGTTTTAATAATCCCAGCTCGTTTCATTTCTTTAATAGTAGTTCGAATGTGTTCGCTTGTGTCAAAAAACAGCGTCTTATTATTATATGGATTGAGAATTCTCTTAGTTTTATTACATTCAAAATATTCCATAAGAGATTCAATATTAAACCCATAAATACACATATCGTTTATATCTCGCATAGAATAGAACAAGTCAGGATTAATTGTTTTGATTGGTTCATAAGTAATGAAATCCTCCGAATTCTTACATAAGTGTCGTTTAATATAGGCGGGACCACGTAATTTGTTAACCTTACGCAAGACAAATGTTTTATAAGTTTGTTGAATTTGAATAATTCGGTCAACGTGTTGTTCTGCTAATTGAAGCAATTCAAAGAAGTGTCTTAATTCATATAAATTTCGTCTAGTTTCATAATTAATAGAAGAGCATTTATTCCCAGCGACTTTGACCTTTACATTTAGTTTTAATTTATAGTGTTTGTAAGTCTTCCGAATACGTTCTTCTACGTTGGAGTGAAATATGGTATGTAGAGGGTATGAGAATGTCATACGCTCCATAATGTAAATTAGATTTTCACAATCCTGTCCGTTAATGTATTCAGTAACAATATTATTTTTACCTGATATGATATTGTTTTTATAATACGCCTTTTCTAAATCTTGAAGGGTATATGTTTTCTTTGGTATGATTAATCGACCTGTAGCAGTTTTCCCCTTCGGAATATAGATAGGGACGTCAGGGTGTTCGTTATAGTAATCAAGCAAACGTTCGAATAATTGTGGTTTGTTTCCACTTTTCTTTAATTTGTAATGCGCCAGCAATTCTTGCATTTCGGATTTTTTAAGCCATCGCAATCTCTCCATTTTGTCTATGTCAATGTTCATTTTGATGTTAAATTTCTATTAATTTAAAATAATTTAAAATAATGAATTATTATTCTTATAATAATAAGAGAATATCTATTTAATAAATAGACTACAGTGTTTAAATAAATATCTGGTCAAATATTAATTTAAAACTTCAAACACATAAAATAAAAACTCAGTATAATATAGTCTGTTAATTTGAAATGAATTTAATTACAATTAAATTGTTAAATACATATTATCTGATGCGTATGCTGAAAGATAAAACCTATCAATCTGTTGTAAATTGGTATTATGGTGATATGAAAAACGTAGAAAGAATATACAAAGAAAACGAAACGATATATAATCACATAAGTAAACTATGTACTAAGATGACTCCTATTATAGATAATATTGTTTTGGGAAATGCTTGTGACGCGTCATTTTATTATCATATGAAAAATGCGAATGTAGGAATGATTGTAAATGTAACAAAGGAAATACCGAATTATTTCAAAAAAGATTTCAAGTATTACAAGATATCATTAAATGACCAAAATCACGAAAAATTTACAAATGAATTATTTGAAAGAGTAAATACAAGTATTTCAATTTTTACGAGTAACAATAAAAACAAAGACAACTCTAACCGAATATTGGTACATTGTTACATGGGTTCGAGTCGGTCAGCAACAATTGTGTCTGCATATATGATAAAGAAATATGGTTATACAGTAGACGAATGTATTAAAATACTGCGTTCTAAAAGAGATATAGTAAATATAAATACTCAATTTGCGAAGAATCTACAAGATTATTGGGAGTATTGTCGGGATGTGAAGAATAAGGTAAAACGTGCTTAATTTCAAACAATAGTAAAATCCACGCTTACGAATACGTGACTTTGCTATACCGGTTGCGATTTTGAACGTTTCAATCCAAAAACCCGGCCATATTCGGTCCTAATTAAACCCGATATTTCGCATGTTAAACAACTTAAACGTAAATTCACTTAGTATTAATACTGAAAATACTATATAACTGTTTGAATTTGAACGTTTTAAGTTAAAATGTTTCCTAAAATTAATTTGAAATATGCCCCAAAAAAGAAAACCCCGAAACATAAACCACTTACTCCCAGAACAGTTAGAGCTATAGATGAGTATGTTAAATCCTTACATACAAGAGAAACCTATGAATCTGATAAATACAAATAAATACAATGTATTTACCTTTACTTATCTTTGTTCTTGAATTTTTTAATTAAATCATCTCTTCTTTTTTTCAATTCATCTTTTAATTTGTCTTTTAATTTTTCTGTTTCTTTTGTTTCTTTTGTTTCTTTTGTTTCTTTTGTTTCTTTTGTTTCTTTTGTTTCTTTTGTTTCTTTTGATTCTTTTGTTTCTTTTGATTCTTCTGTTGGGTTTAACATCTCATCTATCACTTTCTTTATTGTAAATTTAGTTGCAAGGGCAACTGCAAAAACTATGAATTCTAACAAATCTGTATCACTTTTGTTTTTTTTATAACCCATCTTAAACGTGGGAAACCCTTGAATATTTTCTACGAACTTATCTTTACCTTTTAATCTTTCACAATTGTATGTGTGTACTTTTATATGATTGTTATGATTATTCACTAATTCTTTCAAAAAAGTTTCTTTGAGTTTGCAATAACCACACCAAGGGGCATAGAACATAAAAAGATGAAGTTTATCATCAGCATTATTTTTTTTGAAATTTTTGAAAGAATCACAAGAGTCCTCTTCTATCTTAAGACTATCAAATAAATTTCCACTTGGTCTTTCTTCTTCTGTATTTTGAAAATTGTTTATAAATTCTGCCATTGTTTTTAGTTTGTGTTATATATTATATATTATATATTGTTAATATAAATCTTATTTTATAAAAATGTCAAATAATGACACAGTTGATTTAAATAACACTGCACAAACATTAACAGAAGCTGGTTATGATGGGAAATTTAAGGTACATACAAATGTAAATAAAAATGGTATGTTTAATACTATAGATGTTTCTTCTGGAACTGAAAAAGTGATTATAAAAAATACGATCATAGATATGACAAACGTTACACATAAAAATGGTAATGGTGCTTTTATAAAAAAATTTAAATTAGACGATATGAATTTTGACTTGATATTTGAAAATTGTGTAGTAATAAATGCTAATTTAGGCAATAATTCTGGGGGATTTATAGGACAATTTGATAACAGTAATTCAAGTACTAAAGACACAGGTATAATTGTATTTAAAAATTGTTATTCTCATATTTTAAGTTTTGGTAATTCCGGTAATACCAAAAATGGTGGGTTTGTATCAAAATATTGTCCATACAAAATATATATATATAATTGTTATGTATACAATGAAGATTCGAATAACAAAAGTTCGGGATTTGTAGTAGAACCCATAAATCAAGTCCGTATATACAATTCAGTTTCTATTTTAACAGACTTATTTTCTAAAGCATACACGAATAAATCAAATAAGCAAGAATTAAGCAATTGCTATTCAAATTTAGATTATTCATCGGGTTCAACACGAAGAGCAGATTTGTTAGACGAAAATAAAAACATAGACGTTGAAGTGTTTAACGAAGTCGCAAATGAATCTATTGGACAATTAATTACGGATGATTCAGACGATCTTCCATATTTGCCATCAGTATTGTATTGGAAGAAAAATACAAACGATTTATGGAAACTATTATTTTGTAGTTATGACGACGGTTCAGCTCTTAATCAAGGAAGTGCAGGAAGTTGTCGATATGACATAAATACAAATAATACAAATAACGAACAATTATGTGAGGATTCTCAAGCGTGCAATTACGATCAATTATTAGACGGTGGGTCCTGTGAATATCCTCCTGAAAACTACAATTGTACTGGTTCTTGGGTTGGTGATTATTGTGGAGCAGCAAGTGTTTGTAATACTGGTTCAAGAGCTACTTGTACTTATCCTGATAGCGATAGAGTCGCTTGCGACGGAAATCCTCTTTATTGTGAGGATTCTCAAGCGTGCAATTATGATCAATTATTAGACGGTGGGTCCTGTGAATATCCTCCTGAAAACTACAATTGCACTGGCTCATGGACAGGTGAAATTTGTGAGGATTCTCAAGCAACGAATTATGGAAGTGCTGGAAGTTGTCAATTTGCTGTCCCACCACAAGGACGTATATGTGATAATTCTCAAGCAACGAATTATGGAAGTGCTGGAAGTTGCTTGTACGAAAACAACAATGGGCAATTGAATAATACAAATAATGCAAATAATGTAGCAAGTGAATATGGTACAGGTACGACAAATGGAACACAGAGTTATGATACAGGCGATGAAACAGGAAATAACCCTAACATAGCAACCACAAGTTCAGATATAGGCAGTGTATTTAATAATATGAATGTATTGAATAACAATAGCAATAACAATAACGTAACAATAGATGAAAATGGAAACACTGTTACTATGACACAAGAACAGTTGCAAGCTTTAATTGATAAGGTAAGTGACTTAAATACATCATTTCAAAATTATACAAGTGGCGAATTCCAAGTTAATGACCGATATTATACTACAACAGGTGAATTGTTGTCTTATAATAGTCCTGACGCACCACAAGTTCAATTAATTCCTGGAAAAGATATAATTGATCAATATGAAGTGAAATATGAAGAAAGTCAGCAGCCAAATATGACATATGACAATGAAACGCATATTCCGTTTAATTACTATTATAAACAAAATACAGATCCAAATGTAGCATATCCATATGATACAAATGAAGTTCCAATTAAAAAACCTGAAACTAAATATCCATTTTTTGAAAATAGATTTGATCGTCCAACAAACTTTGATGGAAAATCACATACTTACATGCATCCTCAAAATTGGCGTTATCCAGAACATAAGGCACCTAAATGTAAAAAACAAAAGGAACCTAATGAACCATTAGATTTAGACAAAAACTATATTTCATTGAATAATTGGGATAGTCAAATAGGAACTATTCTTCCTGGTTTCACCTATAAAGAAAATAAATATTAAGTTAAACTTCTTCCTTGTCTTTATTATATTATATTTTTATATAACTAATTTTGAATTATTGAATTATTGAATTATTGAATTATTGAATTATTGAAATAAAATGAATTATATAGTGCGTTTAATTATATGCTTTGTATTTTTATTCATAATATACCAAGCATTTCAAATTCTCGTTCAACAAAATAAAACAGAGAAATTCTTGGGTTATGCTTTAAATTTAACAGAAGGACAAATGAAAATTAATAGAAAAAAAAGAGAAGAAGCTTATAAGAAATTAGGAACACCAAATGAATGGTATAAATTCAAAAACGAAGGATACAGTTATTTGGATCCAAAATATTGGAAAGTTCCACAACCATATCAACCAGTATGTTATGATGAAGATGATACATTTCCAGCAGCTATAATGTCACCTGGAACAGATAATGCTATGTTTTATAAACCAGGTAAAAACGATAAACATGTAAACGAAGAAATGAAATTCGAAGTAAACCCAGAAATAATTTATAAAACAACGGTATACACAAGAGTATCACCTTACGCCAAGGCAGGAAGTGCTTGATTTACTTAATAATAATAGCAAGTATCTGTTCTTTGTGGTGCATATCCATTACAAGTGAAGGAATTTGCTGGTCTTAATATATCATTGCCAGCAAACAAAGACATATGAGTTGTTTCGTTTCCATAAGAATCTGGTTCAGGTTCTGGTTCAGGTTGTTCTATTTCAGGTTCTGGTTCAGGTTGTTCTGTTTCAGGTTTAGATTCTTCTTGTGGTGGATGTTCGACTTTAATTGGTTTTGGATAATGTTTCATGAAATGTTTCTTGAACATATTAGCCATACCAGTTAAATGATGCCAAAAAGGTTTTGAATTTCGTTTTGGAATGTCATTTTTGTGAATATAATTTGACATATCAGGTGGAGCAGGACAAGATGGTATTTCGGTTTTTCGCACATAATCATCTATGTCTGGACAAGTTTTACAAGTTGGAACCTTTGTTTTTGGTATGTATTCGTTTACCTCCGGACATTTTTTGTCTGGTTTCAATTTGCTTTTTAATATATATTTCGTTATGTCAATCTTTTTTGTTTTTTTTTGTTTATTTTCAAATTTTTCTTTAATTTTGCCATCTTCCATTTTGAGAAATTCGTCTTGTAAGTCACTTTGTTGTTCTAATATGAACAATTTTTCACCTTCAAGAGCATCAAATGCTAATAAAGTTAGCGAACAAGAACATATAATCAAAACAAGTACAAATAATACAATGGGTAATATCATTATTCTTTAATTATAATTATAATTATAATTTGTATATAAAATAAAAATAAAAAATAATAACTTGCGATTTAATGACTTGCTGTTTCATTATGTCTCTTAACGTCTATATCTCGATCTAATTGAACATTGTTTTCTTCTACCGTATCACAATTCGCACGCTTTGTGTTATATTTATAACATTGCCCATCATGTTTGAACACTTGTCCATTTATAGTGGATGGGTGTGGTCCTTTATATACGATACACGAGCGTCCTTTACAAGCTCTTCTAAACAAAGCTGCTAGACCCAATCCCCATAATATTGACATAAATATTTTTCCTGTCGGTGACGATAAAAATTTCCCAATCATAATTGAAATAAATAGAATTATATAATAACAATATTTATTTTACTTTTGTTAAAATTAATGCTTTGCTAAAAAATTTTGTTAAAACTTTTTCTAAAAGTTTATTTGTATTCTAAATTATTTGATACATTCGTTTCTAACGCATTACTGGAGCATTCTACCTTTTCTGATGTGTATTTGAAACATTTGTCAGAATCGTCTTTATAGATAGTATCTTGCAAATTATGTGGATTTGGATATATGTAAATTATTTCAGGAGCACTAGTAAGTGAATATGTAAAAAACAATCCAATGCAAAAAGATATCATAAAGATAAGAGGGTGTATTGAACTAAATAGATTTTTTATTGTTTTGAGCATTTTGAAATATAATTCTTTTATAATAAATAAAGGTTTTAAAATATAAAAAAAAAATATTTTTCATAATAACATAAGAATGTGGAATTTATTTTAACATTAATTTAATTTTAGGTGTTTATTCACTGTCTTCACTGTCTTCTTCACTGTCTTCTTCACTGTCTTCTTCAGATGAGACGGAATTTGTCTTTGGGTTTGGGTTTGTGATATTTTGAATAAGTTCGTCTTCGATTTGTGTAGAGGATTCTCCTGTTGCTTGAATTACTTTGTTTGACATTTCGTTCAAAATTGCTTTCGTGTTACTGGTTTTTTTTTGTTTTGTTCGTTTCGTTTTTTTTGTTTTCTTGCTTGTATCGCTCGAAGTAATCATTGTATTTGACATAGTGTCAGAGAGTGAATCATTTCCATCATCATTGTCTGAATCATTTTCATCTTGACTGTTATAACCAATTCGCACATATTCATTTTTGAGCAGATAACCCCACCATCCATCTGCATTTTTACCAGTAAGACGACGTCCATTTTCCATTTTAACGCGATAAGAATCATGATATTTCACGTTGAATTTTTTGTTCATATGTTTCTCGAAATCACTAAGTTGAAGCTTTGAAGTATCGCTGTAGTTTTCATTCATCCAATCAATATAAGTAGCGTGAGCATCTTTCTTCTTGATACGATGGTCTTCTTCTTTGAAAGTCCGCACAATGTTTGCGTGGATGAATTCTTGGAATCTATCCATCTCTTGTTGATATTCCTTCGTTTTCTTAATAACTTCATCTGGCTCTTTCAATCCATATTTTTGGTATTTCTTGTAATATTGAACCAGAATCCACATAAACGGTTCAGCATAATATGGGAATTTGTCTTTGAGTGATTCGTCCTTTTTAAATTGATTTGGATCACGTTCATCTGGATAATCTACAAATCTAGAACCAAAATGAATCACTCGAACACGGCGCCATACACCTCCATCCATAGGTGGTAATTTGGGTAAATCGTTACAACACGTCACAATTTTCCACTGTGGAACAAATGTGATTGGATTCCCATACAATAGACGTGCTGTTACTTCATCACCACCCGAAAATTGCTTTAGTAGAGACGCATTGATTGGTTTACCCTCCTCAGGTTCTTGGGCAAATACGGCACGCACACCCTTCAAACGCGCAATTTCCGCATTCGCTTCGCCTGGTTTTTGACGTCCGCTAGTGAGAATTTGAATGGGCATCTCACCCGAATACATTCCAAAAGCAGCATTAATGAGTGTAACAAGCGTACCTTTTCCATTACCACCAGAACCAGTCCAGAAATAGAATTTTTCAGACTTGACTGTACCGTGTAAAAACGAAGCTACAAGGGTTAATACGAATTCACGAACTGACTTGTTTGGAAGAATTTTTTCAATCAATTCCATAATTTCAACGACATAAGTGTTCGTCCAACTGAACTCACGGTAATTAATTTTCGTTGACATAGAAATGTAATCATCTGGTCGTCCATTTCTAAACAGCAGATTTTCATCATCAAGATCCAATACACCATTCTCAAATGCAATTAAATTTCGTCGTTCGTCAAGATTTTCCAGAAATACATCATCTGGATCGTTGAAAAACTGTTTTCCTTCTTTGATTACATTTTCCTTAAACGCAGTTTGACGCAATTGAGATGCATTTTTCATCAATGCTCTCCATTTGTTAGAAGCAGTATTCATCTCTTCGTCAGTCAAATATTCGCCCGGTTTTTGAGTGAAATATTCAAATACCTCAGTTGAAATTTTCTTCTTTAAACAAACCGCACCCTTCACTTGCTTCCATCTTTGCTTTTCGAATTTGAACCATGCATTTTTTTCTACATCTACGCAAATGTATGTATTCTTGTACATATCATATGTAATCTCGGCAACTTCATAAGGGTTAAAATGCAGCGACACTGCACATTTTTTTACTTTTCCCCATACGGTCTTTTTCATTACTTTGTTATATTCTTCGTAATTGTCCTCTCTTGCCCACATATATAGAGATCCTTCTTTTAATCCATCGTCTTTCGAGTTGTTCCAGAATTTACGGCAAGCATCTTCAGCATCACCGCGATATTTCTCGCTCTTTTTACTGAACTCGATTATCTTTTCCAATAGTCTATCATCAGTGTTGTGAATATTATGACAACACCAGACCAATTGAATCCATTCTCCATAATTATCCGCTCTTTTTGGATTTAGCACGTCAATGAGTCCAAATATAAGTTCGAGGTCTTTGTCTGTTTTTTCGGCGTCTGTTGCTATGTGAGCAAGTTTTTTTTGGCGTTTTTCTTCTCTGATTTGCATTGCTTTCGTTTCCATTTCAGCTATTTCACGTTCCTTGTGAATTTGAAATGTAACAAGAGAATCACTTCTATTTCGCATGCTAAGAACACGAATTAGATAGGTGTTTGTATATTGTTCCCAATCAATTTCGATGTCTTCAATGTCATCTTCTCCATCATCGTCAACTGTATATTGCAGAATATGGGTTAGTTTGTAGGGTTTATGCTTCGGTTTGCAACTACCATACATCATCCAACTTCCTTCAATAACATCTAAATCATATATATCGCTTACTGTTTGTTTGTACAAATTCATCTTGGTAAATATTCCACTCTGTTTTAGTTTTTTCAACATTTCTGATCGCACTTTGAGTTGGAAAGAGAAGGGGCAAACAATGTGTGGCCACACAAAATGAATCCCGTCTTTAACAAGATTAATGTCTTTGTTTTTGTATTGTGCATTTGCTCGTTCAAATACAAAACATTGAGTTTGGTCTTCATCAAATGGTTGAACCATCCAATCTCTTAACACTTCGTAAAACATACGAACTATCTCTCTAACCATAAGGAAATTATACCGTCTTTGCGGTTTTGATTTGGTATCTTCAAGTTGATATCTAAAATCAAAATCGACTTTCAAAGGCGATCTACGATTTGGATCAGGGAGTTCATTTATATGAGTGGCAACTTTTTGCACAAATACTGCCTCTTCATATAGTTCAAAGAAGTCGGTCTCTTTTGACTTGTGAATTGTATATGAACGACCTCTTTGTTCACCTGGCATTGCCGTGTGGGTTAGTCGACCTCCTTTTGGACGACAATTCATTAAAAATTCATTTAAGCTAACTGGCATCTTGTATTGATATATGTATTTATTTATGTGTTTATTTATGTATTTTTATGTATTTTATGATTAATTTGTTTATACTTGGGTTTTTAGTTACTTGATTGGTTTGTAAAAGTAAATTGGATTTATTCGTTTTTGAATTTTTGAAGTTTTGAATATTAAATTTGAATATAAGATTTATATATTTGAAACAATCTTTTCAAATAAAATATAAATACACAATTATTTTATTTTAATATAATGTCATAATTTTAAATTTTTTTCAAATTTGAAAATATTTGAACATTATTTGGAAAGTCATATTTCAAACAATTTAAACAAATACACTTTCCTCACGTTGGAAGTGTTTTGAACTTCATATTTCAAATTTTATAATAATGAATTTATGTTATTCGTAAATTCTTTTATGATTTCGTTATCTGTC
>Ga0315338_1001442_pt1 | contig 29892 bp, 28 predicted proteins | sample ASW8metaG_FD_204518 | JGI IMG/M metagenome (GOLD analysis project Ga0315338, IMG submission 204518) | Ammonia-oxidizing marine archaeal communities from Monterey Bay, California, United States - ASW #8 | ecosystem: Environmental > Aquatic > Marine > Coastal | place: USA: California | collected... | reverse complement strand
GAACGCGAACTTGGCGCCTGACGTACCGCGCGGCGGCACGACGAAGAAGGGAATGTAGTCTTCGTGTTCGCCACAGCTGAGCCGCGCCGCGTAATAGGCGCTGCGCCACCCGTCTGGAATCGTGAGCTCGAAATCAGTCTCCCACTCGGCATCGTAGATGTCGTCGTGGTGAAAGTGGATGGCGCCGTACTGCTCGGGCGCATGGCGCCAATTCATCTCCTGGCCGGTCCAATTGTGACCCTTCATCGCCCGCGCCGGCAGGTTGCGTGCCCGTCCGTGCAGACGGTTGGCCGAGACGTCGATCACCTGCGTCGATTCCATCTCGCGCGAGAAATCCCAGGCCGCCACCACGTCGCCGACGAACGGGGCGGCGGTGGACGCGAGACCGGTCGCGACCGGCGTCCGCGCTTGGGCCGTCGCGAGCGCTTCGATCTCAGCGGGCGAGAGCGGACGACAGGCGAGCCGGGGCGAGTCGATCTTGCCGTCGTAGTGACCGCCGGTGATGAGGCGTCCGTCTTGTTCGCGCTCGAACCAAGCGCCCATCGTCAGCGGCGCGCCATTGTCGAGCCGTGGTGCCACCTCGACGTGGCGTTCGACCTGGGCCGCCGCATCGACGAGCGGGTAGCGCGCGACCGGCTCCTGGGACAACGTGACCATACCGCTGCTGGCATCGTAGGCGGCGACGGCGCGATACCACTCGCGCTCGATCAAGGGCTTTGCGGTCGAGACGGTCGCCGTCTTGCCAGCGCCGTCGGCAAGTCTGAGGGCGAGCGCGCCGTCGCCGTCGATCATCAGGACGAAACCGCCGTTCTCGGCTGTCCACTTGGCGATCAGGCTCTGCTCGCCGCGCTCGGGCAGCGTTGGCCACATCATCGCCTGAACGTGGAAGCTCGTGAGTTCGGCGAGGCGGGGGTGGTCCGGCACCACCACGCAAGAGCCCGAGCGGGTCTCTTGAAAGCGGCTCGGGTAGGCACGGTTCACGCCACAGTCGACGACCTTCTCCTTGTAGCCGGGGCCGTCTGGGTTGAGATCGCCATGGATGATCTGAACGATGTCGGCGCGGTAGTCATTAGCAAGCTCGCTCGAGACCATGAAGCGGATGGTCTCCCCGGGCCGCACGCTGAAACGGTCGGCGTACCCCACGATCTTCAGCATCGCTCCCTCCTGTCAGCAGTCGGCGCGTATCCGCAGCCTGGCGGTCGTGCGCGCGCCGTCTACGTGAGGTCGTTTCCCGCCAACGCCTCCCAGCGGCGGCGAAAAACCTCCCACTCGGCGGCCTCGATCGACGTGAACACCGGTTCGTCCTCGATCTCCACCGGATCGCCGAGCATGGGTCCCATGCGCGCGATCTGCCACTCGGCGTGGGGCTTGCGGCAGAACAGGATATACGCCGGCGAGCGGGGATCGATCCGCATCTTGAGGAGCACCCGCTGAAGCTCGGCGGAATGAAAGCCGATGGGTTGGGCACGAAACTCCTCGGCAAGGCGCCCGTCAGCATCGGCAATCTCGTACGGGTCCTGCCAGTCCTTAGCGACGTCGTAGACCATTTGCCTTCCCCCGCTGGTGCGTTAGCCGATTTGAACAAAGATGACCGGTTTTTGGAAGGATAGCGAGGATAGTCGCACCGTCCGCTGGTCAGGTTGACTTGTCGTCGAGCGCCGGCCGGGCGCCTCGTGGGCCGTACCCTCTGCAATCGAGTTGAGCGCTATGGTGGCTCCTTGATCGCCTGCGCCGGTGGGTATAGATCAGCGGTGGTCCAATAGCGGTCCGGCAGTGTGGCGGTCGCGGCTTCGCCAGTGTGCTCTTCGATGAAGCGCAAACGTCGAGGCTGGATATCGCCAAATTCAGTCCTTCGAACTCGAACTCGGCATCATGCTGGAAGCAGGCGCTGATCGCGCGGCCCTTGATGCTGCGCTCGGCAAGCTGCTCGACGACATCGAGAGCCGGATCAGCGAGGACAAGGCCATGGGAGTGCGGGGGCGAGTTTTCTCTGCCGTCTTGTCCTTCTGACCAGAACAAATCATATGGTAACTGCTTTGGCACCTATACCTATGGCAATAAGGATAAATACGTCGGTGAATACAGGGATGGAAAACGGAACAGACAGCGCACCGTTACCCATGGTCCGTCATCTAAATAATCAGAGGACAGGTTCGGCACCTTTATGGCTCATCATTGGTGCTTGATGGTCCATCATTAGTGGTGTATAAATTAACTATATATTGACGTTTTCAAATTATAACAAGGAGAATAACCGGATGTTATTCATGATGACATGGAAAATTATGCCGGGCTGTTACAAAGCTGCGGTGGAACGATTCCTTGGAACGGGCGCACCGCTCCCGGAAGGTATGAAAATGATCGGGCGTTGGCATGCGCCAGGCTCATCACATGGTTGCCTCGTAATTGAGGGAACTTTAGAACAGGCTTATGAACATGCGGCAGAGTGGGCTGATCTATTGGAGATGGTGACAACGCCCGTTCTTGAAGATGCGGATGCTGGAGCTATTTCAGCCAAGGTAGCCGCGACGTAATTCTAAACCCTTCCTGCAGGGCACGCTTGTGAATGTGATGTTTCTGAGGGTCAAGGGTGTCTTGCAGGACTATGTCTATGCCCATATGTGGGGGAATATTGTTGCGTCTAATAGAAGCGAGTCCGGAGTGGAGTTGCGTGATCTCGTTGCCAAACAAATGACACCTGCCGACATCTCCACCGCACAGAAACTTACCCGTGAATGTGTCCGTAAAAATTACAAGAGGTGTTGATTAGAACTCCACCCTCTGACTCCCCCTCCCACCCATATGCCGTCAGACTTTCCCGATGAAAAAACCGACCGCAAGATCAGGCCGCCGTCCGGTTGTCTCTCCCTACATCCTGCTGCTGCTCACGATGTGCTTCTGGGCCGGCAACAACGTCGTGGCCAAAGCGGTGGTCGCCGGGGTGCCGCCGGCGGCGCTGGTCTTTTGGTCGTGGGTGATCGGCGTCATCGCGCTCAGTCCGTGGGCGCTACCGCACGTGCTCGCGCAACGCGACCTCGTGCTGCGCAACTGGCTCAAGCTGGTGCTGATCGGCTCGCTAGGAATGAACTTCGCCTTCCACCTGTTCTACAACGCGCTCACCTTCACCACCGCGATCAACGCTACGCTCATCGCCACCATCATCCCGGCGGTGATCGTTGGGCTGTCGTGGCTGTTATACCGCGAGGCCATCACATGGCGAGCGGGGATTGGCAGCGCCATAGCGTTCGCCGGGGTGGTCGTGGTCATCGTCCGGGGCGACCTCGCCGTCCTGGTCGCGTTGGGCTTCAACAGCGGCGATCTCTTGATGATCCCCACCGTATTAGCCTGGACGCTCTACACGGTACTGCTCAGACACACACCGCCCGGCCTCAACCCGCTCGCAATGCTATGGGTTTTCGCGTTCGCGGGCGTGATCGTCAACGGCGTGATCTACATCTCGGAAGTATTCTCTCCGATGGCCTTCACCGTCTCGTGGAGTGTCGCGGCGATGATCGCCTACGTCGCTATCTTCCCGTCAGTTCTGGCCTTCATCTTTTACAACGCCGGAGTCAAGTCGCTAGGCCCCAGCATCGCCGGGCAATTCCTGTATCTAACGCCCGTATTGACGGCGATACTGGCCGTGGTCCTCCTCGGCGAGTCCTTCGAACTCTACCATTTGGTGGGTCTCGCGGTGATCGTGCTGGGCCTGTACCTGGCGACGACGCGGGCCGACTTGCTCCGCCCCATGATCTCGAAAATCATCGCGGGGCTGCGGTAGGGACAGGCGCTACGACACGGCGCGGCGAAGGCTGAGCGACAATGTGATCCTGTAGGCCGCCCCCGGTGCCCTTACGTGTGGGCGTCAGGGGGGAGACGCACCATCACGAGGCGGCGCCGAGCCAGCACGAAAGCGGGCGCCGCTATGACACGCTCGTTGCGCCGATGCGGTCCACAAGTACCGGCTCAGCGGCCGGCGGCGTAGCACTTCATGCGGCGGGGGCTGGCGGCGGCCTTGAGGAGGCCGTCGACGCAGGTGGCCGCGGTAACGTAGCCGAGGGCGTAGTCATCGAAGACGGCGACGTTATGCCCACGTTCGCCAAGCGCGGCGATTTTTTCATCGCCGAGGCGACGCTCGACGGCGAGATGGCCGAGACTGGCCTCGCGGGGATAGAACGAGCTCGGTGCGTGGTTGGTGTGGAACTCGGGCGCATCGATCGCCTCCTGCAGGTTGAGGCCGAAGTGGACGTGGCGCAGGAAGGCGTGCAGCGCCCACTGGTCCTGACGGTCGCCGCCTGGGGTGCCGAACACCATGTAGGGGGCCCCGTCCTTCAGGGCAAGACCCGGCGTCAGTGTGGTGCGCGGCCGCTTGCCCGGCGCCAACACCGACGGCGCATCCTCATCGAGCCTGAACATTTGCCCACGCGCCGAAAGCGCGAAGCCGAGCCCCGGCACGACCGGCGAGCCGCTGAGCCAGCCACCGCTAGGCGTGCCCGAGACCATGTTGCCGTCGCGGTCGATGATATCGAAGTGGGTGGTGTCGCCATGGCTCGGCGCTGCCCGAGCCGCCGCTTCGGCAAGCGGTTTGAGGGGGATCGGGGCGCCGAAGTCGAGTGCTTCAGGCCGCGCGATGTCCCGGGTCGAGCCCTTGGGCCGTGCATCGATCGGGCCGCCGTAGCCGGCTACGACGCCGGGGCGCAGCTCGTGGGAGGCCCCCTCGCCCACCAGCAGCCGGCGCTCGGCGTTGTAGGCATCGCTCAAAAGCGTCTCCATCGGCACGTTCACGAAGTCGGGGTCGCCGTAGAAGACCTCGCGGTCGGCGAAAGCCAGCTTGGCGCACTCGGTCACGGTGTGGACGAAGTCGGCACTCGCCGGGCCCATGGCGGCGAGATCGAAGCCCTTCAGGAGCGCGAGCTGCTGGAGAAGGACCGGCCCCTGCCCCCACGGCCCCGTCTTGCACACCGTGTAGCCGTGATAGTCGTACCTCCGCGGCTCTTCCAGCGTGGCCTTCCAGCCCGCCATGTCGTCGCCGGTGAGGAAGCCAGTGTGGCGGCGCCCGGATGTATCGAGAACCGCTGTTTCGCGGCAGAAGCGATCGATGGCCTCGGCGACGAAACCCTCGTAGAACGCGCGCCGCGCTGCCTCGACCTGCACCTCGCGGCTCCCGCCAGCCCGCTCGGCCTCGCCGATCAGGCGCTCGAAGGTGTCGGCGAGCGCCGGGGCACGGAACAACCTGCCCGGTAACGGCACCGCCCCTCCGGGCAGGAACACCGCGGCCGAGGATCGCCATTCGGTCTCGAACAGGCTCTGGACGTTGGCGATCGCTTGACTCACCTGCGGGAGCAGCGTGAAGCCATCGCGGGCGTAGCCAATGGCCGGCGCCATGACGTCGCGGAGCGATAGAGTGCCGTAGTCGCTTAGGAGGAGCATCCAGGCGCCGAACGATCCCGGCACCACGGCCGACAAGAGACCGATACCCGGCACGATGTCGAGGCCAAGGGCACGGTAAGCGGCCACCGTGGCGCCAGCCGGACCCGGGCCCTGGCCACATACCACCTTCACCTCGTCGGTTCGGGCGCAGTAGAGGATAAGCGGGGTCTCACCGCCGACGCTGTTCTGATCGGGCTCGAGGACATGGAGCGCCAGCCCGGTAGCGACCGCCGCATCGAAGGCGTTGCCACCCTTTTCGAGGATCGCCATGCCGGCGGCGGTGGCGAGCCAGTGGGTCGAGGTGACGACGCCAAAGGTGCCGACGACCTCAGGCCGGGTAGTGAACATTCACGAGCGCTCTATTCTCGATGCTCCATGGAGCTTGGTCGCTACTGCCCCACCCTAGCGTCGAGAATGTCCGCCGTCGAACGCGCTTCAGGAGCTGGGCGTCGTCTTCTTCTAGGTCGGCCGCGGCTCCAACGTCATCGAGCTATCGCCGCCCCGCACACTGAGCGCCGCCGAGAGCGCGGCGTCAATGTCCTGCAGTAGCCCTTGGAAAGGGGCGAATGTGTGAGTGCGCAGGTGGGGCATGGAATGGTTCGGCAACAGGCATCGGACCGTAGCCGCCGAAAGCTAGACTTCTAGCTCCTCACGAAGAATTTCTAGAGCTATCCATTCATCCTCGGCGCTGCGAAGCTCTTGTTGAGCGGCTTTATGTCGTTCAACCGAAGCGTTGAACTTTCCCGGGTCTCGCCCATACAGGTCTGAATCCGATAATTTTTGGGCCAGCGTTTGCAATTCCTGCTCAAGCCCGGCGATGCGGACAGGCAATACCTTAAGTGCATATTTTTCCTTAAAGCCCAGGCGTCGTTGGGTGGATGAGGATGTCGGTATCGGGGCGCGGCGTTGTTTCGTTGGGCGCGGGCGGGTCTCTTGGCGGATAGCCAATGGGGAAACGCCGTGCCCGCGTTGGGCGACCATGTCGCTGTAGCCACCGGCATACTCGACCCATTCGCCATTTCCTTCGGATGCCAGAACCGACGTCGCCACCCGGTCGATAAAGTCGCGATCATGGCTGACCAAGAGGACGGTACCCGTGTAATCGGCGAGCTGCTCTTGCAACAGATCGAGCGTCTCCAGGTCGAGATCGTTGGTCGGTTCATCGAGGACGAGAAGATTGGAGGGAGGTGCCAACCCGATGGCCAACATCAGCCGCCCACGCTCGCCACCAGACAGGGCACCGAGAGGCGTACCCGCTTGCTCAGGCAGGAATAAAAAGTCCTTCATGTATCCGATGACGTGTCGATCGCCTTTACCGGTGTGCACCGTGTCGCCGCCGTTTGGAGTCAGTGAATCAGAAAGCGACATTAACGGGTCAAGTCTGTCCCGATTTTGGTCGAGCAGAGCCAGCTTGATATTCATGCCTAGTCTGATCAAACCCGCATCCGGACTGAGACTACCGGTCAGGAGATTGAGCAAGGTCGTCTTTCCGGCGCCGTTGGGGCCGACAATCGCCAGCCGGTCCCCACGCTGCAAGCGAAGGGATAGATCAGCAACAATGGAGCGAGGGCCGAAGTTCTTGGTAGCCGCTTTCGCTTCGGCGACAAGTTTGGCGGACGGCTCGGTCTTGGGCTGAGTCATCCTGACATTTCCGGCGGGGCCGCGATGCTCGCGCCGGGTTTTGCGCAACACAGAGAGGTCGCGTAGCCGCTTTTGATTGCGTTTTCGCCGGGCCGTCACGCCATAGCGGACCCAATGTTCCTCGGCCACTATCTTGCGGTCGAGCTTGTGCTGGGCTAATTCCTCCTCTTCGAGGATCCGATCCCGCCAGGCCTCAAAGGTGGCGAAGCCTTTTTCGTGGCGGCGAATCTGTCCCCGGTCGATCCAAAGTGTGGCGCGAGTTAGGTTGCTCAGAAACCTCCTGTCATGGCTGATAATGACGAGGCAGGAGCGAACGCTGACTAGCTCATTTTCCAGCCACTCGATTGCTGGAAGATCGAGATGGTTGGTGGGCTCGTCGAGGAGCAGGATATCGGGCTCTGGTGCCAGAGCCTGGGCTAACGCGCAGCGGCGAAGTTCGCCACCGGACAATGTTGTGGGGCTCTCGGACCCTGTTAGTCCCAATCTCTCGAGTAGATGCCGCGCACGGTGTGGATCTCCGGCCGGGCCAAGGCCGTCAAGAGCGACATCAAGCGTGGTGCTGAAGCCGTCGAACGTGGGCTCCTGTGCGAGGTAACGAATTGTTGCGCCGTGCCGGACAATTCGCTTGCCTTGTTCAGGTTCGATCATGCCTGCTGCAATCTTCAGTAGGGTCGACTTGCCCGATCCGTTCCGCCCGACGACGCCAAGACGATCACCTTGGTGCACCATGAGTTCGGCGGACGTCAGAAGGGGGGCGCTCCCGAACGTCACGTGCACATTCTGGAGGGTGAGGAGTGGAGTTGCCAAAGTGAGCTTCGTTGCGTCTTGGTTTTCTTGGAAGTAAAATAGAGGCCGTATCTGTTTCAGGGTATCTGTAGCTTAACTTATAGCATTGCGCTCGTCCGTGATACGACAATTAGGGTTGAAGATGGGGTGGAGAGTTAGAAATCAGACAATGTTCGTGGTTATATGGCACGAAAGAATGGTTACCTGCCCTGCGATTCTGCCACGGGACAATGACCCTTCCGGATGGCCATCGGCACCGTTCTAGTCAGCCATATCGCGTATCGTAGCCGAGAATGTTTCGTTGAAGCCCCCTCGACAGAGCTTGGCCGAGATGCTCGCCATCAACTATTACACCCGGCATAACCGGGCCGGAATAAATTCTCGTGCTGAAGATCGAGAATCTTAGCTATCAAATCGGCGACAAGCTTCTGTTCGACGAAGCCAGTGCCGTGATCGATAGTGGACACAAAGTGGGTTTCATTGGCCGCAATGGTGCGGGCAAAACAACCCTTTTCGCCTTGATCACGGGTAAGCTTGATTGCGACGCTGGCGCGATCACGGTTCCTTCTCACTGGCGTGTCGGGATCACTACTCAAGAAGCGCCGGCTGGCGAAGCCAGTTTAATAGATACGGTGATCGGCGCGGATACTGAATTAACCAGCCTGTGGCGGGAAGCAGAGACTGCGATCGACGCCACGCGAATCTCGGAAATCCACGACCGTCTGGCTCAGCGGCAAGCCTATTCCGCGCCCGCTCGCGCCGCCCGGGTACTCGCCGGTCTGGGGTTCGATGAAGCCGCCCAGCAGGGTCGTTGTGGGTCGTTTTCCGGTGGCTGGCGGATGCGAATCGCACTGGCATCGCTGCTGTTCACCGAGCCTGATCTCCTATTGCTCGATGAGCCGACCAACCATCTCGATCTCGAAGCGACGCTGTGGCTCGAAGACTACATTGCCCGCTACCAGGGCACGGTCCTGATCATCAGCCACGATCGTGATCTCCTCAATCGCTCCGTCAACGAAATCCTGCACCTCGATCGCGCGAAGATGACGCGCTATCAGGGCAATTATGATCGTTTCGAGAGCAATCGGCGGATGCAACTTGAGCTCGACAACAAGTTGCGCGTCAAACAAGAAGCCCACCGCGCCCATATCGAGGAATTTGTCAATCGCTTCCGAGCAAAAGCGACCAAGGCCAAGCAGGCACAGTCACGCCTTAAGATGCTGGAGCGCCTACCCCCGCCGATTGCCCCTTCCGGCGAGCGAATCCCGAGCTTCCGTTTTCCGGAAGTCGCGGCGTTAGCCCCGCCGCTGTTCAGCCTCGACCGCGTCGTCGTGGGATACGGAGCAACCCCTGTGCTTCGCGATCTGTCGTTACGAATAGACGATGACGACCGCATCGCGCTACTTGGCGCCAACGGCAACGGAAAGACCACTTTCATTAAGTTGCTGGCTGGGCTCCTTGATCCAATGTCGGGGAATGTAGTGAAGTCGTCGAAGTTACGCGTCGGCTACTTCTCCCAACAACTAGCTGAACGACTCGACCCGTCGATCACTCCAGTTCAATCTCTCTCGCGCCTCCGCCCCCACGACACGCCCGAGATGTGTCGCACATATCTTGGTCGCTTCGGCTTTTCCGATGACTTATCCTTGGGGCGAATTGGCTCCTTGTCCGGCGGAGAACGTGCCCGTTTAGTATTCGCGCAGATCGCGGTCGCCAAACCACACGTCCTGTTGTTCGATGAACCATCCAACCACCTCGACATGATAGCGCGCGACGCATTGGTGCAGGCTATCAACGAATTTTCCGGCGCGGTCATCATCGTAAGCCATGACCCTCATCTTATTAAGCTCACCATCGAGCGGTTCTGGCTCGTGGGTGATGGACGCGTTCGCCCTTTCGAGGGCGATATGTCGGACTATCGGATGTTGACGCTCCGCAAAGTTTCTCGAAGCGAAACGGAAATTGTGCCGGAGCTCTCACAGAGTCGCACGGCAAACAATAACAAGAAGGAAAAAAGACGTCTCGCGGCCAAAAGCCGCCAAGGCTCGACTGATGTCTCTATGCGGGTAAGAACTGCGGAAGCGCTGTTTGAGCGTTTGACGGCGGAGAAGGCTCGCCTGCTAGAAAGACTCGCCGACCCAGATTTCTACCTCAGTCAACCAGAGGAGGCCAAGAATTTTCAGAAACAACTTGCCGAGATTCAACGCGATCTTGTTGCGGCGGAATCGCATTGGATGGCCGCGGTCGAGGAAATGGAGTCTTCCGGCTCCGCCTAGAATTCCGTAGCTTGACTTAGCAAAGACGACTCCGTGAGGCGAAAGTGTTTGAGAGAAGTTTGAAACTATTTCTAACCCCCGTGACAATCCATAATAAAACTGGTATGTCATGATTGTGTGGAAATAGGAAATACAAGGTAAGTATTTGATGATGTTAAACTATAGATATACCTATTGCTAACGCTTATGCAGGAGCACAAATATGTGGGACCGGGTTACGGCCATTTTTCGAGATGTATTCGACGACACGAGCCTGACGATTAATGAAACAACCACCGCTCCGGATATAGAGGGGTGGGATTCATTTAATCATATCAACTTGATTATGAGTATTGAGGAAGAGTTTGATATTTCTTTCGCCACGAAAGAAATTGGCGGCTTGGGCTCGGTAAAGGATTTGGTCGCCTTGATTAAGAAAAAGACGTTATAAACCAAGAGAATTTGCAATGGAGAGCTACACGGAAAGTGAACTGACGTCAGCCCTGGCGGAATCAGGCATTGTTGAGGGGGATTTGGTGTACCTTTCGACCCGTTTATTTGGTCTGGGGCACATGTCTGATTGCGCAAATCGCAACGATTTTCTTGCCAAGAGCCTGAAGAGTATTCGTGCGGTCATTGGCGCACGGGGAACCATCGTCGCGCCATCCTTCACCCAGCAGGTGGGCGACTTCGCTATGGACTATGTGCACGAGACCACGCCCTGCAGAACAGGCCTGTTCAGCGAATATATTCGCAGTCAGGAAACTAGCGTGCGTAGTGTGCATCCCGTGTTTTCTGTGGTTGCGAATGGCCCGCTGGCAAATGATATTTGCCATGAAGTATCCCCTGTCGCGTTTGGCGCTGATTCCGCTTTCGATCGGATTGTCCAATTCGGGGGCAAGGCCACCTGTGTTGGGTTTCAACGACAAACAGGGCATATAGTATCACTAATGCACCATGTCGAGACCGTTTTTGCCGTCCCTTACTATTACACAAAGTTGGTGGCTGCAGACGTCTATATGTCGGGACAAAAAATGACCCAGGACTACTTTATCAACGTGAAATACCTTGAATTCGATGTTCGGTTTGATTTTTTGCACTACATCTCGGCCCTTGAAAAGTCTGACTTGTTAGGACACGCCTCGCTGGGTGGGGGAGATGTCTATACCTGCGGGGGACGAGAGCAATTCGATCTTGGGGTCCGTTTGCTAAAACATGACGTTTATGCGTTTCTGGCAGAGCCGCCCAAATTCGTGCAAGGCCGAGTGCCCTGTGATGGGACGCCTAAAAACAAGGCTGACTTTGATGAGGTGAAAAATTGGATTGGTCACGACCTTTCTCTCCGATGAATGAATTTGACTTGGCAGATCTTTTTGTAGGGTTCAGCATTGAAAAAACATGTGATATCGAAGCCAACGACATTTTAGCATTTGCCGATTTTTCTGGCGATTGGTCGAGTGTTCACATGGATAAGGAATACGCCCTTGCACGTGGGTTTGACGGTTGTCTGGTTCACGGCTTGCTGATTGGGGGGTTGATTTCAGGTTTTATCGGCATGGTTCTGCCCGGGAAACATGGCCTTCTACAAATGATAAACCTTCAGTTTCGTGATCCGACGTATGTGCCCGACCGATTGACGATCAGGGGTACGGTAAACCGGGTGTCAGAAGCCACGATGACCGCGGTAATTGATCTTCGCGTAATTGGTGAGGATGGGCGTGAGCGTGTCCGTGGACAAGCCAATTCCGTTCTCAAATCGTAATCTGCGGTCCGCATGCATGCGCTATGATGGAGAGCTTCACAAACCCGAACCCCATGTCCGAAACATTGAACAGAGAGCAATAATCCAATGGCGTTAACATTCGCCCAAATGCTTCAAGTTATGAAGAAACGTTACCCTAATTTTTCCGGTCTTTGGGAACAAAGCCGTGCGGACTTCGGACCAGAATGGGAAGATGATATTGATTTGGCCCTAGCTAAGGTGTTTGATGACGATGAAAAGGCCGTGGAAGAAATCGTTGACGGATATGCCGAGTTTAGCACAGACGCCATTCGCTCCCAGATATATTTCGAACGCAAGGGCGAGTACAAGGCGTCGAATTACGACGAAGTAGCACAAGCGTACTATCACAATCGGGATTTCATGTTTCGGTGTTATTTGCCTGGTATGCTGGTGTCGCACTTTGTTTGGCCACACCATTTCCGAATGTTGAGTTGGTTTCGTAATCTGTTAACTGATCTTGGGCCTAATGTGCGGACATTTTGTGAAGTTGGAACCGGTTGCGGGCTTTATTCAGAGCAAGTGTTGGAGCGAGTGCCGAGCAGCCGCGGAATTGGCTATGACATTTCCGATTCCGCACTCGAATTCACCAAACGCGTAGCCGATTCTTTCGGCCATGGCGATCTCTACGACACAACCGCTTGCAACATCATCACCAATCCGCCCAAGGAACAATTTGATCTGGCACTAAGCCAGGAAGTGCTGGAGCATTTGGAAGACCCCGTTGCCTATATGCGCGCGCTACGCAATATGGTGCGTCCCGGTCGGTATGCTTATATCGCGGCCGCGATAAATGCCGCCCATGTGGATCATATCTATCTATACCGATCGCCCGACGAAGTGGCGACGGAAATTGAAGAGGCCGGGTTCACCATTTTGAAGCGTCATTCAGAGTTGGCGTATACAGGTAAGCCCCTTAAGGTGACGCCGTGTCATGCGGGCTTCTTGTGCCAAAGGGATTAATTCAAAATATTGCCTATTTGAACGCAGCTCGATGAATTGGCGAGAAAAATTTTCCGACTTAAATTCTGCTATTGACGCGGGAAACGCAAACGGTGCGGCCGCCGATTTGCAGCGTGCATTGCGCGAGGGGTTTCCCCCCTCGGGCCAAATAGGCGCGTGTGCGCGGATGATTGCGAAATTGGCGGCGGCAATGCCCGAAGAGGACCAATATGTCGTGATGATTTTGGGCGACGCGACAACCACACCTTATGCGGAGGCAACCGCCGTAGCCTTAGCCGCAGAAGGGAAAATGCCAATCGTCCGCGAAGGTGGATACGGAATTTTTCGTCAGGAAGTTCTTAGTTCTAGTAGTTCACTTTACAGCGACCCTCCCGATTGCGTCATGTTGGCGGTTGGACTAATTTCTCTCGATATTGCCATTACACAGGGGGCCGATGAGAATGAAGTCGAGGCCGCACTAGAAAATGAAGTGGCCAGATGGCGCGCCCTATGGACCGCCATGGCATCCCGTTGGGATGGCCCGATTTTGCAGCACCTTTACCCCCTGCCCGAGCAAGGTTGGCTGGGCATCGCGGAACGACGGGTGCCGTGGTCGCCAAGGCGCTATGTTGATGCCTTGAATGCGCGCCTGATTGAAGAAGCCCCAGGCGACTTGCATTGGATCGACATAGATTTTCTAGCTAATCAGGTTGGCAGACAATCTTGGTTTGATCCTCGTCTCTATTTTTATGGTAAATTTACGATCAGCCCTCGGGTTACGGATGTCTATGCCGCAGCCGTTCAAGCTGTGTGGAGGAGCGCTACTGGACATGGTTATAAAGTCCTAGTGACGGATCTTGACAACACTTTGTGGGGCGGCGTTGTCGGAGACGATGGCTTGGATGGAATTGAACTTGGGCCGGCGAGCGCGGTCGGAGAGGCGCACGAGGATTTTTGCCGTTACCTCAAGGAACTAAATGATCGCGGTGTAATTCTATCGGTGTGCAGCAAGAATGATCCCGATATCGCCGTGAAACCATTTCTTGATCACCCACATATGCCGCTGAATCGGGATGATTTCGCAGCGTTCACCTGCAACTGGGAAAGCAAGGCTGAAAACCTACGTTCCATTGCACAATATCTCAATGTCGCTACATCAACGCTGGTTTTTATTGATGACAACCCTGCGGAAGTTGAGTTAATTCGCATGGCATTGCCGGAAGTGCGTTGCCTGCTCATGGATGGCGACCCCGCCGGATTTGTCCGCCAGCTTGACAACGCACGGCTGTTCGAGGCTCCTTTTTTGTCCCAAGACGACCTGGGACGCGGCGCTTCCTACGCAGCCCGGAGGGTCCTTGAAACCGTCAAAAAGGGCCCTGAGAATGAATTGAATGCATTCCTTGAAGATTTGCAGATGAAGGGAATTGTTCGTTTGGCCTCGTCTTTGGATTTGCAGCGGTTGGCACAAATGGAGGCAAAAACCAATCAATTCAACACCACGACGCCACGTTTTTCCCTGGAACAATTGCAAAGTTTCATCGGTGCATCAAATCAGGACGTTCTCGTGGTTGAACTCGAAGATCGCCTCGCCAAGCATGGTCTGGTTTCTTCCATCGTCCTGCATTTTGAGGACGAATCTCTCAAAATTGACAACTGGCTGATGAGCTGTAGGGTGTTCGGCAGAACGCTAGAGGAATTCATAGCACTGAAACTTTTAGCGTATGCCAAGTCACATGGATTGCAGCGTATCATTGGAAGTTTTGAGCCAACTGAGCGCAATAGCGTAGTCGGTGATTTGTTCCCGCGTCTCGGCTTCATAGGACAAGGAGTGTCCGGCAAATGGATGCGAGAGGTCGAAGGGGAAGATATTTTGCAAACCTTCGTTAGTTCGCATTCAGAGACCGATTCAAAGGCGCTCGACGACCAGGGTTGACCCCTCGACCGAACACCCTCGATATTTCGATAGCTCGATGGGAGGTATGGCCATGACCGGGATGCGCCAGCGACTGCTGGAGATCGTGCGCGAGCGCTCGTTCATCGAGGTGCCGCCTGGCCAGGAGCTGCGCCTGTCGTCGGGAGCCGCCAGCCGGTTTTACTTCGACATGAAGCGGACCATCTACCACCCCGAGGGCGCTGGTCTCGTTGCCGACTTGATCCTGGCCACGATCGCCGCCGAGGGTCTGCATATCGACGTGATCGGCGGGCTTGAGGTAGGCGCCATCCCGATCGCCGCGGCGGTCGCACTACGCAGCCACGAGGGCGAGCGCGGGGTGCCCGGCTTTCATGTCCGCAAGGCAGCCAAGGGCCATGGCACCCGACGGTTGATCGAGGGCTATCTTGAGCCAGGTTGGAACGCACTTTTGGTCGAGGACGTGACCACCACCGGCGGCTCGGTGCGCCGCGCCATCGCGGCGGTGCGTGACTACGGCTGCACGGTCGACCACGTCATCACCATCGTCGATCGCCGCGAGGGCGCCGAGGCGGCGCTGGCCGACGCAGGCGTCCGCCTGGTGGCGCTGCTTAGCGCTGACGACTTCCCGCGCGCCTGACCCGGCGACGCTCCGTCCGCCGCCTTCGAAATCGAGAGCCGGACGGCACGGCTCCGCATCCTCGGCACCAACATCATCGCCATTGTCGCCAGTGACGAGGCGACCCAGGTCAGCGTCCATCAGGGGCGAGTGGCGGTCGCACCGAGCGCCAGCAAGGCCACAGATGAGAGCGCCAGCTATACCTCGTATGAGGTGACGGCCGGTCGCGGTCTCGCCGTCTCTGCCTCGGGTGTGGTAAGCGAAGGCGCCGCCCTCCGACGGGGCGATTCTGGCCTCAATCGTCGCGGCGGCAAAGGCCGGCGTGGCGGTGGCGGCCCCGCCCCCGGCTCTCGCTAGCCGACGCTACACCTTGATCGCCGCCCCTTGGCGCCAGGCCTCGGCAAGACTCGCAGCGCTCACGTCGGGGCTCTCCGCCGCGTCGATCACGAGCTTCTCGCGCCGCTGCAATAGATTGAAGGCTTGCGGGAGCTTCTTCACCGCCCCGGGCGGCACCGTCACGGCGCCATGCCGATCGGCGTGGATGAGGTCGCCATCATGGACCGTCATGCCGTGGATGTTGACCTCGCAGTTCCATTCGCAGGCATGGACGAAAGCGTGCGACGGCGCGATCAGTCCGGCCAGCACCTGAAAATCCGGCGCCAGCACATCGACATCGCGAACGCTGCCGTTGGTCACCACGCCGAGGCACCCCAGGCCTTTGTGGACACGGGTCATCACCTCGCCCCAGAACGCCCCGTAGCCAGGCCGTTCGTCGACATCCTGGATGATCGATATCTTCGGCCAGTCGCCGTCCTCGAGGTACTCGAAGTAGCGTCGGCGTACATCGTCGTATTGCGCCGCCGTCAGATTCGAGGCGACCCGCGACCGCATGGTCGCGGTCTTGGCGTAGCCGACGATCGGCTTCATCTCAGGGTGGAGGCAGTGCAGGTGCTGGACCGTATAACCCGAGCCGCGCCGCTCGGGCGCCACCATCTCGATCAGATTACAGATTGTCGGCGTATCGATCTCTCGGATGGCGTCCAAATCGGTCTGCGTGAGCGACACCGTCATCGCCTGTTCCTCCTGTCGGCGCGGCGGGGCGCCGCGCTCGGCTATTGCCCGGCCGCGCGCTCGCCGAGCGCGTAGCGTAGGCGCGGCATGACCTCGTTCGCCATCAGGCTGATCGAATCTCGGATTTTGTCGCGCGCGCCGCCGTACTCGAACGAAGTCATCAGCAACGTCCCAAACGGCGGTACCGCCTGACAAAACGCCAACAGTTTCTCCAACACGGTGTCCGGGCTGCCGTACATCAAATTGTCGCGCTTGTACTCGCGCCAGCCGTAGTCGTCCTGGGCCTGGGTGTCGACCATCTCCGGCTCTGGCACGATGATCTTGGCATAGCCCGCTCCCTTGATGACGTCGGTCCCGTAGCGGTAGTAGAAGTCGAACGGGCCGTCCTCGTCGTTGACGAAGTCCTCGGCCGCCGCGTCCGTTTCACCGATGTAGATCGCGCGCGCGACGCGCCAGTTCGCCGGATCCGGGGTGCGGCCCGTCCGCGCGCTGCCCTCGCCATAGCATTTCCAGTGATCGGTCACGATCCAGGCCGGATTCAGCTGCGCGGTGATCGGAATGAAGCCGTTCTCGCCGGCGAAGCGCACCGATTCGGAGTTTGGGCTGATGCACGGAATGGCGACCGGCGGGTGCGGCTTTTGGTAGGGCTCTAGCATCTCGCCGATGCCGTACTCAGGCCACCGCCGCTCCTCGCCGACCGCGAAATCCCAATATTCGCCGCTGACATGGAACGGCGCCTGGGGCTGAGTCCACAGCGCAATGGTCTGGCGCACGCCCTCCTTCAACATCGGATACAGTTCGACCGCCTTGTACATCTCGAAGTCGGTCGGGCAGGCGCCGATGCCAAGACCAACAATCAGCCGCCCCGCCGACAGGTGATCGAGCAGCGCCATCTGCGCGGCGACATAGCCCGGATTGGCCGCCGGCATCGGTACCACCCCAGCACCCAGCAGCATCTTGTCGGTCCGGGCGATCAGGTTGGCGAGAAAGACAGCGGCCGAGGTGACGTTTTGGGTCTTGTTGGTGTAGTGCTCGCCGACCCAGAACTCATCCATCCCGACCGCACCGCAATGCACACCGATCTCGACATCTTCGAGGAGGGTCCGGTGGACGTCCCGCTCGGTCTTGTGGACGGGCTGCATGAACATGCCGAGCTTCATCGCGCCCTCCTCCAAACACCGGCGATTCGCGCGCCGCGAACGGCCGCGTTGTTGCCGAGCGAGGCTACATCACGGCTTCGCAGCCGTACAACCGACGCCACACAGTGCCACAGCGTGCTGCCAGTCCGGGGTGGCGCGAGTCTCTCCCATCGCCGGTATCGCCAACGGGCGGGCTCGCCTGCTAGCTCGACCTACACGGGCTCTATATGCTCGCACGTGGATCAGCGTCACCGTCCGAACTTCAAGCGGGCGCCGGTCAGCATGATGTCGATATCCTCGAAAGAGGTGCCCGGCCGGTCAAGCTGGTAGTTGCGACCGGTGGCGTAGAACTCGGTGCCCCAGTCGCTGACCTTATGAACGAACGCGACGCCGTGGGTGGTGCCCTCATCCCCGGCCGCGTCGGAGTCGTCGTACTCGCCGTAGTCGATCGAGAAGATCGAGCCGCCGAGGGCGAACACCTCAGTCCGATAGCCGAGCTTGCCGTAGCGAAACGAGATGTCGGCGCCGCCCGAGTCATCGTCGTCGGCCTGGCTGGCTGCGAGGGTGAGATTGAACCCGCTCGCGTGCAAGGCCGAGAGCGATCCGGAGACGTGGGGCTAGGTGTGCCGCCCCGCCTCCAGGGCTTCCGAAATGGGACCGTGTACTTCCTATATGCTTCCTGGAACCGGGCAGGCGCACGAAACAGTCTGTTAAGTCATTGAAAAGATGGTGCCCAGGGGCGGATTCGAACCACCGACACGCGGATTTTCAGTCCGCTGCTCTACCAACTGAGCTACCTGGGCCGAGGCGGCCTGGCTACACCTGCGCGGCGGCGCCTTCATAGGCGAAAACGTGCCCATCGTCCAGCGCTCAGCCGTCGCTGGGCTGGTCGCTGGGCTCCTCGCTGGCCCCTTCGCCAACGAGGGAATAGCCGCCGGTCAGCCAACGGCCGAGATCGACGTTGGCGCAGCGCTTGGAGCAAAACGGCCGATAGTGCTCGTCTCGGTCTGCACTGCAGATCGGGCAGCCGGTTTTCGCGCCGCGCCGCGCCCGCATCTCACCCGACCTCGAACTCAAAATGGGTGCGCTCGAAACTCGCTATCGCCTCGATCTCGACCGGGCGGCCGATGCGTCGCGCCAGCAGCTCGACGGCCTCGCCCGCGGTCTCAAGGGCGCGGACCACGGCCAGGGCCGCGCGGACGCGCAAGACGCCACCGGTGCGCCCCCTGTTCGCCGCCCGTTCGGCGCGCCGCAGCAGGTCACCAACCAGGGTCTCGATGGTCGGGCGGCGGCCGCTGGCGCCACAGCCGGGGCAAGGCTCAGTGACCTGCATCCACAGCGACGGGCGCACCCGCGCCCGCGTGATCTCGACCACGCCCCGGGCCGAAATGGGGCCCGCTCTGGGCCGGGCAGCATCAGACATGAAGGCCTCTTGGAGCGCGCTGGCCAGTCGCGCGCAATCAGGCGCCTCGATGTCGAGGAAGTCGACAACGATCAGGCCGCCGATGCCCCGCAGGCGGAGCTGTCGCGCGATCGCGCCAGCCGCTTCAAGGTTGACGCGCAGCACCGTCTCGCGTGGGCTCGCGGCATCGGTGAGCGCGCCGGAATCGACGTCGATGGCGGTCAGAGCCTCGGTCTCGTCGATGGTGATCACGCCGCCCGATGGCAGCCGTACCTCGCGCTCCAGCGCGAGCGCGATGTCGGCGTCGATGTCGCCGTGGTCAAACAGCGCTCCGGGGCCGCGAAAGTGCTCCAAGCGCGGGGCGAGGTCGGGCCGATGGCGTTGACAGTAGTCGCGGGCGCGGATGAAGGCGGGACCTGAGTCGATGCGGATGCGGTCGGTCGTGCGCAGGTCGCGCAGCGCGCGGATCAGCGGGTCGTGCTCGCTCAACAGACAGGCCGGCGGCCGGGCCTGGGCACGGGCGGCCACGAGGTCGCGCCACGCCGCGCCGAGGCGCTCGATATCGGCGGCGATCGCCGCCGCCCCCGCCCCCGCGGCGGCCGTGCGCACGATGAACCGGCCCGCGTGGGCGTCGATCTCTTGGCGCGCCGCCTCGACCAGCGCTTTGAGACGGTCACGTTCGGCCTCGTCGGCCAGCCTGCGCGAGACCACGACGCCTGACTGTGTCGGCACATGGACCAGCAGCTGTCCCGGCAGCGTGATCGCGCCGGTCAGGGCGGCGCCCTTGTCGGCCACGGCGTCGGCGGCGACCTGCACGAGTACGGCCTCGCCCTCGCTGACCAGCTCATTGATCGGCGGCTCTCGATCATCGCCTTCCGGGTCGGCGCGGGGATGCAAGCGCTGAGCCTCCCGCGCGCCGAGGAAAGCGTCGCGGCCAACGCCGATGTCGACGAAGGCGGCGCCGATGTTGGCCACCACACGGACGACGCGGCCGAGGTAGATGTTGCCGACCAGCGAACCGTTGGCCGCCCGTTCGATTGCCAGCTCGGCGAGCCGGCCGTCCTCGGTGCGGGCTATCCGCACTTCGCCGATGCCGAGGTTGATCAGGAGTTCTTGGCTCATTCCAGCTCCCGGTCCGCCCCGATCGCCTGCCAGCGACGATCGACCGGGAACCCGAGGCCGCCGAGCAGGTTCACCGTCTCGTGGAGCGGCAGGCCGACGACGTTACTGTACGAGCCGTTGATGCGCTTCACCAGTCCCGCCGCCCGGCCCTGGATGGCGTACCCGCCGGCCTTGCCGCGCCATTCCTCGCTCGCCAGGTAGCCCTCAATCTCAGCTTCAGTGAGGCATTTAAATTCGACCACGGTGGTCACCAGCCGCGCCCCTTGGCGGCCGTCCGGAGTGCTCAGCGCAATCGCCGTGTGGACCCGGTGGCGGCGTCCGGACAGGACTTTCAGACAGTGCCGGGCTTGCGCAGCATCGGCCGGCTTGGGCAGCGCGCGTCGGCCGCACGCGACGATGGTATCGGCCGCAAGAACGCAATCGTCAGCGTGTGTCCGTGCCACCGACTCGGCCTTGGCCCGCGCTAGGCGCCGCGCGCTCTGGGGTGGCGTTTCGCCGGCCAGGGCCGTCTCGTCGACGTCGGCCACGACGACAAGGTTGGGCGTCAGCCCGATCCGCTCAAGAAGGGCGCGCCGGCGCGGTGATGCCGAGGCGAGAACGAGCCGCGCTTCGCTCGTGGCCGCCACGCCAGCACCTATTTGAAAAGAAGGATAATCGGAGCCTACTTGAAACGAAAGGTGATCCGGCCCTTGGTCAAATCGTAGGGCGTCATCTCGACCAGGACCTTGTCGCCGGTGAGAACGCGGATCCGATTCTTGCGCATCTTACCGGAAGTGTGGGCAAGCAGCTCATGTTCATTGTCAAGGACGACTCGAAACATGGCATTGGGTAGTAGTTCCTGAACGGTGCCAGGAAATTCCAAAAGTTCTTCTTTGGCCATCGGCTCTCCGGTTGTTGATCGCGGAACGTCGCAAGATGCGCGCCCGAGGGTCCAAAATCAAGGCTATTTGCCGGTGATCGCGCGCCATCCAGGGTGATCGGGAAGCTGCGGTGGCGCGGCCTCGGCGAACGCTTCGATGATGCGCCACGCCAGAGTGTCACGAACCTGGCGAAAGGCCTCGAGGATGGCGTCGCGGTTGCCGTGCACAGCAGTCGCGTCGAAGGTATGCCAGAACCACAGATCGCAGGCCGAGGTGCGGGTCAGCTCGACCGCCTTGTGCTGAGCCTCGGGCGAAAGCGATATCACCAAGTCGAACGACGTGTCCTCGAGCTCCTCGAAGGACTTGGGCTTATGGCTGTACATGTCGATGCCGATTTCCGCCATCACGGCAACCGCGAAGCCGATCGGCTCGCCCTTGCGCGCACCGACCGAATCGATAAAGACGCGATCGCCGTACAGTTGCTTCATGATCCCCTCGGCCATCGGCGAGCGGGCGGCGTTGAGGGTGCAGGCGAACAGGACGCTGCCGGGCAGCCGTGCCATCGTCATCGTGCCGTCAGCCGCGAATGTGGAGAACGCAGATCAGGGTGAACAGGCGCCGGGCGGTGCCGAAATCGGTCGTGATCTTGCCGGCCAATCGCTCGCGCAGCTGCTCCGAGCCCTCGTCGTGGATGCCGCGCCGCGCCATGTCGAGGGTCTCGATCCGCGACGGCGTCGCCGTCTTGATGGCCTGGAAATAGCTTTCGCAGATCATGAAGTACTCGCGCACGAGGTTGCGAAATGGCGTTAGCGCCAGGGTCACGGTGGTGAGCGGTTGGTCCTGGGCGTCGCGGATGTCGAACAGCAGACGGCTCTCCTCGAGGCGGAGGTGCAGGCTGTACGGTCCGGCATCGATCCCGTCGGGGACGAACTGGTTCTCCTCTATCAGGTCGTAGATCGCGACGCGCCGTTCCTGCTCAACTTCGGGACTGCGCCTTATGACGGTCCGCTCGTCGAGCGTCAATTTGATGATGCGCCCGGTGTCGGAGCCGGTCACGGCGGTTCAGGTTGCGGCGGCGCGCAGACGAATGCGGACCGACTCGGCGTGCCCGGTCAGCCCCTCCGCCTCGGCCAGAGTGATGGCCGCCGGGCCGATGTAGCGCAGGCTGCGCGCATCGCAGCGCACCAGCGATGTGCGCTTGACGAACTCATGCACCGACAGCCCCGAGGAGAAGCGCGCGCCGCGCGCGGTCGGCAGCACGTGGTTGGTGCCCGCCACATAGTCGCCGATCGCTTCGGGCGTATAGCGGCCGAGGAAGATGGCACCGGCGTGGTGCACTTGATCGACCAGCGCGTCCGCCGCCGCATCATCGAGCGCCAGTTCGAGGTGCTCGGGCGCAAGCCGGTCGATCAGTTCGGGCGCGTCGGCCAACGCCGCGACGACGACCACCGCGCCATGATCGCGCCAGCTCGCGGCCGCGATGGCGCCGCGCGCGAGGGTGGCGAGGCGCCGCGCGACCGCCGCCTCGACCCGGTCGGCGAAACCGTCGTCGTCGGTCAACAAGATCGCCTGGGCGGCTTCGTCGTGCTCGGCCTGGGACAACAGATCGGCGGCGATCCAGTCGGGGTCGTTGCGGCCGTCGGCGACCACCACTATCTCCGAGGGGCCGGCGATCAGATCGATGCCGACGACGCCGAAGACGAGGCGTTTGGCGGCGGCGACGTAGGCGTTGCCGGGGCCGACGATCTTATCCACGGGCGCGATGGTCGCAGTGCCGTAGGCCAACGCCGCGACGGCCTGCGCGCCCCCTATCCGGTAGATTTCCGTGATTCCCGCCCGTGCGGCGGCGGCAAGAACGAGCGGGTTGGGTCCGCCCGTGCCGCACGGCACCACCATGGCGATACGGCCGACGCCGGCGACCCGCGCGGGCAACGCGTTCATCAGGACCGAACTCGGGTAGGCGGCGGTGCCGCCCGGGACATAGAGGCCGACCGCCGCGAGCGGCGTCCAACGCGAACCAAGCTCGACGCCGAGCGCATCGGTGTAGCGGTCGTCGGTTGGCAGCTGGCGTTGGTGATGGGCAGTGATGCGCTCGGCGGCGAGATCGAGCGCGGCCCGCGCGGCGGCTGGCACACTTTCGACCGCGGCCGCGATCTCGGCCGCGCCAATCCTGAATGCGGCCGGCTCGAGCGACACGCCATCGAAGCGCTGGACATAGTCGCGCACGGCCTCGTCACCGCGCGCACGCACTGCAGCGAGGATTTGGGCTACCGCGCGCTCGACATCCGGCGCCGCGCTCGCCCGGTCCGCCACGAGGCGGGCGAACGAGGCCGCGAAGCCCGCCTCGCGCACGTCGAGCCTAAGCGCCACCGACCACCCCCCGGAAGCGGTCTATCCAGCCCCCAAGTTCGACCGATCGCGTCTTGAGCGCGGTCCGATTGGCGATCAAGCGCGCGGTGATGTCGGCGATTCGTTCGACCTCGACCAGGCCGTTGGCGCGCAGCGTCGCGCCGGTGGCGACTAAATCGACGATGCGCCGGCACAGCCCGAGCGCCGGAGCCAACTCCATCGCACCGTGCAGCTTGATGCACTCGGCCTGGACGCCACGGGCGGCGAAGTGGCGGCGGGTCACGTTGGGGTACTTGGTCGCCACGCGAATGTGGCTCCAGCGTGACGGATCGTCCTCGGCCAGCATCGCCGCCGACTCGGCGACGGCGAGGTGACAGCGCCCGATACGAAGGTCGAGCGGCGCGTAAATCTCGGGGTAGTCAAATTCCATCAGCACATCGGCCCCCGCGATGCCGAGTTGAGCGCCCCCGAAAGCGACGAACGTCGCCACATCGAAGCTACGCACACGCACGATGCTGACGTGATCGAGGTTGGTGCGAAAGCGGAGCTTGCGGGAGGTGTCGTCGGCGAAGTCGGGCTCGGGCTCGATACCGGCGCCGCGAATGAGCGGCAGCGCTTCGCTCAACAGCCGGCCAGCGGGTACCGCGAGCACCAGCGGATCCTCAAATGGCAAGGCGCTCTCCCGGTGTTCGGTTGATCCCTGGGCCCGGCTCCCGACGGGCCGGATCATGCGTTCTCGTCGATGGCGTGAGACGGCCAGCTGCGGGTCTCCCATGCGTCGCCGAGGTCGCTAAAGTGGCATTCAATGAACTCCGCCTCAAGCCTGACAGTGGCTCCACCGGCGAATACGAGCTCGATGTGCAGACTGCCATCGCGACCGTCGTCCGCCATCGGTTCGGCGCGAATCGTCAGCAGCTCGAGCGCCAGGCCGCCCTGACCCTGCGCGATGTCGCGAACCCGGGCGGCGAGTATGCCCTCGAAGTGAATGCCGCAACGGATGCGCTCGTGGCCGTGGCGCGCGCCGCGGTGTTCGCGCTCCCAGCGGAAGCGGCTGCACACGACGGCAAAGCGGTGCCGCGCGGGCATGTAAGACATCTCCTCGATCCGTACCACAGCATCTTGAAGGCACGCGGCGATAATCGCGAGATCGGCGTGATCCTCGGCCCGCAGTCGCAGCGGCGCGCCAGTGCGCGATGGGGTCGTTCCTTCGGCCATGTGATTCAGAGCTGGTTCATGGTTCAGGCCGGTTGGCGGCTAATCTCAGCACCGAGGCCGGCGAGCTTTTCGACCAAGTGCTCGTAGCCGCGGTCGAGATGGTAGACGCGATTGACGACCGTTTCGCCCTCGGCGGCGAGTCCGGCCAGGACCAGCGAGACCGAGGCCCTGAGATCGGTCGCCATCACCGGTGCCCCTTTGAGGCGGCCGACGCCGGTGACGATCGCCGTAGCACCGCGCAACGCGATGTCGGCACCCATGCGGCATAGCTCTGGCACGTGCATGAAGCGGTTCTCAAAGATCGCCTCGGTGATGGTCGAGGTCCCGCGCGCCGTACACAGGAGCGCCATCAACTGCGCCTGCATGTCGGTGGGAAAGCCAGGATAAGGCTGGGTCGTGATCGTGATGCCAGCGAGGTCGAGGTCCCCGCCGGTGACGCGTAGGCCATCCGCCGTGGTGGCAACGCCAACACCGATCCGCGACAACGTCTCGACCACTGATTCGAGCACGTCGAGGCGCGTATCCACAAGCTCGATATCGCCGCCACTGATGGCCGCGGCGATGGCGTAGGTGCCGGTCTCGATGCGGTCAGGCAGAATCCGATAGGTCGCGCCGTGCAGTGCGTCCACACCCTGGATGGTCAGGCGCGAGGCACCAATCCCTGCGATCTCGGCGCCCATCGCGCGCAAGCAGTAGGCGAGGTCGGCGACCTCCGGCTCGCGGGCCGCGTTTTCGAGCACGGTCACGCCACGCGCCAGGGTCGCCGTGGCGAGCAAGTTCTCGGTCGCCCCGACCGACACCGAAGGGAAGGTAATGCGCGCGCCGGTCAGGCCGTGCGGGGCACGGGCGTGGACGTAGCCGTCACGCAATTCTATCTCGGCGCCGAGGCGCTCGAGCCCGTTGAGATGGAGATCGACCGGCCGCGTGCCGATCGCGCACCCACCCGGCAACGAGACGGTGGCCGCGCCGCGCCGGGCGAGCAGCGGGCCCAGCACGAGGATTGAGGCGCGCATCTTGCGCACGATATCGTAGGGCGCTTCCGTCCCGGTGATGTCGGCCGCGCGCAGCGCCATCACCCGGCCGGCCGAGGCGCCGAGACCAGCGGCCGCGTCAAAGCTCACCTCAACGCCAAGGTGGCCGAGCAGACTCGCCAGGGTCGCGATATCGCCGAGATGGGGCAGGTTCGACAGCGTCAGCGTCTGGTCGGTCAGCAGGCTCGCGGCCATCAGCGGCAACGCCGCGTTCTTGGCTCCACCGATCCGCACCCGCCCGCGCAGCGGCCGGCCGCCATTCACCAGGATGCGTTCCATCGACCTCGCCCTCCAGCGCTTGCCAGCGCTTGTTCTCGAAGCATCATACGCGAGGGTCAGCTTTCGTTGGACGTTGACGCGGTGGCGGCGGGGGTGGCCCGCGTCCGCGCCTTGCGCAGTTTGAGGTTCCGCCTCAGCGCGCGGCGCAGGCGCTCGATCCGCTGCCGTTCCTTCGCGGCGGTCCGCCGGGACTTCGCGCCGCTACGATCGTCATTGGCCACGCCCCAAGGTGGCAACCGCCTGGAACCCGGTCAAGTGGTCGGCGACAACGCTCGCGTCGGCGCCGTTACACGCGGCTTTTGTGCCGTGGCCCCGGGCCGTTGCGCGCGGCTTCCGCGCCGTGCCAATGTGCCGCCCGGCGCCCACATAGCTCAGCGGTAGAGCACTCCCTTGGTAAGGGAGAGGTCGGTGGTTCGATCCCACCTGTGGGCACCAGCTTTCTCGTCACCTCATATCACCCGAAACCCATGCCAGCTAGGGGGCTTGCGGAATCGTGCGGGGTGCACCGCCGCAGGCTCGCCGGCACCCAAAACGCAGAATCATACAGAACGACGCGAGAACGTGCAGCCCAGTGTGTCGCGTTGCTGACACGCTGGTTCACGGGGCGTTCTGCGATGATCGGGTATGCGCAAGTGCCCTGACCTGCCGCCGGCAACGCTCGGCCACGTTCAATCGGAGGAGTTGACATGACTCTAGGACGCCGGGCTCGGTCCGGTGGCGGTGAGCATCACCGGCGGCCGGTCGGTCAGCTGTAAAGGCGCTCTGTGGCGAGTGCCGAATCGGGTGCTGGTCCGCCCGCTGGGCACGGCGTTCGAGGCCGATCGTCTCAAGATCGCCCGAGGGCATCGGCGAGGACGACGACCTGATGATCGCCGTAGCGTTGGCGGTGTAGCGGGAGAACACTATCAGAACAGAAGGCCGTTTGGCGGCACTTCTGGAAAATCGGCGGCCTCTAGATCCACAAGCCAGGTGACTCCCTTGGCGAGGACTAGCGCCGCTGGCTTTCTAATGCGCCTTGCTTCAGGACCATGGCGCGCCGCTTCAGGACCAAGGCGTGGGTGTTTTCTCCACTACCTCGCCGTTGATGCGGATGGCGTCGACGTGCTCGTTGTAGAAGCACATCAGGTCCTTAATCTTGGGGCACTCGGGCACCGGATCGGGGTAGCTCCAGACGATGTCGTCGTACACCGTCGCTCCGACCCGCGCCCGCCAGTAGTGCGCCTCGCCCTTGTAGGGACAGCGGGTCAGCGTTTCGCTCGGTTCCAGCAGGTCCATGCGGACGTCCTCAACCGGCAGGTAATAGCGGGTCGGCAGGCCGGTCTCGAAGACGAAGCGGGCGCGCCGGCTCGAAGCAACGGTCTCGCCACCCAGCACGACCTCCACCGCGCGCGTGCTCGGCACCGCGTCGACCCGCTTGTAGGGGTCGCGGGCGTGGACGAAAATTTCCTCGTCCTCCTCGTACCAGGCATCCATCTTGTTCCAATAGATCGCCGCGTATGGCGCCAGGTCGGTGGCGCTGGTGATCGGCTTAGGGTAGGTCCACACGGCGTTCTCGGCGACGCGCTCGCCCACCCGCACCGACCGATAGGTCGCGTATCCCTTGTGGGGACAGTGGGTGCCGTGGGCGCTCGCGACCAGAAACTCGCCGCCCAAGTCCTCGAGCGGGAAATAATAGACCGGAAGGTGGCCGCTCTCGTGCAGTAGCATCATGCGGCGGCTATCGGCGATGGTCTCGCCGGCGAAAACCGCGCGCACGCGCCGTGGGCTTGGCTCCAGCACCAACGTGTAGCCCGGGTCCGCCGCGCGCCCGGGAGAACCGGTGGGGTCTCCCCCGTTCGCCGTCATGGTCTCGCCTCCGCTCTTGTCGCGCCCTCGGGAGTAAAGGATATTGGCCTCCTCCGCTCCCCACGCAACCCCCGTGCAACCGGCCCCGGCACCCTGTGCAAATCCTCGCCATCATCAATCACCCGAGCGCGCTGCCCTATCTGATCGGCGAGCGCATCGAGGCGCGTGGTGCTAGCTGCCACAACGTCAATCCCCACGCGGGCGGCGTGTTGCCGCAAAATCCCGACGGCCACGCGGGGCTGCTCGTTCTCGGCGGTTCGATGAGCGCGGCGGATCCTGACTACGATCATATCTTCGAGCCGATGACAACCTTGATCCGCGCCTTTCACGCCGCCGAGAAGCCGGTGCTCGGGGTTTGCCTCGGCAGCCAGCTCCTGGCCCGCAGCTTCGCCAGCGCGGTGTATCCCCTGGGTGATCTCGAGGTCGGCTACGTGCCGCTCGAACTAACCGACGCGGGCACCAAGGAAGCGGTGCTGGCCGGCCTTGCCCGCCGCCAGACGATCTTCGAATGGCACGAGGACACATTCGACCTCCCGACCGGGGCCGAACTCTTGATGACCGGCGCAATTTGCCGCCACCAGGGGTTCCGCGTCGGCGCCACCAGCTACGGCTTTCAGTGCCACTTCGAGGTCGGGGCGAGCCAGATCGAAACCTGGATCGAGGCCGGTCGCGACAACCTCGAGCAGCATCGCGGCGCGCGCACCGACGCCGTGGAAAACCAAATCCGCTCGCAAATGTCAGACTACGCGCCCGCCGCTGCCCGCTTCGCACGCACGCTCGCCGACGGTTGGATGGATCTCGTCGTCGCTCGCGCCGGACGCGACGGCGCCTAGGTCGCCGCGCGGGCCTTTCCGACCACGGCCAATTCGTCGCGGCTCACGCGATCGAAGCCAGCGTTCGCGGCCATAGCCCCAACATGGCGTCGAACCTAGCCGACATCGGCGATCACCGTGCCCCCGGCTGGGTCTTGGTGATGGAAGGCGAGACCAACCATGGCCTCAACCTGCTGCGCGACGCCGGGGCGCGCGCCTCGCGCAATTCCGGCATTAGTTACCATCTGGCACTGGCGCTCAACAGCCTCGGCCGTACGGCCGAGGCGCGCCATGAGCTCGAGACGATAATTGAAGCAGCGCTCTCGACCGAGATCGGCGAGAAGGCGCGGGCGCTGCTCAGCTCGCTTCCCAGCGCCGAGGAGTAGCGGCCGCACGCCACGCCCAATAGTCGGACGCCGTGTCGATGTCTTGCAGTTGATCGAGACACTTGACGCGGTAACGCCGGTCGAAGTTGGCGAGCGTATCGGCCATGGCATGCTCGCTCGACCAGCGGACGTTGGCAAAGAGATCGCGGCGACCCCCACCGTGACGGAGCCCGATCAGCCAATAGCCGCCGTCAGCCGCGGGCCCGAGGACGGCGTCGTGGCGGCCGAGCGCCGCGAACGCGGCGGCGACATGACGGCACGTGATGGTGGGGATGTCGCCACCAACGATGACCACCGAGCCGCCCGGGCCAGACCCCAGGGCACGCGACATGCGTCGGCCGATGTCGCCGCTGCCTTGACCGATGCGCGGCAGATGGCCGGGCCAGAATTGGCCCGCGCGGGCGAACCGGTCGGGCGTGACGGCCACTACCGTTACCCAGCGCCGATCGCCGCCGAGCCGCCGCGCAACGTCGTCGCTACAGCGGCGATAGAAACGCCACGCCGCGGCACGCCCGATGCCGGCCGCCAAGCGGCGCTTGACGGCGCCATAACGCGGCGCCCGCACGAATACGATCAACCACGGCTTCACCCGTGTGGCCAATGCGTCATCCGTATAGCCGTTGAATAAAAGCGGGCGGGACGCCGAGAAAATAGAGGCCCAAACACAGGAAGTTGCGCAACCCGCGCCCCAGGTAGCCGGCGTCACGGTAGCGACAGGCCGAGGTGATAGCGGCAGCGCGCAGATAGCGTAGCCGCCGCCGCCCGATCCGTCTGACGATGTCCACGTCCTCCATCAACGGGAGCTGGCGGAAGCCGCCGAGGTCGTGGTAGGTCGGGCGCGCCAACAACAGGCCTTGATCGCCATAGGGCAGCGCCAGCAGCCGACAGCGCAGCGCTACCAGCCGCTCTACCCGACGGGCGGGAGCGGCCTGATGGTCGAGCGCGAAGCGGAACACGGCGGCGCACCCGGCGTTGGCAGGGTCGTTGGCGAAACCCGCCGCCTCGCTCGCCCAGCCGGACGC
>Ga0315338_1001441_pt1 | contig 29913 bp, 30 predicted proteins | sample ASW8metaG_FD_204518 | JGI IMG/M metagenome (GOLD analysis project Ga0315338, IMG submission 204518) | Ammonia-oxidizing marine archaeal communities from Monterey Bay, California, United States - ASW #8 | ecosystem: Environmental > Aquatic > Marine > Coastal | place: USA: California | collected... | reverse complement strand
TTCGCGAAACACAGATACATGCAGCCCCTTCTGTCGGAACGATTAATGGTATGTGGGCGAATGCTCTTGGAGGAGGTGGAATTATTCCGATTGAGGTCCGTTATTTCCCTTCATCCACATTCTTAGATCTTAAATTGACGGGAATGCAAGGAGATGTGATGAAAGAAAGTATGAATGTCGCAAAAACATTGGCCTGGTCTTTATTGGAAAAGAAGCAACAGAAAAAATTACTCAAGATATTTGAGGATACAAAGAGTCAAGGAATTCACGTCCATTGTCCCGAAGGTGCTACTCCCAAGGACGGTCCGTCTGCTGGCGGTGCCATTACTCTTGCAATTTACAGTATGTTAAGTGAGAAGAAGATTCATAATGAAATATCCATGACAGGAGAAATCAATTTACAAGGTCGTATTACAGCGATCGGAGGACTCGAATCCAAGATTTTAGGTAGTATTCGTGCAGGAGTGAAAAAGATATTATTTCCAATGGAAAACAAGGAGGATTTCGACGAATTCCATGAAAAATATAAGGATGTCTTGGATTTAACAAAATATAGTTTTCACCCGGTTGAAAGCATTGCAGAGGTAATTAAGATTGCTATCTAAGAAAGGGGGTAAATGGAACCACCCCCCCTTTTATTTCTAGTAATAATATATTACAATACAATGGAATTGAATTTAATCAGTATCCTATATTTATTTTTCCGTATGGCACCATTCATTATTGTAAGTTATTTTGGATTACAATCCATATTTAATCAAGACCTCAAGGGAATCGTGTTTTTGATTGGATTATTAATAGTCAGTGTGATTACGATTATGATTGGCAATATCTTACCAATGCAAGGTAACACAGGTATGCAACTGAATCAATATGCAAAGGCAATTTGTAACCAATTAACAATTGGTTCAACTGGTCCAATTTCCAAGTTACCTTTATCGCAAACTGTTTTTGGATATACTTTAGCTTATTTAACCTATTTTATAGCGACGAATAATTTACAAAGTCAAAACATACCCACATTTATCATATTTCCCATGCTTATAATTGCCGATTTATTTTGGTCTACCAGTAATGGTTGTTCTAGTGGTATTATGTTGGTAACATCATTAATATTAGGAGGAATATTCGGTACATTATGGGCGATGATAATCGAGGCGTCTCAAATGCCCGGACTGTCATATTTTAGTGGCATTAGTAACAAGGATGTTTGTAGTCGTCCAACAAAAAGTTTATATCGTTGTCGTGCCGTTTCTAAACACAAAAGTGCTATACAAACATAAAATTGAAAGGTTTTATTCATTATAATTTACTATATTACACATTCATATAGTAAAATGGACCACCTACTTTCAGAAAACATATTCGACATGCTGCCCGATGATTTGAAACCGTCGATAAAATCATTTTGTCGTCATGAAACATACTACTTAGATGAAGCAGCACGTTATTCTTGGGATAAATTGTACGATATGTTGGATGATATGGTTACTATACGTTTTAAACACATTATAAATATGGATGAAATTGTCAATATGTTTGATGCAGTCGTTCAATACAAATTTTTCGAAGAATGTGTAAAAAGTGATGCAACTGTAGAAGAAAAAATAGAAAACAAAGAAATATTTCAACTAACCAAATGGTTTTATCATGATTATAATTACGTTTATTATATGAATGCTGAAGGTATTCAACGTAGAAGAAAAGAGTGGGGATGGATGGACGACGAGACGGATTTTGATCGCTTACTTCAAGACATGATAAACACGCTCGTATGCTTTGATGACTGGTTTCATACTAGTTATAGTGGGTCGATTGAAGATACGCAATTACTGGAATCGATAAATGCAATATATATGTGGATATTCGATATTCATGAAAACCTATCTGAGGATTGTCATGAAGAAATTCAATATATAAAAAGGATGGAAACATATTCGATCGATGACAATATTCGCAATATGATGACTACAATTATAAATGAGCGTTCAACAATACCAACATCCATATTTATCGAATTATTAACAATATTCGACAACATAGTAAACTCGCATTCTTATGTTGAAACAGAGACATCTCCATTCTATCGTGATTTAGATACAGTCGAAATCAAACAACGTTTCAAACCAGACAAGTGGTTCAATGATGCGGAAACTTTCGAATCAACTACCGTTGAATATTCGCCGTTGATTGACGAAATAATAACCACATTATTAGAATTAGATATGTGGTTCGAAGACAAAAAAGACGATTCAACCGTTCATGCAGAGTTATTGAAGTCTATAAACCAGATTTATACATGGATCGAAACGGTTTACGAAAACCTACCTGAAAACAAAAACAACTAAAAATTTTATGCAGAAAAATACATCATATTTGTAGATAACCATTTTCGAACATTCGTAACTGCCATCCCACGATGAAAATTATGAGTTCCAAGGCGCATACTGTATGTTTTTTTCTCAAAATGATGGATAAAATTATGAACGATATTATTTACGTTGGCTCGTTCATATATATCCATTTTCTCAAAAGGATAAATGGCGAACCCTTTTTTGCGATTTACTGTATTATGAAACTCCCACAACAATACCTTTAATTGCATTTTTGTAGTAATTGCTTGAAAGTTGATGCCTTGCATATACTGTGTCGCATGATTCGCGCATTCCGGACAGGGTAAATTTCCACATATACGTATTATAAATTGAATGAAACTATTTCGTATGTGCGGAAACGTAGATTCATTGACTTTTTCAACAAGAGTATGTAAAAGAAACCATACAGGTTCACCCCACAACATCGTTTTTGGTTCCGGTTCACGAACCACATTGATGTTTGGTTCTTGGTCTTGTGGACGTCGTGTTATTCTGGGTTTACGTCCATAAATATTTCGCATATTCATAGGCATAGGTCCGGAATTTTGAGGTGTATCCTGTGTAGAATTTGGAACTCCATTAACTCTTGGGTATTTGAAAAGCATGGATATATATATATATTTATAAAGTAAAAAAATAAACATATTAAAACTAGGATATGTGTATTATAAAATGGATAATAAAGAACAATTAGTGACACATATCCGAGAATGGGTCCAAATCGACAATGAAATCCGAACATTACAGAACGAATTAAAATCGCGAAAATCGCGAAAAGATGGATTATCGAAACAATTGATTGATGTTATGAAAAGCAATGAAATCGACACATTTGATATAAACAATGGTTCCATTGAATATAAACAAAAAACAACAAAGAAGCCCATGACGAAAAAAATGCTCCTTAAAACAATCACAACCTATTTCGATGGGGACACAGAAAAAACGGCTCAATTAACCGATTTTATCAATGAAAAGCGCGAAACTACCACAAAGGAAAATATCGTGCGAAAGGTAAATAATGCATAATTTCTAAAGTAATCCAAATTCGGGAATTGTATAAGAATTACCAAATTTTTCCCATTTTGCTATAATGCGTGGATTTTCGACTTGGCCCATAATATCCTCGGTGTTATATACATTTTGATATTTGTCTAAATAATAAACAATCCCCTTAATTTCTTGTGCGAAAACCTCTAAACTTTGGTTTGTTTGTATATCTACGGTCTCTCCTTGAATAGTTCCGTGGGGTGTGCCTTTGGAATGAGTGCCACAATAATCACATTCTTCTTTGCGACGTCGAGTGCATTGTTCTCCACTTGCGCGTTTTGCAACACATCGATTCACTTCTGGAATCGAATTTTTAACCCGTTTTCGTTTCACGAAATCTTCCTTATCGAGACCTATTTTCGGATACTCGAATACGTGCTGAATCAGTTCAGATATTTGATTCCGGTCCTGCAAATCAGCAGCCAATATTTTGGCATGAATATCATTCTTGAATGATTGCATATACTCGTCGATTTTGCCATTTAAACGTTTTTCCATGATGTCGAATACATTGTCTTCGGATGGATATTGAAAATCAATTTTGTGGTTAAATCGGCTGAAACCACTCTTTAGGTTTTTCCTTAGTTTTTCCGTGGTATTCAACGCAATGGTTCGTTTTCATCCATTCATTCAGATGAAGGCCTTCATAGTAAATATCTGCCAAAACACGTCCATATTTCTCAAGAGATACATTTTTGCACGTAACGACCTTTCCCATAATTTTCTCGGAAAGAGCGTCTCTTGCTATAATTGCATGTTTTCTCTCGTTTTCGTTATGTGTTTTCAATTCGGGTCCATCTATACCCGCAAGTCGCACAGAAAATCGATACATAGTAGAATCATGGGCTAATGTGGTTGCAATGGTGATAGTATCTCCATCATATACTTTGATAACGGTTCCCGATGTGATCTTAGGTACAAAGGGGATCGTATCTTCCCACACCACGGGATTTTGTATTTCGGTGGATGATTTTCGGAAACAGCAAAACATTTTACAATAAAAAATGTTTTCCAATACAATTCAATTTTCTTCCACTGTGCGTAGTATGTTACTCCTTAAACATCTGGAATATTTTGGTAAATATTTCTTGAATATCGACGCACGCTTCTCGTACGCACTTTTTCACGTCACTCTTGTCCCCCTTCTTCTCAAAAGCAATGCGTAGTTTGGAGTTCTTGTCATGAGGATGGAATTTCTTGAAACCGCAGAAGCTCAATTGTTTTGTGCCTTCGTAAAATTTGCTATAAACCACAAATTCAATACATTTCCCCATGGTATAATCCTCGTCTTCCAATGTCATATCATAACTATGAGCGACGGTTGTTTCGCTCATTTCGATGGGTACAATATCCGAATCGAGATTTTGAATAAAATCGATAAACTTATTTTGGAGAACAATGCACGATTTTCGAACCAATTCTCTGCAATCGTACACGCCAATCGTTTGAAGTACGAAATCGAAACTATTTTCAACACATTGACGCTGTGCGTCTAAAAGTAAATAGTTCGCCTTTTGAAAGCGAATTTCGTCCTCTGTTTCTCCTGCCTCCTTTAGTTTACGTGCTTGGGCTTCCCATACTTCGCTCGCCTTGGCATCGTCGCGCGTATTTCCATAAGAACATTTGGATGCGACATTAAACATACTGCTTTCTTTAGCAGTAGCCAGGGAGAAATCGGCAGTTAGATGGAGTTCCTCGCCCTCAAGTCCCTCTCCCATCTTGGGACGCAAACGTGCAAAATCAATATACGATTGTGTAATGGCATTTTTAGGGAAGAGATTGGGGAATAGTTGCTGTTGTGCGTCTTTTGAAAGGGTTTTTGATGCGTCCTTTTCTTTGATGTGGAAGTCTTCTGTTGTAACAAAGCGCACGTTATCGCTGTCATTTTTCACATGGACTTCCAATTGATAATTTTCTAGGAGAGTTTTCCCATCTTCATCGTCTTGTAATTTTTTACTGTTGATTGGAATGCAACTAATACGTTGTTTTAATATTTCGTTGTGAAGACGCCCGGTATTGGTATGAATATGGCATTGATTTGTATCATATGTTTCTGTGCGAATGGCAATGACAGGAATATCGGTCAAGAGCGTACGACGAATCGCATTTGCAAAAGATACATTGATATCCTGAAGGGTGAAACGAATGAGGTCACCCTCATCGGAAACGGATTGTAGTCTAGGTTCCATGGCTAAGTATATACTGGGAGTCTATTTATTTTGTTTTTCCTAAACAATCTATATTTCGTATCAATTTTATGGATACGGAATATGTTAATTAGGTACTTTTGTCAAATATGACGGATTATTTCTTTATTTATTTTTGAAGATTTCCACTACTACTCCTCCTCCTCCAAATTCTCCTCCGCCTGGCTCGCATGCTCCCGTGGGTTATTATTTCCATCATCCATCATCTCTAGTAGGTAGGTAGAGCAGATCCCACAATAATAAAATTAATCAACCCACATGAATTCGAGTGGAGTTTATTCGAGATAGCTTAGTTGAATAGTGTGAATAGACTAGTTATATATATAAATAAATCCACGAGGAAAAGGTGTTAACTAACCTTCCCAGCAATTAACGACTGCTTCTGTAGATAATCTAACGGTGTAAATTATCTAAAGAAATTAATATACCATCTGCCCTCCTCCGGCGGACTCATCATGTGGGTCCTTCGTCATCCCCTCTTTGGTATTGCCCAACGCCCCCCTCTTCTCCATCTGCCAATCCATATGCTTCTCCCACTGATCCACCTGCTGCTGCTGCTGCTTCGTCATCCCCTCTTTGGTATTATTGTAAAACATCATACTGCCTAAAACAACGAATAGAAGGATGACAGGAAGAAGAAGAACGAACCAAGCGACACCGCTGTTGCCGGAACGGCAGATCAGATTCAAGACCCAAGTCCAGAATAAGATATAGACAGCCTTAATAACAAAGATCAAAGCGGTGCTAGAAACATTGCAAGAATAAGAACCGAGGCAGTACTTATCAACATTACCCATATTCTGGTACATCATTACCACAAGGGAAATGGCAGAAATCACTAAATACACATAGGAAGGAGTACAAAGATTACGCAATCCACTTACAGCCATTTTATAATATACATATAGAAATTTAAGCCAGGGTCGATATAGAAGATTGAGCGGTCAATGCATTCGACATAGGTGCTTGTGCTATATACAAATCTTTAATATAGTTTGTACCAGAACCAGATCCAAAAGCTAATGGCAAAGACGTATCGCCAGTACTTAAACCAGTAATATTGCTATATCCTAAAAGATTACCTCCTTTTTGACGGTGCCCACGAGTTTTTCTTTTCTTGTGACGTTTTGTAGAACGCTTGCGTTTTGTTTTCCTCCCCTTTTTTCCACCAAATACAATGGCGCTATCAGCGGTCGAACACCCTAAATTACGTGAATCGACAACGGCAGACGGATTTTGAGGGTCGTTTTGGTAAGAGTTCAATGGATAATAAGATGCACTTGGTATGGCAGCCATATCGAGAACTCCGTTAAAAGAAACGCCGCCCTTTTGCTTCTTGCGTCTACATTCAGTTCGTTTCGAGGATGGTTTTTTGTATTTTCTGGATGCTTTTGGCATTTGTATATACACTAAAGATATTTTAGCGTATATCGTTATTTTCGTCAGAAAAAAAACCCTAAAGGCTTTTTTGTAATACGTGGTTGGATTATGATGAATCATTTACTCAATATCGACATGAGTTAACATGTGTCTTCTGCAACATACATTTGTCAACCCGATCGTGTCGAGAACAGTTCCTTCGGGAGTCTTATCCATATGAACTTTTGTCAAATAGACAACGTTGTGTAGGTCTTGGCCTTTTTGAATCTTCATCTTACGCACCTCGTCCTGATAATAGCGATATTTATCTGCTAAAACAGTTCCGCATGTAAAACACTTAATTGGAATAATCATTGTTGTATACCTTATTCCGGTATTTTTCCTTTAAATCATTACTTCAATTTTGTAAAAGTGTAAATATGTAAATGCATGCTTCCTTATTATTCCAACCAACATCCCGACATGATGCTATATTCAGTATCGTCCAATACCCAATCATTTTCTTCCATGGTATCTTGGTCGCAATCGTTAAAATCCTCGGTTTCCGACGATTCACAGATCGATCTCAATATTTCCGACTTCTCCTCCTCAGTATAATTCGCAGCATTTTTCAATTCAGCCTCTTCAAACCAACCGCCATTCAATTCGTCACCGCACGATCCACTATACGAGTTGATACAAACGTTATTACTCGCCAATACTTCATCCTTTTCTTCTTCCGTCAAAGTGACTTCGAATGAACCCCATCGCCAACACGTTGTGTATAAAATCGTAGCCGATTTTCCAGTGGATAGTTGTTTGCTGTAATGACCGACTTCATATATGCAGTTCTTATTTTCCGGGCCAATTGAGTAAGTTGTTAGCGTTTTCACCATGTTTGTGGTTGATATGATGCTATCATATTTCGCATGCGAATGCATATCAATTTTGTGAATAAATGTGCTCGTTCAGTATATTATTTTGGCGTTTTCACTTGTCACTGTATATGATAGTGCGAATGTTGTCAACTATACTGATTATGAATATAACTATATCTCTTTTACATTCAATAAAACACGTACCACAGTGTATTCATATGATAGAACATAAAAATGCAGATGGGTTATCGATGCAGTATATTCGCGGCGAATTATTATTGAACGGGTTATCATCAGCGGTAACGTTCAAATTATTATGTTCTCTACACCATGCAACCTATTTACTTCCAACCCTCGTAGAAAAGGTCACGTCGTTAAGTATGATAATAGCAATGTTTCATTTGAAAAATAAATACTCGCATACCCAAACAGAAACATTTGACGATTGGCGTAGTGTGGATAGTGACGATTGGCGTAGTGTGGATAGTGAATAAATCCATATATCAATGGGGCTAGAATTATATCCACATAATATAATAATGGCTATTTTGAGTCGTAAAACACAACTGTATTGTATATGGTCAATATTGTGTATTTCGATTATATTTTTGATATATAGACATAAATCGACAATAATAGATGCTTTTACACAATGTGCGGATGTACCCGACTCATATGGATGTGATGGGTGTCAATCAACGGTGACCGCAAATGGTACAAGTTGTAATTGGGACGCAGAGAAGCCTGAAAATGAAAAATGTACGAGTTTTGGTTCTCCGGTCACATGTGGACCGAAACCGGCACCGGGTCCAGCAGAAAATAAAGATATCAAGTATTCTTATCAAAATACAATATCAACTTTAGCGAAAACGTCCAAATCTTATGAGACGATGACGAAACAACAATTGGCCGAGCAACTTTCGGTCTACGGGACCACCTATACCAAAGATAGTAAATTCATTGAAGGATTATATGATGAAATACAATCCAACAAAACGACTGCCCCGGCCAAATTTGATATAGATCCGATAAATGGAATGCCTGGTGTGGATAATCCAAGCCCTCTACCTGTATTTTACGAACCTGGTACATTTATCTATAATGGCACTGGATACGAACCACCTTATTCACGACTCATGTTAACGACCACAACATATATGCAACCAGAAGAAATACTAAATGCGCCATATAAATTGGGTGGATTTTGCGAAGAATACAAATATTCTTCCATAGAAACAGATAAAAAGTGCAATGAGTTACCGCAAGATGCCTGTGCGTCAACTGACTGTTGTGTTTTACTCGGAGGACAAAAATGCGTTGCTGGAAATGAATATGGACCGACAAATAAAGCAGCGTATAGTAATTTTTTACTGAAAAACAAGGATTATTATTATTATCAAGGAAAATGTTATGGAAATTGCGAAACATAAAATTGAAATTACATTGCGTTGTATTTATATAGTATAAACACAACCCACATATATCCAATATGCCAATTGATAAATGGATTTACATTCCGAAAGTTGGATGCGATGTCTTATTCCAGATTGGAACGAGTGCCCTCGATAACTTTCAAATAATTGACGACGCCGACCCACATCATATATGGTTTCATGTGGAAGGGTTGCCATCGTGTCATGTGATTGCATATACAGATGAATCATGGAATCGAAAACAGTTACCGTATGTTGTCAAACAAGGTGCTGTCTTATGCAAAATGCATTCGAAATATACCAGTTCAAAAAATTTACCGATTATTTATACGATGATTGAAAACGTAGAAAAAACGAATGTTGCTGGTTCGGTCCATACAACAAACGAGAAACGGGTCTTAATTTAGTTCATTTATAAAATATAAAAATACAGCGAAATATTATCTAATTGATTACTATAATGTCAAATCCTTTTTTTCTATACACAGGATATTTTAGTTCTTATCTATTGGGCGCAATATCAATATTTATGTATATGCGTAAAAAAATACTCTTATTCGGTGTAATATCGGGATATTTTGCAAATAAATATATAAATACGGATTTAAAACGCCTATTTAAAGAGCCTCGTCCATCGAAAAAGCTGCATTATGTAACGACTGATTTCGAAGAGAAAATTATACCTGCATCAACATCAGGCGTCCATGAATATGGGATGCCTTCGGGACATTCTCAGAACGCATGGTTTTTTACGTCTTTTATGTATTTTTCCTTAAAATCATTACCGATTACTTCTATATTCGCGTTAGTATCATGTATAACGGGATTCCGGCGCGTAGCATATAAAAATCATACGATAAAACAGGTTATTATAGGTGCTATTGTGGGCGGATTGTTCGGTTATATGTGGTATCATATAATAACTAATTCATTACCTTATATCCCCCCGTCGTCTTTTTTCTAACCATGGACGTTTCGTTGCGATGATGTTCGTCGTGACATGTTTCGCAAATATTCATTAAATTGGCGACATGGTTTTTATGAAAAACACTATCAGACGTTTCAATAAACCCCTCTTCATCTGCCTCTTTTTGTGGTTGCATATGATGAACTTCTTGACCCATTTCTTTATTACACATTTCACACATCCCTCGTATTTTGTTCCCATTGTACCGACTTTGTGTCTGAACGAGTTCACCTCTAGCTTCTGGAAAATATTTCGATCGAATACCATAAGCGCACTTTAAAAAGGTCTCGTCCAAATGCAATGATTTACATACTTCGAGACCATACATTCGATTACCGGGTCCATCTTGTAATTTTCGATCATATACCAAAACATCCAATTCCCGATCATAATGAACGGACATATGTTTTAAGGAAAGTCGTTCTAAATTTTGTATTTCCTCGTAACGAATAATTTCGTGAAAATGTGTGGCGAATATATGACTGCTATTACGCTCGCCCAGATGCATCAATCCCGACACAAAAATACTCAATGCAGATTCGGTTTCTGTCCCGGAGCACAATTCATCTCCAAGTACCAGACTATTTTCATCGGCCATTTTCAATATAACACGCAATTCGGACATTTCGACGGCGAATGTAGAGAGTCCTTTAAATAGATTATCGTTCCCTAATATGCGTGAAAAGATGGAATGATATGGTTTATAGGAGAAATGGGTACAGGGTACAAAGAGGCCGGCCTGTGCCATGATAATGGATATTCCTATAGCACGAATGAAGCTGGTTTTGCCGACTGCATTAGTTCCATACAATAATATTCCATTATGTCCGTCGTCTTTTCCAAGGCATATATCATTTGCAACATATACTTCATTGGTTTGTAAATGTTCGATTAGTACATGGCGCAATGCTTTGGCATCGACAAACGGTTTTTGTGCGTCCGACACAATGGACGGACAACAATAGTGATATTCCTTTGCAATATACGCCTTTGTTTGAAGAACATCGACCTTTGATATATAATGTGATATGGCTTCTAGTAGTGGATAGTAAATTTCCTCGAGATTGTTAAGAGTCTGAAAATACGCAATAATCGCATATTTTTGAATTTGTTCTTTTTGAATTAACATTTCCTTGCATATATTCGTTAAAAAGGGGACCTCAATTTCATCAACAGACCCCGACGCATGTTTAAGAGAAATATCTTTCCAGCGTGTTTTGTCATTATTTTCCAAGATAGTCCCGGGTTTTGTGGAACATAGTTTTTTCAACATTAATCCACGTTTCTTGGTAATTTGAAGACTTACTCCAGATTTTTCAGTAGTATGTATTTTCACAAATTCGGTGTCGGATATGGTTTTCTCATTTTCCTGCATCTTTTTATTTATATTTGTATGTATTTCATGAAAATGATCTTGGTTTTTGTTATATTTTGTTACAAAATTATCCAATTCGACCGAAATACCTGGTTTAATAAAGATTTCTTCAAATTGCGTGAGAGAATTTGAACTTTTACATTTCTCAATATCGAAGCAAGTTTCCAAGAAAGAACAAAGTTCGGTGCAGTAATTTTCAATATCATTTTTCTCATGAAAATAGAGTTGTAAATGATTGTCTTCTTTAAATAGGTTATGTATCGTCCGCGTAAGTCCGATTGTTTGATGTAAATAATAAATGGATGAAGGATATAAACGTTTGACAGAGAGTTGTCGACAAATTTTTTCAATATCACGAACTTGTAATAAATGTTTACGTAATTCGGGAACACATCCATACAATTTATCGGAAAGCATAGCGTTTGTCATTTCATATTCAGTTTGAAGCCACGATTCGTCGGTTGTCGGAGAAACAAGTTGATGATAGAACCGTCTGCGTCCCATGGGACTATTGCATTTATTTAAAAAAGAATTGACAGAAGACAAATGACCCCTGGGTTTTCCAAGATCACCGTCAATAATATTGAGTTGATTAAGAGTGTGATTTGCCAAGATCATTTCAGTGGTTTTATGAAATTCGGGTATGGCGATATTTTTCACTAGATTTGGATTATGTTCTTGGACGAAGTCAAGTAAGAAGCAAAATGCCTGTGTCGCTGTGGGAAATGTTTGAAATTCAGCGCATATACTCATAGATTCTTCACCGTAAAATTTAGATAGAATGTGAGAGATATATTTTTGTTCCTGACAATGTTGTGCCTTTTCGCTATCTTGTAAAGGGATCCGATGGATGGTTTTGTCTTGTATTCCTATAAACTGCACTATATTGGTAATTTCGTGTGCGTCCAATGAGGATACGAATAAAACTTCATTTGGCGAATGTGTTACCATTGCGCGTTCGAGTTCGTCGAACGTTGTGTGTTGTATAATATAGGAACTTTGAAACTCGCATATTGACGAAGTGCCTGTAAAAATATTCGCCACAGCAATGCCGCAAACCAGATTATCGCGCATTTTGGAAAGAGGTTCCTGTTTTTGTTTTGAATATAAAACCGACTTATGGACGTCGATCCATATACATGCGACGTTGTTTGTGGTATGCTGTAAATTGTCATTTTCGTAAGACATGTATGTGCCTGGAGAGTGAATACTGTCTAATGACCGAGTTATTTGCTTTCCATCCTTTTGTTGTGTGTATACAATAGCAGTATACTGATTATCGGTTAACTTTTGCAGATATTTATCAAGTGTATAATCACGAAAACCCGCCATGAGAACTTGACGACCATCATACATAATCTTTTTTTCACTGATATTCAAATTACATATTTGTGAAAAATCGGTAATTTCACTTTTCTCAATCTCGTGTGTGGTTGTATTTCGAAAACCATATACTTCAAAGAACGCACCTACTTGCAGTAATACAATACATCTAGAACCATATTTCGCGCAATAATTTTGCGTATATTCAATATAATCTTTATAAATGGAACTTTCAGACGACATATGCTATATGTATATACATATAGTATATATTTATACCCTTGCAAAGTATAATAAACCAATCTATAAAATTGAAGGTTATTTTGTAATGATATGTTAACTAGTTCACACAATCAACATGAAAATGATACATATTCCGTTTAACAACGAGGACACAAATGGATACGGGTTTTTCTGTGATACGGATGAGGTATCCACACCCAATTTCCACAAGTATCGACCCGCACGTAATTATGGTTCAAATACGAAAACCAGTGACGATGATATTCAAAATTATGATATACCCCCTGACCGTCCAATATCATTCTTCTTTCAATGCGCGTCAAGAGAACCCAAAAAATATATGATGGTATGTATTTCATCTGCGATAACGGTAGTTATTGTATATACGTTTATAAATTTCGTATTGTAAGAATATATTGACGAAATGATGTGTAAATTCGTCAATATAATTATCCCCCTCCTTATTTATTCTATATGATAAAATTATTGTTTACTTGAACGTTGAAACATTTGAATACACTCCCAAATTTTCGCAGACTCATTCAGATTGAATGCCCCTCTTTTTTGTGCAAGATTTACAAAGGTAACTAAAATATTCAATGCCACATTCTCGTTGGTAACCTCAACCTCCAATACATTTATCTTATCCTCACTGGGGGTTTCAGGTGAGGCGGTAGACTTTTCGGAAACAATCTCGTTTTCCTTTGATTTAAAAACAGTCTCTTCGGTAGCGGTCTCCATTATAATTACATTACAATTATTCTATTTAAGTCAATTTTGACTTAGTAATAATAAAACCTTTTTATTCAACATTATTAAAGAAATTATATAACAAATTGTCGGGGTTATGGTTTTCCATTTCTCCGCACATTGATTTTGCAGTTTCATGCATTTTCCTCAAGACTTCATTTGGGCTGGATGAACCGACTTTGATGAACCCTTTTTTCACCAAATAACGACGTACATCTTCAATTGGAGTTTGTTTTAAGAGTTGATTTTCTGTAGAAACGCGATTTCGAATGGTGCGATTAGATACCAAAACGGCTACGCGTGGATTTACCTTAGATTTTCCTACTTTATATGTTCTGCGTACAGTTCTTCGTTGTTTCGGATAAACCATAGTAGGTTTTTCTGATGTATCAGATTGGAGTTGTTGGACCCTTTTTTTCTGTATTTCATGAAAATGGTTAGTAGGTCCATGTGATTCATTTATAATCGGATCCCGAACCTTCTGTGTTTGTGTTTTCCAATTTCGAAAGGTAGGTAGACTCCCATTTTTCATGCATCCCCATGACGGACTGTGATGTTTAACCGGTTGTGACAATTTTATTTCAGGTATCTGGGTCGGAGATTGTATATTTGAAGAATGATCTTGTAGCGAGGTCGGCATTTCCATACTGACATTCTCATGGGGGCTACGATTTTTGAATGTATGTCGATGTGAAGTAGGTTCGGGTCCAACCTTTTCTTTTTCTGCTAAATCCATCAAATAATCGAGTGTTTCACCGAAAGACGATTTAAAATCCTCTTTATAGAAATCTTTATCGCGGCGAATATTTGGATCACCTTCCATCATTTTTTTATAATTATCCTCTTGTTGTTGTCGAATAAATTTTAAAATATGATTTCGTTTTAACGATTTTGGTTTTTCTTTTTGTGGCGATTTTATTTTTATATTGCTATCGGGTTTCGGTCGATCGTTTCGTTTCTTCCGTGTATTTGATTTAGGAGAAACGCGAAAAAGGTCCTCGTCGATAGTAATGACTTTACTCATAGTATATTTACTGAACTATATTATTTTGCGATTATTATTTTTGGACCTAAACGTTCAATCGATTGATTCGATTACATATACATTCCCATCGGTGGTTCACGTTTTTTATGAGAAGAGTTCTGTATAAATTTATCAAAACCACAATTTACATCTTCAATAACGAGCATTTTAGCAGTTTCGTCTGGTTTACCATAGATACGTCTTCCATGTGAAATCTTGGAATAAGAGAATAATAATTCCATATCACGTCCAAAATGAATGAAATGCGACTTACGTTTTTCGATCCATCGAGTCCATTCATCCACCGTTCCTCCAAGAGTCCATTCGTTTTCGCTACACTTTTTATGAAAAATCTTTGATAATTCAGCTGCATTATAATCTCGCAGATGAAAACGCCAAATAAAACGTGATTTAAGACCCTGGTTTGCTTTAAAGAAGGTTTCATCCAATTGTTCTTCGTATCCTGCAATGATTACCATTAATTCATCTTTATGTGCGCTAAGTGATTCACACAACACGTCAATACATTCTCTAGAAAAACTATCGCCCGAAAAATCGTTGGCAAGTGAATAGGCCTCGTCAATAAAGAGGCATCCACCCAGACATTCTTCAATCACCTTTTTTGTTTTAAGTGCGGTTTGTCCTAAATATCCGGCAACCAGGTCGTTTCGCGATACTTTTCGAAAGATATTATTTTTAAGAATACCTAATTTCGAGTACATTTTCCCTAAGATCATAGCTACTTCTGTTTTTCCTGTACCGGGTGGTCCACATAGAACAGTATGCATAAAATCACGATTTTTACCCCGATGTAAATTTTGAGCGAAATAGAGCAACTGATTTAAAATTTCTTCTTTGAATATCTCTAGACCGATCATTTTATTCAATTCTTCTAGTTCATCCTTAATTTTATGTAAAGAATAAAGATCGATATTGTATTCACAATCCGCCTGGTATTCATTATCTCGAATTAATTGGAGTAAATCTTGGAAACAATTAATATCAACACGGATAAAAACCTTTTGTTTTGTTACGATAGGAGTTTCTTGTGAGGTAGGGGTCGGTGTTTGTAACGGTGGAAACGAAAATGGATTATAGGACATACCTTCATGAGAATTCATTGGTTCAAATGTAGAATGTAAAAGGTATTTACGTGTAAATTCTTCAAATGACATCTTGGGTGGTGTATTTTTACGTCGAACGATTTGTTGACCCGTGAATGAATGGTTATCGTATCCATGTTCTTGGAAATCGTCATTACATTTTTGAATAAAGCATTCTATTTCTTCTGGTCGAATCGATTTGTGTTGTTTATAATAAGTAATCGTTTGGCGAAACGAATGATCGTTCATATATAATGAACTCAATAAGCGACTATTTATCCTGTTTTGTGTCAATAGAAGATTTATTCCAAATACATCAAATAGTATCTTGTGAAACAATATAGAAAATTGATTGTTGGTATATATTAATACGAATTCCAATCATGAATTCAATCTCCTGTGAAGCCTCTACCATATCTACCTCAAAACATAATATCATGTCATTGAGCGAAGACGGGTCGATGATAAAGGAGCCGAATACAAAAAAAACGCCAATTAAGATTAAGAGGTCGAGGAAGGGTGGGAAGTCGACGATTGAATCTCAATTGGAAGAAGGTATTAAAAAGGTGATTGATGAATCGCCCATAAACGAAGGTGATGTATTATCACATTTGGGAAGTTATATCGAAGAGCCCTATCAAGTAATTGAATCCTATTTTCGAGGTCAACATCTCGAGCGATTGGTGCGTCATCAAATCGAATCCTACAATCATTTTATTAATTATCAAATTCAACGCACTATTCAGATGTTTAATCATGTCAACGTCCATTCGGAAAATGATTATATCCCGGAGCACGACAAGTATATGCTTGATATCCATATTTCGTTCATCAATTTCAAATTATATCCTCCCCAAATCCACGAAAACAATGGTGCGACCAAAGTGATGTTGCCGGAGGAAGCTAAATTGCGTAACTTTACTTACGCTTCCACAATGACAGTGGATCTAGATATTCAATATACGATTTGCGATAATGAGAAGATGGATAACCCAAAAGTAATCCATAAACTTCTTCCAAAAATCAACATTGGAAAGATGCCAATCATGTTGAAATCGTCGGTTTGTATTTTGAATCAAAACAACCATATTAACCCATCGTTAATTGGTGAATGTACGATGGACTCGGGTGGATATTTCATTGTCAAGGGATCGGAAAAGACGGTTCTGGGTCAGGAACGTGCCGCAGAAAATCGTGTATATTGTTACAATGGTAAGAACACAACAAAATGGTCGTGGTATGCCGAAATCAAATCAATTCCCGACTTCAAATGCATTTCTCCAAAACAAATAGAGATGATGATTTCGAGCAAAAATAATGGATTTGGATTTGGACTGTATATTCAAATCCCTCGCATCAAACAACCGATCGAATTATTCGTCTTATTTCGTGCGTTAGGAATTATGAGCGATCGTGCGATTTGTGAATACATAATATTATCGATTGAAGATACGAAACATATTGAGGTGACTGAGCTATTACAAGCGTCTATTATTGATGCTAACAAATATATGACACAAGAAGACGCACTTGCCTATATTACAAGCCATGCTGCATACACACCAATCAACATGGATCGTGAGACGGGTCAGCGTAAAAAGCGTGAGTTTACGACCGATGTGTTGAAGAATGACCTTTTCCCACATTGCCAAACTACCGCTCAAAAGTTATATATGATTGGATATATGGCAAATAAACTATTGCAAACAAGTTTGGGATGGTTGGATACGAACGATCGTGATTCTTATGTAAATAAGCGAATTGAACTCACCGGAACACTCTTAAATAATTTGTTTCGAAACTACTTCAATAAGCTTGTCAAGGAAATGCAAAAGCAGATTGTTCGTGAAATTAACAATGGTTCATGGCGTTCATCAGAGGATTATGGATCGATCATCAATATGACGAACATTTACAAGATCATGAAGTCGACCACGATTGAGAATGGCATTTCACGTGCCCTTTCAACTGGCGATTTTAGTATCAAGCAATCGAATAGTACCAAAGTAGGTGTCGCACAAGTGTTAACTCGACTGACATATATTTCGAGTATCAGTCATTTACGTCGTATTAATACCCCTCTAGAGAAGAGTGGTGAATTGATTGCTCCTAGAAAATTGCATAATACAACGTGGGGCTTTCTTTGTCCTGCAGAAACACCAGAAGGTCAATCGATTGGTGTAGTAAAAAATATCAGTTACATGGCTCACATTACCACTCCTACAAATAGTACTTCTCTGTATGAATATATATGTCCGCGAATTACTCGTGTGGAAGATGCAACGCCAGGTGATCTACATAGTAAAGTCAAAGTATTTATCAATGGTGCTTGGGTCGGTGTGTCTGACGATCCGAATGCCCTCTATCTTGATATGAAGGATAAGAAATACAAGGGTATTATTAATATTTACACATCGGTCATCTTCAATTACAAACGAGGAGAGATTCGTATTTGTAATGACGGAGGTCGTTTGACGCGACCGGTTTTACGTGTTCGCGATAATAAAGCCTTAATTACAAAGGAAATCATCGAGCGAATCCGAAAGAACGAGTTATCGTGGAATGATCTACTAACAAACTGTCATTTGGATGAATCTGTTATCGAATATATTGATCCAGAGGAACAAGATTGCGCGAACATCGCTATGAAAACGAATGATGAATATTTACAAAAATCTGGATCGAACACTACGTATACACATTGCGAGATACATCCATCAACTATCTTCGGTGTATTGGCCTCGTGCACTCCTTATCCAGAACATAACCAGGCTCCTAGAAACACATATCAATGTGCTATGGGTAAGCAAGCGATGGGTATTTACGCCACTAATTTCGATACGCGTATGGATAAAACGGCTTATGTGTTGTCTTATCCAACGCGCCCATTAGTCGATACGCGTGTTATGAATTTCATCGAATTGAATAAGGTTCCATCGGGTTGTCAAATTCATGTGGCAATCATGTCACATACAGGATATAATCAGGAAGATAGTGTTCTTGTGAATAAGGCGGCAATTGATCGTGGATTATTCAGCGCGACGATTTATCACACGGAAAAGGATGAGGACAAGAATATTATTCGCGACGAGATTATTCGATGCAAACCGAATCCGGCGAAAACCAAGAGTGTCAAGTTTGGAAATTATGACAAACTCAACGCACAGGGGTTCATTCCTGAAAACACACTTGTAGAAAATCGCGATGTAATTATTGCGAAGATTGTACCGATCAAGGAAAATCGCAATGATCCGACTAAAATCATCAAGTATGAAGATCAGAGTAAGACATTTCGTACAATGGAAGAGACGTATATTGATAAGAATTATACGGGTCGTAATGGCGACGGATACAATTTCGCAAAAGTTCGTGTAAGAACATTCAGGAAGCCCGTATTGGGAGACAAAGTGTCATCAAGACACGGACAAAAGGGTACGGTGGGTAATATTATTCCTGAATGCGATATGCCATTTACAAAAGACGGAATGCGTCCTGACATTATCATCAATCCTCATGCGATTCCTTCGCGTATGACAATCGGACAATTGAAGGAAACCCTACTCGGAAAGGTGTTATTGGAGCTCGGACTCTTTGGTGATGGAACGAGTTTTGGAAATTTAGACGTGGCAACAATCGCACAAGAGCTACAAAAGCAAGGATACGAAAGTTATGGCAATGAGTTGCTATATGATGGAATGACCGGCGTCCAGCTTGAAACGAGTATATTTATGGGTCCAGTATTTTATCAACGCCTCAAACATATGGTAAATGACAAGCAACACAGTCGTTCGATCGGCCCCATGGTAAACCTAACACGTCAACCCGCAGAAGGAAGAAGTCGTGATGGTGGATTCCGCATTGGTGAAATGGAACGTGATGTTATGATATCGCATGGTATTTCAAAATTCTGCCGAGAACGATTGTATGACGTTTCAGACAAATACAGCGTCCACGTTTGTAAAAAATGTGGTATGATAGCCTCCTATAACAATGGTTCGGAAAAACACCATTTCAAAGAGGATTTCACAGTTCATCATTGTAAAACATGCGATAATTACACTGACTTTGCTTATGTGGAGGTTCCTTATGCATATAAGTTGATGTCACAAGAATTACAAACGATCAATGTTATCCCTCGTCTCATTACGTCGGATTAAACACAGATACCTGCAAAAAACAAGAAATATTGTAAATAAAATCGATTACATATTCGTTTATGGAATATGTAATATTTTTATTCATTCGTGTAAAACATAATCATCATCCTCTTTCTCCTCTTCGTTTTCGGCATCATCCTCTTTCTCCTCTTCGTTTTCGGCATCATCCTCTTTCTCCTCTTCGTTTTCGGCATCGTCCTCTTTCTCCTCTTCGTTTTCAGCATCATCCTCTTCATTTTCATCATCATTTTCTACGAACATTCTAAATTCTGCAATATATTCACCAGAATCACCAGAATCACCAGAATCACCAGAATCACCAGAATCACTTGACTCGCTTTCTGAATCAAATATAGAAGATTCTAATTTTATTTCATGAAACGGTACATAAGAATCATTAAACGTTTTAACAAATCTTGGCCTTGTTTTTTTTTTAAAAAAACTCCCTGGTGCGATTTTTTGTTTATAAATTTTTCGACCTAATGTAGGATGACTCTTATATAATTGCCCGAGTTTATATTTGATTATATAATAAGCCTGGAATTTTTCATCACTTCCAGAAAGAGAATATTTATGTATAAAATACAAACGTAAATAAGGCAACATAATTTCAACCAATTTTTTGGCGGGAAATTCGGGATCAAATTTAAAAGGTATTTGTAAATAAAACTCCCTCAACATACGTTTAATATATGGTTCAATTACAGTTTCGTCTGCCATTCGTATCAGATCTTTCAGATAGAAATCGCGAATAATGGGTTCATGTTTATATAACAAACGGGTTTCATCAAAGAACGTATTATAATACAATTGTAATAACACTGGAAGATTATAGTTAGAATTACGTATTTTCCAATAGATATCATATAAAATGGCTGTGGAAAAGGCGACATTTGTATAGGGATTTTTCGGACAAATTGGTGCCAGTACAAACGAATAAGACGCATTAAGTAACGAATTTTTACAAACATTTAATAAATCACTAACGCTAAAATAATAGAGGGATCCGTTTTGATAGATTTCCATACAATTTTTCATATTTGTATTTAATTCGTTTCCGCATAAATCGGTTTGTATTTGGACGACTGCATGCTTTAGTTTACATATTCGAGCAAACCGAGAAAGATGAAAATAATGTCTATTTGCTTTTCCGAAACGCTCAATAAATAAATCATACAAAGAACTATAAAACGGATTTTTTACTATTATATCGAATTGGTTATACTTTTCCCGCCTTCTGTCGTTAGAATTATCTAATTCAATGTATTTTATTGATACGTCTGTCAAATACGAATACAACATTGTGTTATTTATTGAAAAATGTGAAAAAAGAGGAATGGAAAAAGAACTCTTTAGGGGTAGATCAATATTATCAATATCATGTAATCTGCATAATAGTTTATAAAATATATTCATTTCTAATCAGTTCAAAACATATATTTATATTATTCTCGTAAATATATGTATATGGATGAAAATGGACCACAATATAACCCCAATTCAGTGTATCCTGTTATAACAAATCATAATGAGCGTCCTAGAACAGTCACTATAAAAGAAACCCATGAAATAAATGATATGAGACAGGCCAATGATTTCAAAGGGGTTAGTTTTTCCGATTATAAAAAGGGGGATGTTAAAAAACAGTTGATCGATGCCATGTTATGCAACAAATTAGAAACTGCCTGTTATTGGAGTGCAGAATTAATATGCGCCGGTCATTTCAGTGATTTATGGGAAATTATCCTGTATTTTACCTCGAAACATATCCATATTGGAAATCCAAAGATAGCCATTTACTTGGAAATGAGATACAACATTTTTCGAAATATCATGAATAAGGCGAATATCGTCAATGAAATTGACGCCCGAAATGATGAAGAATGTCGAAAATTATTTGCGGAAATTATGATAACACTCTCACTATCACAACGTAAAATGAGCTTTGAAGAAGTGAAAATAAAACGCCATGAAGATTTTGATATGACATATATGAAAGAGCGTTTAAAGGCAGCTTCTATGAAATATGCGGAACCATTTTTTATGCAAAAGGACCCCAAGGAGATTTTCATCGCGTTAAACGAATTTGCCTATTCTATCTCTAAAGAGAGTGCCAATATTACAAACGCATGCTATTGGTTTGAATGGTTAATAGAGTTTGATGCATCATGTAAAAAACGTAAGTTACAATGTAAATGTGAACCACGTAATCATCCAATTGAAGCGAAATTCAGAAGCGATGTAATATGGGTTTTATGGGACGCAATTATGTATTACGGTGAGGCACTAAACATTCCGTTGGTTACCAAAACCCTGCAATCTCTTCTTCGATTATTTTGTATTCGGTATACAAATGCATGCGGAAAACGACGTAAATATATGTTATATTATGCGATTAGTTTAATAACAGAAACGGTTCCTGTTAATATTCATCTTGTTGAGAACAAAGATCTATTAAGTAGTGGATTATCCAAAGTAAATTTCATTTACAAACAAGTAAAGAAAAACGAACAAACACCTAGCACAGAATATCTCTTTCATAATATTGATAAACAAATGGCACTTGAGCGATCAATGAAGCAAATGGAAATTATTAATAGTCTGGATACAATTCGTTAAGTCTCTGTATCATCATCTGTTTTCTTGCCAAGAAATCGGATACATTTGTCTTCTTGGGCGACTATATAAGCAAAAAAACGTTCATATCCGTGTTCCAACATACCATCTCGTAAATATTTGGAAGAATTATTTGTATTTTGTAATGCATCGAACAAATTGCGACTATATCCTTTCTTCTTTCCAACACGTTGATAATGGGTGTAAAGTTCGACTATATTTACTCCAACCGCGCGCGTATCCTTGTAATGATTACAATAATACCAATGATAGTCGAATGTATATTGACTATGAAATGAATTATACACCTGGTATAAATCAAAATGAAAAAAATACTTTTTCAATAAGTCAAATGAAATACAAAACATAGTTCCCGCGACAAATGGTACTGTATAATACGTATCCTCGTCGAAATATTTTTTGATTAATCGGGCGACATAATGTATATTGACATCCGCAAAACGGACTAAATCGTCGCAATCACTATAATCAGAAGCAACCATTCCAATATCGTCCTTTTCCATTTCACACATGACTGATTCTAATGCATTTGTATCGCTAAATAATGGTCCAAGTAAACAATCGCGTGTTTTATCACACGATTTCGTATGCAGTTTAAATACATAATCGTATTCATCGCCCTGTTGTTTCACCATATTTAATATGTAAAAAAAACTTGCAATATCAAAACCGTAATTTGCAGTTTTATATATGGTTGCAAAATGCAAATATCGGCATATTTCGTCACAATCAACTTTCGATACAGTATCTACAATACACACTCGCAAATCCAAATGATACATGGTGCCATGACATTTGAGTATATTATCCAAATACAGTTTCATTTTTACAAATATGTCATAATTACCAATGTGATATATACATAGCACCTTTTTGATTGATATTTTATCTATGGTTGTCATTGATAGTCCTTGGTGTATGAGTTTATATTCGTACTCGTAAGTCAGATTTGAATACCATAAATCTTTATATCTACATTCTACTTCAGAATAATATTCAGAAAAATCATTCAATATGCATTTATCATGTAAATAAATACGACCGTATATTTTATGACGTATCAATTGAATGGGGGTTATTTCAACCCCTTGTAAAAAAACTGTACCAAGAAGTCCGGAACCAGTAGGATAATGTGGATTCCAACCATATTCTCGTTTGTAAACATTTTCAACAATTCGGTCAATACATTGTTTTAAAACATCCGATTGTGGTTTTACACAAATCACTCCGGGGTATATTCCATAAGTATCATATTCCCAATGATAATCGCGGTCCAATACAAAATGTTCTTCCTTGCATAATTCCTCTAAACGAAAATCTTCGTGGCACGTATATTTCATGTCGATATACATGCCCCCGTGAATATATAAAATACAATATTTCCATAAATCGCATTTGTATGCTTGAGGTATTAAATGCTGAAATGCATATGCGACATTCTCGGGAAAATGTGTAGAAATAAAACGATTTGCATGTGTTTCATGGTATAGATGAAACTGAATGGACGGATTATTGCGAATCATAGATATAAAATTATTTTTGATTGACAATGGTATTTTGTTACTATGCCAATAGGTATAACATAATTTTGGAATACAATCATGATTAACTGCTACGTTATACGGTTGTTTCATATAATTTTTATAGTGTTTCACTTTTTTTATAATTCTATCCGATTGCATATAAATAGGGGATCCACCTGAAAATGTCATTTTATTCATTAAGTATTACTATTACTAATTATTATATACAATGATTAATAATTGCATATAATTTTTCATCTATTCACGATTCAAATGAACCACAGTTTAATAAAAAGTCCCAAAAGAAGATCCCATTGCATTCGCCGGCATTGGACCGACATCCATTTCAACATGAGAACCACCCGAGGATGAAGACATTTGGTTATAAGATGTATTTGAAGAACCGTTGTTTGAAGAAACTACTGGTGCAGGTGGAAAAATATCATTTTGCATCATACTATTTCCACTATAATCTGCTTGTGAAACGTTGTGATTTGACGACTTACGATTAGATTGTGCTTTTTCTTCAGATGGTCCATTCCATATTTCATCTAAACGTTCAGCTAGAATATTGACCTTAATACCAAGCTTTGTCTGAATACTAAGGACAATTATCATGAATGCCAATACAGCATTTGTTAATGTTAAGTTTTCATAGTTGAATCCACTATACGTGGGAATATAACTAATTATGCGATGAATTAATATTATCCCGCAAAACATAACAATGATTTGTAAAAACACCTCAATCGTGATTTCTAAAGAGGATTTTTCGTGGTCTGCCTCGGGAATAAATCGTTGGATAAGTTTATTCAATATTACAATTGGAATTACGCCTAAACAAGCGTATTGTGATACATTCAGTAATTCAGCCTTTCCTTCTTCGGTTGTTGAGAAAACATGAGATAGAAATGATTTGCGATTTACGTTTCTTGCTTCTTCTAGAATATCCATATCAATATAGATTTTACTTAGAAAATATCATGAGAACCCATTTAAAAGACTTTGATACTGCATATGTATAATGAGTGAATCAGAAGAAACACAATATCTATCTTTAATTCGTGAAGTAATCGAAAAAGGTTCTATAGAAGAAGGACGAAACGGCCGTGTTCGCGTTGTATTCGGACGTTCTATGCGTTTTACATTGCAAGATGGTACTTTACCCTTACTAACCACAAAACGAGTTGCATGGAAGACATGCTTTGAAGAATTACGATGGTTTATCCAAGGTTCAACCAACAATCAAGACCTCAAAAATAAAAAGGTTTCCATTTGGAATGGAAATGCGACGCGCGAATTTCTAGATAGTCGTGGATTGACGAATTTGGAAGAAGACGATTTAGGTCCCGTTTACGGTCATCAATGGCGACATTTTAATGCTCCATATGAGAATTGTCATACCAATTATCAAGGCAAAGGCATAGATCAATTACAAAAAGTTATTAATACACTAAAAGATCCTTCAAAACATACCTCGCGACGTATTCTTATGTCATCATGGAATCCCGTTCAATTGGACGAAATGGCATTGCCACCTTGTCATGTATTAACTCAATTTCATGTTCGTGAAGGAAAATATTTGTCATGTTGTCTTTATCAACGAAGTGGCGATATCGGCCTTGGTGTACCATTTAATATTGCATCCTATTCATTCTTAACGCATATTTTAGCAAAACATTGTAATTTAGAAGCAGACGAGTTTGTATACTTTTTAGGGAATTGTCATATATATGAAGACCATCTAGAACCTCTTCAAGAACAAATAACACGTGAACCATTTTCTTTTCCTAAAATACAAATATCCAAGCAACATGAAACAATTGAGGCATATTGTTTAGACGATATAGAATGGACCAAAACTTACGAGTATCACTCCGCGATTAGAATGAAAATGGTTGCATGATGCGTTTATTATTACTAGTAAAAAGAGTTTATTATTATATAAATGAGTGGTTCTGCAATTAGTTCTGCAAAAAGACGTCGTGCGAACAATGTATTGACATCCCCATTGTTTCAAAATCCTGAAAATTTACAAAACCAGTCTATAACCCAAGATAAAACCAGTGTCGAAGATATGCCGAATCGTCCTCTCACATTGCAACAAGCATTGCAATTATTAAATGGACGTATCGTTCAATTAGAAAGAACTGCTTCGAATGGACCTACTGAAAATACATCTACCGAAAATATACCTACATCTTCCGTTGATGAAACTAGGGTCCAAGAGATTGTATCTAATATGATGGAAACCCATTTCAGTGAATTTAATCATCGTTATGAGGTGTTAGCTTCAGAAATATTAAACCTCAAACATATTGTTATGAAACTTCAATCTTACACACTTGATATTAATAAAACCCTTGTCGAAGAGCGTATTCAAGTTTTATCTGAAATGCCGGATAAAGGGGGTGTTTCTATTATTGAAGTGAATGATGATTTGCATTTACGTGAAGATATAACGAATATGGCAAACGAATCTTTATTGGATGATTTGAATATAACCAACGAGACAGAATCAAAGATAATAAATGAGGACACTCACGTTGTTTCTACCGCTGAAAATATATCGTTAGAAGTTGAGTCTGCTAATTCCGAAGTAAATGAACTAGCTATCGAGACAAGTGTCGAAGAAACTAGTGCATCACCCGTAATAAATGAACTAGCCGAGCAAGATAAAATACTTGATGCCGAAAATACTGTTCAAGACGATAAGCCCAAAACAAATAAAAAGGGAAGGGCGAATAAAAATCGTAAAACTGTAGAATTAGATTTAGAAAACGAATAATATTATGGAATTAGTTCTTTTTATCGCTTAAAGTAATAAAAAGAAATCGCATTAATTTATAAAATGTACGCACAAGACGACATTCAAAATAAGATTCAAGCATTACAAGACCAGTTTTATAGTAAAAATTCCAAGAATCTTTTTCTAAAAAAGGCACAAAAACATGAATGTGCTACTCACGTAACACAACACATTGACCTTGCAGTATTACTCGAAAAAACCTTTTCAATAAAAGATAATGGCATTTATTTCGAATATCAAATATTAAAAACCTTTACTCATCCGTCCAATTACGAGCAGATTGTATCCTATATAATTGATTTAGCTAAAATATGTATTCAAACACACGGATTATTCGATTTGCATATTAATTTAAAGAGTTTTTCAATAACCGCAGCACAACGCAACAAAGAAATTATTCAATTATTTTGTGAAAAGTGTTTGCAAAGTGATTCGATATTTTACAATCATTTAAACAAACTATATCTACATAATTGTCCCGGTTTAGTCCAAACATTACATAGTCTTTTTGGAGGATTTGCGGATAAAAATGCCAAAAACAAAGTTGTAATAATGTAAGAAAACATATAAAGCCTTTTCCATAATCCCTTTATAGTAATTATGAACGTACAAATAACACAACCTTCAAAAGTCGACATATTTACCCAAGTGTTTCAACACATTAAGTTGTTTACCGATCATATAAACATTACGTTTCGAGAAGAAGGGTTATATATTCAGACTATGGATAACTCACACGTATCGGTATTCGAGTTAAATTTACCAAACACATGGTTCGACCAATATGATTTAAAGAATGGCAGTGTGTTGGTTGGAATCCACTCTTCTATTTTGTATAAAATCTTACATTCACGCGACAAAGCACATACAATATCGCTGAGTATGACAGATAAGGAAGATGATAAACTCGATTTAGACTTCATAACAGAGACATCAGACGTTTATAATCGACATTATGAAATTTCACTAATGGAAATTGATGTAGAACAATTACATATACCTGATATGGAATACGAAGCCGATTTAACACTTCCATCGATTACCTTTGGTAATTTGGTCGACCAATTCAAGATGTTTGGAGATACGTTGGAGATTCATTGCAGTGAAGAAAACGTGGGACTCTCTGCAAATAGTAGTGAAACTGGTAAGATGACTGTCGATATATCGATCGACGATATTATATCTTTTGCGATTGATGAAGGTGAAATCTTACATCTATCATTTAGTCTAAATCATCTTCATAATATTTGTTGTTATAGCAAAATCGCTCAGAATATAGATATTAGTCTTAAACGCGAGTGTCCTATCAAAATTACGTTCCCACTTGACGAAGACGATTGTTATCTAAGATTTTATCTGGCGCCCAAAATAAATGAATAGGGGGGTGTTATAAAATTGAAAGGTCTTTTATTCTGAAACTGTTTGTATCAAACCATCAACATGGAAGTAACCAAATTCAATATTTACGATTCGACCGAGTATAACTCATGCCAAGAGGAGGCACGAGTGTGGGAAGAAACCCATGGTCCATATTACAAAGGAGTCATGTGTTTAAAACCGTTGGACGGTGGATGCACTAAAAAGACGATTGAGGAAGCACATGCAAAAATAGAACCTTTCATTTCCAATACATTGGAAGAAGTCATGGAAAAGAAGCAGTCACCGCTCTGTGTATTGCCCCAAAATCATCATGGTAAGTGTGTTTGTAATTACAATACACTCTTTACTCACAAATCTTTTCAAAATTCGTTGGCATGGATAGGAACAACAGAAGGAGATGACGGGTATGTCTATAAAAATCGCGCCAATCGCACATTCCCAATTGCGATTCCAGATAGCATTGAAAAACAAATCAAAAACAAGGCGAACAAACTATCCTGTGCCATTCCTTTAAAGAATGCTACGACAAATCTCATGACTGCTACCGCCGCCCTCGATTATGCAGTGATGCATTATTTTATCAAAGACGCCGATACAGTTGTAAATAAAGGATTTGTTGATAAATTCGGAGATTCTCTCGCCCCCTTCTTTCAAGCCCACCGTCAAGCTCTCTCGGCACACTACGCCACGATTCAGAAACGTGCGTTCGATGATGAGGGACATACCATTTGTCCGGTTCTTCATGAAAAGATCAATATCGAACATGTATTCGATTCGGATAGATGCAATCCCAATGGCATTCAATTGGGTCACGTTCAACCCAGATCAAACGAGAGATTCACTATTCGGGGAATGAATCTTCTCATTATGACGCGCACGGGAAATCGCCTAGTTGGCGAACATGACTTTACCGGAAATGAATGGCTCCGTATTTTGCAACAAACGGTATTCGCGCATACCGCACCCACCGCCACGATCGGAATAAATACAGAAACATCAACCACCGAATTAACGTGTTCGGCGAACTCTCAAGACAGTGCGGGGTGTGAGGATGGCAAAGAAATAAACACAAATGAAATGATGCCGAAATTTGTATTAGCAGAGGATAAAACCAATTGGCACATACCATTGGCGAGAAACGAAGTATGTAAACATAACATGTAAATGTATAAATCACAAAAAAATAAAAATCACAAAAAAAATAAAAATGACGCCTTGTCGTTTTTATTTTTTATTCATCTACCTACTTTACAACTCCAATTCACTACGAATAAACGCACAATATTTTTCCTCTCGTTCGATTAATATGCATTTGCGATT
>Ga0315338_1001440_pt1 | contig 29921 bp, 20 predicted proteins | sample ASW8metaG_FD_204518 | JGI IMG/M metagenome (GOLD analysis project Ga0315338, IMG submission 204518) | Ammonia-oxidizing marine archaeal communities from Monterey Bay, California, United States - ASW #8 | ecosystem: Environmental > Aquatic > Marine > Coastal | place: USA: California | collected... | reverse complement strand
GTCTCGAAGGTCTATCCGATGCGGAGCCATACGGTTTCCGCCGAGGGTGGCGCCGCCGCGGTCGCACGCGATGACGACAATCTCGAACTGCATGGCTTCGACACGGTCAAGGGCTCCGACTTCCTCGGCGACCAGGACGCGATCCAGTATTTCGTAGAGCAGGCGCCGAAGGAACTCGCGCTGCTCGAGAACTGGGGCTGTCCCTTCTCGCGAAACGAAGACGGAACGGTTGCGACGCGTGCCTTCGGTGGCATGACGACGAAGCGGACGTGGTATGCCGCCGACAAGATCGGCTTCCATATGCTGCACGCGCTCTTCCAGCATTCGATGCGCTTCCCGAACATCGTGCGTTACGACGAGTACTTCGTCTCGAAGCTGCTCATCGAGAACGGCACCTGTCATGGCGTCGCGGCGCTCGACATCCGAACCGGTGAGTATTCGACGATCCTCGGACGCGCCGTGATCCTGACGACGGGCGGCGGCGGCAAGATCTTCCCCTTCACGACGAACGGCACGATCAAGACGGCCGACGGCATGGCACTCGCCTACCGCGCCGGCGTGCCGCTGAAGGACATGGAGTTCGTCCAGTACCACCCGACGGGTCTTCCGGGCACGGGCATCCTGATCACGGAAGCGACGCGCGGGGAGGGCGGTTATCTCCGCAACTCCGAGGGTGAACGCTTCCTGGTCGACTATGACTACGGCGTCGGCAACAAGGCCGAACTCGGGCCGCGCGACATGATCTCACGCGCGATCGTGCAGGAGATCGAAGCGGGTCGCGGTCTCTCGGGTCCCTACGGCGACTACGTCCATCTCGATCTCACGCATCTCGGTGAGGAGAAGATCAACTTCCGCCTCCCGTTCGTGCGTGAGCTTGCCAAGACCTATGTCGGCGTCGATCCGGTGACGGATCCGATTCCGATCCGCCCGGTCGTGCACTACATGATGGGCGGCGTGGACACCGACATAAACGGCGCGACGGAGATGCCCGGCCTGTATGCGGCTGGCGAGGTTGCCTGCGTGTCGATCAATGGCGCGAATCGACTCGGTTCGAACTCGCTGACTGAATGTCTCGTCTTTGGCGCCGCCGCGGCGAATCACGCGATGGACTTCGCGAAGGGCTCGCCCGACGTGAACGAGGTCGCGCTCCGCGCCGAGGTCGAAGAGGAAGCGGCCCGGGTCGAGAACCTGCGCGGTCGCAAGAAGGGCGGCGAGAAGATCTCCGAGATCCGCCGTGAGCTGAACAACGTGATGGAGTCCGCCTGCGGCGTGTATCGCGAGCAGGCCACCATGCAGGCAGGCGTCGGCGCGACGGCTCAGCTTCGCGGTCGGGTCGCCGATCTTCGACTCGAGGACGAGAGCAAGGTCTTCAACACCGAGCTCATCACGGCCCTCGAGCTCGCGAACATGGTCGAGGTCGCCGAGGTCCTCGCGGTCTCCGCGGCCCATCGAAAAGAGTCCCGCGGCGCGCATACCTGCAAGGACTTCACGACCCGAAACGATCAGGATTATCTCTACCACACGATGGCGCATCACGATCCCGCCGGTCCGCGACTGGGGAAGAAGGACGTCGTGCTCGGCAAGTGGGAACCGGAGGAGCGGAAGTACTGATGACCTCTGAACTCAAGACGACCACGAAGACGATCGTCATCACGCGATTCGACCCCGATCGGGACGAGAAGCCTCGCAAGCAGGAATATCAGGTTCCCTGCGAGAGCAATTGGAAAGTTCTCGACGCCGTCAACTTCATCAAGGACGAGATCGACGCGACCGTGTCGCATCGCTGGTCCTGCCGGATGGCCGTCTGCGGCTCCTGCGGCATGATGGTGAACGGCGAGCCGAAGCTGACCTGCAAGACCTCGATCAACGACTACGACGACCGCGTCGATATCGAGCCGCTCGCCAACTTCCCGATCGTCCGCGACCTCGTCGTCGAACTCGACGGCTTCATGCACAAGTTCGAGTCGGTGAAACCCTGGATCGTCCGGGCCAAGGAAGAGGCCGAGGACAAGGCCACGCGACATCCCGTGAAGGACACCTACAACCAGTCCGCCGCGGAGCTCGCCGAGTTCAAGCAGTTCAGCATGTGCATCAACTGCATGCTCTGTTATTCGGCGTGCCCGGTCGTGGCGAACGAGCCGGAGTTCCTCGGGCCCGCAGCCATCGCCCTCGGCCATCGATACAACCTCGACAGCCGCGACGAAGGCACGGAAGAACGACTCGACATCTTCCGCGGCGAGGGCACGGTCTTCAGCTGTTCCTACGCCAACGAATGCTCCGAGGTCTGCCCCAAGAACGTCGACCCCGCGGCCGCCGTGAACCAGGCGAAGTTCGGCGCCGTCATCGACTGGGCGAAGGGCCTCGTCCTTCCCCGAGGAGGTACTCAGTAATGGCCGGTCCGGCTCATCCCGATGCCATGGCTCCGAGAAAGCCGGGGCGAACGCGAACGGCGCCGCCGCAGACGCCGGCCTCCTGGTGGGGTTCCTCGCGCATTCGCACGTATCTCCTCTTCGACGCCACGGGCATCATCTACTTCCTCGTGGGCTTCCTCGCGATCGGCCTGATCAGCGACCTCGGCAACGGCCCGATCGCCTGGCACCGCGCCCTCGAGCGCCTCGGCAACCCGATCTACATCGCCTTCCACGTTCTCAGCCTCGCCGCGGTCATCTTCGTGGCCGTGCGCTTTTTCCGACTCTTTCCGAAAGCGCAGCCGCCGCGTATCGGCCCGGTCGCACCGCCGCCGGGTCCCGTCATCCACGTCACGCTCTACGTCGTCTGGATCGGGATCACAGTCCTCATGACCGCCATTCTTGCGGGGGTGATCTTCTGATGCGCGCACTCCTTCTCAAGCTCGAACCCATCATCTGGCTCCTCTTCGGTCAGGGCATCCTGATCGGCACCATGCTGCTGACGGGCTGGATCCTGGTCGTCGGGATCCTGCTTCCGCTCGGCATCGTCGATCCGGTCGCGCTCTCCTACGAACGCGCGCATGGGCTCGCGACGTACTGGCTCTTCGGCATCCTGCCGATCGGACAGCTGGTACTGGCGGCTCTGCTCGTGCTTCCGCTCTGGAAGGGCGCGCATCACGTGCGTTCCATGCTGATCGACTTCGGCGGCGGCGAACGAGACGGATTCGTGGGCAGCTTGCTCTACGCGATCGCGCTCTTTGGCAGTGTCATGGCGATCATGGCGGTGGTTCGGCTCTAGGGCTTCGTGCCACCGCGATCGCGATCTATTCCCCAGAAATCTCCCAGGAGGCCATCCATGTCCTTGTCTGAACTTCGTTCTTCGTCCTTGCGAGTCGTCCTCGCCGCGCTGCTCTCGATTCCCTTCCTCGCCGGTTGTGTCAGCCTCGCGGAATACGACAAGGTCGTGAAAGAGAGAGACACGGCGCAGGAGACGGCGCTGTCGGCCAAGATGAACAACGTCGTGCTCGGCAGCATGACGGCCAACCTCTCCGGCGAGCTCGCGCTTCGCGACCATCACATCAAGGCACTCGAGCGCGAGCAGCAGGAACTCGCCGATGAAGTCAAGCGATGGGCGGTTCGCGGCGCGATCGAAATGAAGCTTCTCGCCGACGGACTCCATCTCGTGCTTCCCCACGACGTGCTCTACCAGAGCGGTTCCGCGACGCTCAAGCCCGAAGGCGAAGAGCTGGTCAAGGAGCTCGCCGCCGAACTCTCGCAGCAGCCCTATCAGGTCGCCGTCCTCGGCTTCACGGACAACGTCCCCGTCGGCCCCGCGGTCGCAGAGAGGTTCCCGTCGAACTGGGAACTCTCCGGAGCCCGGGCCGCGAGCGTCGTTCGAGTCCTCGAAGCCGAAGGCATTCCGTCGGCCCAGCTGGTCGCTGTCGCGCGCGGCGCGACGGGCGCGATCGCATCGAACGACACCGAGGAAGGCCGCTCGATGAATCGCCGTATCGACGTGCGCATTCGGCCGATCGTCACCGAGGAGTAGGGCGAGGCGGACGGCTTCCGATTCTGCCGCTCATGGCGAGTGGGGTGGCGGCGAGGGTCGCGAACCGAGGCATCGACTGTCGTCGCTAGTCGCTCTCGGCCCGCATCAATCGAAGACTCAGGGCCAATACGATTCCGACGATCACGATCAGCAGAGCTGAGAGTGCGTAGGTGCGCCAGGGGATGGGCTTCGTCGGTTCTAGAACCGAGTCTCCTGCGAGCTCGAACTCCGAGCCGAGGAGAGCGGTCGCTGGAACCGGATCGTCGGTCGAGCGTCCGCTCATGCGGAGCAGGTCGGTCGCGTCGAAACTCCCGTCCTGCGCGCCCGCTCGGCCGATCGCGAGGATCGACTCGCCGCCGTCGCGTTCGAGGAAGAGGAGCTGTTCCGAACGCCATTCGATCTCGAGCGTCGGGATCGCGCCGCGTAGGCCGCCGCCACGACTCGAACTGACCAGGCGCAGATAGCGGTCGCGAGGCGCCTTCCAGGAGGCTGGCGGGTTGCGCAGTTCTCCGCTTCGATCGAAGAGATAGAAGAGTCCCGCCTGTCGCAGGCGCCATGGACCCTCCGCTTGCGATGCGGATTCGAGTCTCCCCTCGACGATCGAGTTCATCTGATCGATGCGGACCCGAACGGTCTCGATCGGCGGGGTGGCTTCAAGGTCGAAGAGCACGATCGACGGGTCGTCCGGATCCGGTCGGCCCTCGATCCGGGCGTCGAGTCGGGGACGCGCCGGCTGATCGGGGGCCAGGAACGCGCGAACGGCGGTCAGTTCGACAGGTGCGCTCTCGCCGGTCGGAGTCAGTCGCAGGTATCGCGTCTTTGTCCTCGGAATCGGGAACGAGGTTCGCTCTATTCGATGACCGTCCTGTTCGAGGCGGGCCAGAGCGATTTGGGTGTCGACGCGTCGCCAGCGCGCGAGATCGTCGCTCGACTCGAGCCGAAGTCGGCTTACGAAGTCGTTGCCGCCGTCGGCCAGCGTGAGATCGAGTCGGACGACCGCGCGATCGAGGCCGCTCGTGTCGAGGAGCCAGCCGGCGGGGCCGACTTTCGGTGCGGCGTTCGCATCGCTGCCGCGACGAATGCTCAGGACGGCCCCGGTCGACGAGAGCTCGGCATCGATTCGATAGTCGTCGCCGTCGTAGCGACCGCCGATCGAGACAGACAGCCCAGGGATCGAATCGAGTCGAAAGATCGGGAGGAGCTGGGAGGGCGGGCCGGATCGCTCCTTCGGGAGCCGTCGGCGGATCGCGTAGGGGATCGGCTCGCCCTGGCCGTCGAAGACGCGCAGATCGTCGAGGCGTGGCCCGACGCTGGCCCGATAGACGTCGAAATCGAGCAGTACGGAATGAAGGGGCCCTTCGCCTTCGGTGATGAGCGGTCGGCCGACGGCGAAGTCGTTCGGACCGAGGGCGAGCTCGTCCTCATCTGCGAGCGCGGCGGAAACGATCATCGAGAGCGGCAGGGCGAGGAGGACCTTGAACACCCGTCCCATGAAAGCCTTTCTAACGATCACGATCCGTCTCCCAGCGGCGCCGTCGTCGGTTCGACTCCGGGGTTGTCGTCGGCTCCGTCATCCGCGTCCGAACTCGGGGGGACGGGCGATACGTAGCCCAGGACGAGCATGAGCGCGCCGACCGCGAGGAAGGTTCCGATTCTCACGAGCGTGCCCAACTGTGACAGGTCGACCGTGAAGAGCTTCGCGACCACGAGTCCCAGCAGGCCGGCGAATCCCATCCACGCGGGACGCCAACCGCGTCGGCTCGATACGAGCATGCCGATCATGCCGACGAGCGTCCATGCGATCGAGAGGGTGACCTGCATCTGCGACGAGCCCCAGAGCGCATCGAAGTCGAACGGAACGTCCGCCCACTGATGAACCGTTCTCGCCAGCGTTCCGTTCAGACTGGCGAAGGCGACGACCAGCAAGAGGAGGATGAGGGGGCGCATTCTCTGGCCGCCGAGTTCGTCGACGACTTCGAAGTCGAACTCGCGCCACCAGCGCCAGATAGACAGGGCGAGCAGCCAGACGACCAGATCGGCGGGATTGAGCAGGGGGACATGGGGGAGTGGAGACGCGTCGCCCCGCGCATTGAACTGGACGACCATGATCGAAACGAGCGCGAAGGCCGCGACGGGGGCGAGCGCCAGCTTGAGGGCCGACCCGGGAGCGCGATCGAAGGGGGAGATCTCTCGGGCGAGAAGAGACGAGGATATCCATAGGACCGATGCGACCGCGATTCCGAAGCCTGCGACACCCCAGTCTCGCGCGAGGTCGAAGCCTTCGGCCGCGAGCCCCGTCAGTGCCAGCGCGGAGACGATCGCCAGGAGCCATGCAGCACCCGCGCGAAAGGGGAGCAGCCAGCGGTCGTGCGTGGGCTCGAGACGCATCCAGAGACATTGGAACGCCGCGAAGACCATCGGCCAGGCGAGCCATCCCCCGTCCGCCAGTAGATGCGGGACATGTTCGAGTGTGGGGAGGAGGAGGAGCGCGGCTCCCGGTAGGCCGGCGAGGGCGAGGAGTCGTCCCGTTTCCCAGCCGGATCGCCTCGCGCCCCATTCGAGACAGACCATCGTGCACGCGAGCCAGACGAGGCAAGCGCTGGGTCGGAGCTCGACCGGCACGAACTGGTTGATCTCGGCGATCGAGCCGCCGGTCCACCAGGCGAGTCCCCAGGCGCCGAGGAACTGCGCGAACCCGAACTCGCTCGATCCGATTCCGGCGTTCGAGGCGTTCGAGGCGTTCGAGATGCTTGCGCGGCGCGCGATGAACATACCCGCGATCGCGAGGGCGAAACACGAGAGGGCGCGACCGTTCGCGATCGGGGCGAACGCGCTCGTGTCGATCTGATCGAAGGAAGCGCTCGCGAAGAATGCCAGGCCGGCGAGGATCTGGAGCGTGACGCCGGCGAAGCGCGCAAACGGACGTGACTGACGCGCGCCGATCCAATATAGGCCGGCTCCTTCGAGTGCCCAGGCGATCGAGGTGGTGAGCGCTTCGTCGAAGGCGAAGGGGATGGCCATCGTTTCGAAGCCGACGGCGATGGCGATGAAGGCTTCGGCGAGGGGACGAACCTCGCGCGGGGCTGCACGCCAGAGGATCAGGGCCCAGATCGCGTAGAAGAGACCAAAGCCCGCTGCCGACAGGGCGAGGCCGAGTTCGCGGTCTTCGACGAGATTCCCCTGCAGCATGATCGAGATGAGAGGCGTGCCGAAGACGAGCGTGCCGTCGACGAATCCGCGCAGCTCCGGCGGTCTTCGCCATGCGTGGAGAACGGCGATCCCCGTGAAGAGAAACATGAAGGCGACGACGAAGGGGACGGTCGTCGAGAAGTTCTCGGGCTCGTAGCGAAGGACGCCCCAGGCGCCAGCGACGACGTAGGTACAGACGAAGGCGACGATCGCGGGAATCCGCCACGTCTGCTGCCATGCGACGTAGGCGATCGAGATGATCAGGAGCACGTAGTAGCCAAAGAGTGCGACGTGATTGCCTTCGCCCGTGCTGGCGAGGACCGGAGCGAGGAACCCGCCGAGGCTGCCGATTACGAGCAGAGGCTGAGAAGCCTGGAGCGTGGCGAGGATCGCGGTTGCGGCAGCGAGCCCGAGGAAGAGGGCGAAGGCGAGTCCGGCCGGAAGTAGACCGTAGAATCTGAACGCAAAGAACGTCACGACGTAGAGGGCTGCGATGCCGCCGCCCTGCAGGCTCAGGCCGAATCCGGGGCGAGTCTCGCGGACTCGGAAGCCGATGCCGACGAGTCCGAGGCCGACGAGCGCGGCGAAGCTCAATCGGACTTCGACCGGCAGGATCGAATTCTCTACTGCGTATTTCGCGAGCAGAGTCAGGCCGACGAGAAGCACGAGCAGTCCGACGCGCACGATCGTGTTCTGGCCGAAGAAGAAGTTCCGAATCGTGCCGACGAGCTCGTCGAAGGCCGAGGGTTCGGATGTCTTCGGCCAGACGATGTCATCGGTCGCTTCCGGCGGCGACGATTCGAGCGAAGACGGGGGGGGCGTTGCAGCAGGTGTCGAGGCGGCGGAGGACGAAGGCGTTTCTGTCGAGGCCATGCTGCCGGGGGCCGGGGCCGCCTGGATCGGGGTCGCTAGGTCGGACTGATCGCTTTCGGCTTCCGACTCGACATCGCGATCTGTCGTTTCGTCGGAGGTCGCGCCGCCGACGCGCCGCAGGATCTCCGCTTGGCGACTCTCGACGGCCGAGAGGACGCGGCGTAGATAGCGAAGCTCGTCGCGATTCGAGTTCCAGTTGGAGAAGAGGAGGCCGAGACAGAATCCCGAGAAGACGCCCCAGACATTCTGGCTGAGGCTGACGCCGGCGATCGTTCCGATGACGCCGAAGACGAAATGGCTCTTCAGGGAACCCGAGTTCTCTTCGCCGTGTTGCTGCGGCGGCGGCATGGCTGACCTTCCTCTGCCTCGAGGGCTGGATCCGAACGTTCGGTCTGGCACGTTTCGTGGGCGATTCGAACGCAGGGTGAACTAGAACATTTTCGGAGAGTACGGCTCAGCGCGTTAGGGGAATCGTCTCATCTGTCGAGAAAATTCCGCAGACGACGAAAGAAGGCGGTACCGCATGTCGCGATACCGCCTTCTCGCCATCTGGCGTCGTTCGTGGGTGGCGGACCGAATCGATCCACCACCGCTCTCCGATCGGCCTAGTTCCTATGGGGCTGGTCGTAATGGGCCTGCAGGTTTCCGCCGGTCAGCTTCTGCTGCGGAACGTCGAGGATGACGTTGGCGGGGTTGGCCGTTTCGTAGATGTAGATTCGCATCTCGTCATCCACTCCGGGCTCGCCCGCGTCGACCAGCGTGAACTCGATCGTGTAGCCGTCGACGTTGTTGAAGCGTCCCGTTCCGACGCCGACGAGCGTGTCGAGTGGTGCCGGCGGCGGCGCCTGGATGATGTCGGGATCGTCGGAGCAAACGATCGTCTCCAGGTGTTCCGTCGTGTGGAACGAATTGCCGTTCCAGTTGATCTCGAGGTTGTTCGAGAGGAGCAGATCACAATGGATGGTCAATCCGCGCGTGACGCGGACGCCGTCGACCCTGATCTGATGTCCGCCGCCCGTGAACCGTCCCGTCGCGTCGTCCGGGCCACAATCGAGGTCCGGAATCACGACCGTCGTCGACGCGGACTGACCTGCCTTGTTGCCGTCGCCCCAGAGATCGACGGCGAGCGCGCTGACGACGACTTCGTCCCCTGTCGTGGCTCCGGCCGGAGTGGGAACGGATCCGGAGAAGGCGTAATCCGGCGGCGCATAGGCGCCGGATTCGACGACCACGCCATCGACCAGGATGTCGATCCGCGTGTTCTCGCCTTCGACGAAGCCGATCGCCCAGGAGTAGGACGTGTATTCGATCACGGCCGTATTGGTATCCGGGTCGCATACCGCGACGGCTTCGATGTTGGGATGATGGGCCTGCGCGGCGCCAGCGATCAGGCTCAGAGCGGACGCGAGAGCCGCCGCGAGCATGAAGGAGGAAAATCGTCGGGTCATGGTTGTCTCCTGAACTGCTGAGGGACGATGTTCGGGCGCTACGTTCGCCCGAACTCCATCAGCCTATCAGGAAGACGTTTTTGATTGAAGAAGTTTCTGCGGGAGAATCCCAACGAGGACGAGCTCGATTGCGCCGTCGATCCCCGGCGGGACGGCTCACCGGGATCCTGAAGACGCCGGACCGAGAAACCTCGAAGGCCCAGGGGGTCTCCAGGCAGTGCGGTCCGAATCCATCGTGGATCGGTCTTGCTCAGCCCCGCAAGCCGTCTGCCTGCCTCGGGTCGAGGTATTCCTCGAGGCGCTTGATCTTCCCGTCCTCGACCGTGACGAAGAGGCAGGCGGGCATCGCGAGGACTTCGTTCTTCTGAGTGATCATGCGCAGCACGTGCTGCTGGACGTAGCCGCCGCGGATCAGTTCGAGGCGCGAGATCTCATAGACGCGACTCTTCGCCTGGCGCTTCATCCATTCGAGGACGCGCATGTTCTCGTCGACGGTCTGTTCGACGCCGTCAAAGTTGTGCCAGATCTTCGCATCCCCCGCATAGCATTCACGGACGGCGTCGATGTCGCCTTCCTGGATACATCGGCAGAAGTGGCGCGCGAACTCGATCGTGTCCAAGGCATCAGCTCCAGCAGGGACGATGGGCGCTTCGATCGAGCATTCGATCGCGGCCTCGTCTTTGGGTGGCGGGAGTATGGGCTATCGGCGAAAGGATTTCGCCTAATGAACTAGCGTTTTTCGCGTCTTCTTTTCGCGTTCGAGGCGAGGGTCGAACGAACTCGGGGCGGGCTCGATGCCTCGAGTTGGGCCGTCCTTGGCACGCTCAGGCCAGGACTCCGGCGGCGACGATTGCGATCGCGAGTCCACTGAGCTGGACAAACACGCCCGGCAGGAAGCTGAGCGAGCGCTCGCGGAGCATGGCGAGGGCAAGTCCAACGGCGAAGAAGAGGGTGAGCGAGCCCGCGAAGAGTTCGATCGAGCTCGCGCCGATCGGCGCCTGGAGCAGATAATTGAAGGCAGGCGTCGTCATTGTGGTCGCAACGATCGCGTAAGCGGCAGAGGAGGCGAATGCGGCGCGCGAGATCAGCCATCGGCCCGCCGGTCTCTGGACCTCGAAATCAGGCACGAGCATGCCGTGTACGAGCCCTCGGAACCAGATCTCGCCTGCGACGATCGCGAAGGCCGCGGCTGCGATGGCCGCTGCATGTTCGTTCGGGCGCGAACCCATGGACGTCGAGGCCCATACGGCCGCGGGTGCGGCGCCGAGTAGGGCGAGTGGGAGCAGACCCCAGCCCCCGCCGTTCACGGTCTTGCGCCAACCGAAGACCCAAGGTCGACGCTGGGAGGCGGAGCGGGTCAGAAGCATGCCGACCGTGAGCACGAGCAGCGAGGCCAGGGCGAACGCATAACTCTCGGGTACGCCGGCGCGCGTTCCCGAATCCCAGAAGGGGGAGGGGAAGTAGTTCGCGACTGACCAGAATAGTAGACAGCCGACGCCGACCAAGAAGGCGAGGCTCGACTTCCAGCTGCGCCGCCACCAGGAGAGCGGGCGATAGGCGCGCTCGATTTCCTGGACGAGTTCGTCATGCGCGAGCAGGGTTCCGGTCGGTCGCGGGGAGCCGCCGATGTCTTCGGAGCCGCCCCATCGTTTCCCGATCGGATCGCCGTCGACGGCGGCGTCGAGTCGGTTCAATCGCTCGTAGGCGGGTCCTAGCTTCGGGCCCGCGAGGGTGCTCACCCGCCGAAGCGTGTACTGGCCCGGCTCGTTCTCGAGCGCGATCAGACTCAGCTGGTCACCCCATCGGGTCTTCAGATGCTGTTCGACCGTGTAGATGCCAGAACCATCGCGGCAGACGACGGCCACGCGCCGATCGCCGACTTCGACATGGCCGTAGACCTCTTCGATCCGCGTGTAGTCGCCGAAGTCTTCCGGCGCGTAGATCAATTGATCGACGGTGCGGAGCATTTCGAGCGTGTAGGGGTAGAGCTTCTTCTTCGACCAGGATCCCGCCTGTTTCAGTTCGCGTTCGCGCGCGAGGAGCTGGTCTATGCGTCGAGACGTGCGTTCGAGATGCTCGCGCGATAGGCCACATAGCGTCGCCAGCTTCGGGCCGTTCGCATCGATCGCGCCCTCCAGTCGGAGCAGGGGGAGCAACACGTCCCGCGCTTCGGGCCCGAGCTCTCGGACGCGCTTGAAGTTCAGCAGGCACCAGAGCGCGAGCACGGTATCGAGGTCCGGCTCGTTCGCGTAGATCTTCCAGTCGCCCTCACCGAGTTCCAGTCCGCTATGCACCATGAGGAGCGCCTGCTCGCAAGTCGAGAGCGTGAAGAGGCGTTCGCAGCCGGCATGATGGTCGAGGTTGTAGAGCTTCTCTTCATTGTCGATGAGCGGACCGAAACTACCGGCGCCATCGAGCAGGATGACGCGTTCGCCGAGCGACGCCGCGGCCGAACGAGAGACGGACATGCTGGGATCGATGATGGCGCGAAGGCGAGGCGCCTCGTCGCATTCGAGGAAGTCGAGCCCGTCCTTGTCCCGAAGCGCATAGCGCTGCGGAATCTCGGGCACGGGCACCCCCGCGTCCCGGATCGCTTGTACCGTAGCCCCGGTCTGGCCCGTCGCAGATGCGCGGACAACGGCGGGGCGCGGGAAATCCGACACGGCCAACCCACTCCTCAAAGCTCGAGCAACCGTGCCAGCATGCGCCTGCGATGGAGCCTCCGCAAGGGGTATTCCCTCCCCTTCTCGCCCCTCACGCATACGGCCCTTAGCCCCCTCGAAATCCGGCATCGGCTGGACCGGAGCGGGGGTATGTGACATGGGGCACTGGGGGTGGGGAGATCGGAAATTGCTTGGCCATTCGCCGCGTCGGCAGTGCCGCTTCGCGCCGCTGCCAAGATCTCGATTGGAGTTCCGACCGCTCTAGTCCAGCTCGAGGAAAACCTTGGCGTCCGGCTGTTGTCTGTCCTTGAGTATCGCGCCCGCAATAGTCTCGCCTAGCCGCGACCCGAGCGAGAGTAAGACCTGGCGGCCGAGCAGACTAGAGGCTTGCTATCGAGGCTTGTTATTCCGCGCTTTGATCGTCGATTGAGTCTCGGTCATGTCACGCGCCAGGCGTCACCGCGGAAAGTGGCCTTTGTCTGGAAGCTTCGTGTCTTACGCAAGAGCGCTAGCTATGTGGTCGCGCGTATAGAAGATCGAAGATTTTTTGAGCAAATCGGATCGAATGCGAATTTCGCGTAGTCAGATCGATTCTATGTAAAACACAGTTTCTGGGGTAGATTCACAGGCGACGCTCTCGAAGCGGAAGGGCGATTGAAATGCCCGTGGGTCCGATTCTCTAGGACAGGATCTTCAGCAACCGACCATTGTCATGAGTGCTCTCTAGAATGCGGCTCGAAGATCTCAACTCTCTCTATCCGAAATCTGTGTCGACGCGAGAAGACATCGAGAAGATCCTTACTCGACTGCGAGAAGATCGAGTTGTCCTAGAAAACGGCATGAACTCGCGGAATCGGAGGCGAACCGCGCGAGTCGAGCGGCTGTCTGCCGGCGAAGTCCTCCTGCGACACGAGAATGGCGAGCCCGGACGGCAGGCGATTCTGATGTTCACGTTCGAACTTGACGGCGCGAAGTACTCGGTTGGTCTAGTGCCTCTTCCAGACTCGTGGACCGAGAGTGAAGTTGCAGTCGAATGGCCCTCAAATATTCATATGTCGGAGCGGCGGACACGCGTTCGGCGAAAACCGCAGTCGCCGGAAAGGTTGACGCTTAGATCCGCCCCCGACCGAGGTCCCCTGGTCGATGCGAAGCTCTATGACAGATCCAGTGACGGCTTGTGCGTTCTTGCATCGCGCCCACCGACGCTCGAAGTAGGTACTCGCCTCTCCATCTTGTACGAAGATGGAGAGATGGCCGGACAGCGCGCCCAGGGCGAAGTGCGAAGTAGCGTGGCCGATGCGGAACCGGGGTGGAGGAGAATCGGGCTAGAACTCAATCCGGTGCCGTCGTCATCGGACGTGCCCGTTGAGCGGCGAGGCGCAATTGACCCCGGCAGTTTTGGCGGTCGTGGCTGGCGCAAGATTTCGTTCGGACGCCAGGCAATGCGGCTCGCATCGCGAAGGGCTATTGCTCGACTCGGCGTAAAAGCGCCGGTAGGCGAATCCGCGCACGTAGTTAGTTTTCTGAATCGAAAGAACCAACCGATCGTCGGTCTGATTGACAGATCAGGTACGCAGCCCGGGGGAGCGGCTGTACTCATCCCTCCCGCCTGGGGCCGAACCAAAGAGACTCTCCTCCCGCTTGCTCGCACTATTGTCGAGACCTTTCGCGCGGCCGGCCACCCGGTTGCCGTTCTGCGCTACGACGGGACCCATCGGCGCGGCGAGTCATATGTCGCTCCGGAATGTCGACGTGCAGGGGACGAGACGCTTCAGTTCACTTACTCCCAAGCGGCAGAAGATTTACTTGCCGCGGCAAGCTTCCTTCGGACGAATCCCGAGTTCAAGGCCGAGCGTGTCGCCGTCATTTCGTTCAGCTTGGCCGCGATCGAGAGCCGAGTCGCCCTCTCTAGGGACGTCGAGAATCTGATTGACGGTTGGGTCTCTGTAGTCGGAATGGCCGACGTGCAATCTGCGTTGCGATCGGTTTCTGGCGGCATTGATTACGTTTATGGAAAAGAAGCTGGTGTCGAGTTCGGAATTCATGAGCTGGGCGGAGTGCGCATTGACATCGATCACGCCGCGAGCGACGTGCTCGATACGCGGATCGCGAGTCTCAATGAGGCGAAGCAGGATATGGCGCATATCGACGTGCCAGTAACCTGGATTCACGGTCGCTTTGACGGCTGGAATGAACTGTCTCGTGCTCGCCAGCTTTTGTCCGCGGGAGACGCGCGACGTCGGAAGCTGATTGAAGTCCCGACAGGACACCAGCTGCGAAATAGCCGCGAGGCTATCGAGACGTTTCAACTCATCGCCCGCGAAGCGTCCGAGATTCTTCTTGAGCGGCCGATCGCGGCTCGTACCCCAGACCTGATTGATCTCGACCGGCGGGCAACCGAAGAGAGGCGGCGTCTGAAGTCGAATCAGGCCGATTTGCGGCAGTTTTGGCACGACTATCTACTTGGTCGGGACGGGTCGCTCGGGATGCAGCTCCTCGGCGGTACCGAGACGTACGGCGAGTTTATGGAGCTGCAGATCGAGCTATTGCGGCTGGGTGACGGACAGCGCGTCTTGGATCTCGGGGCCGGGACTGGCGAGTTTGGCTCACACCTGAATCAATTGGGTGTCGCGCCCGCCAATCTCAGGGTTGTGAGCGCAGACTTTGTTCCCGACGCGCTTCGCAGGGCTCGTGACCGCATGCGAGCCGCAGATATAGTGGCACCTGCCTTTTGCGTCACTGACTGTGAAGGCGAGCTTCCGTTCTCTTCGGAGTCGTTTGACCGCGTAATCTCATCCCTTCTTCTTTGCTATGTCTCGGATCCTGCTCGGCTGACTCGCGAAATCTATCGAGTGTTGCGACCAGGCGGCGTCTTAGTTCTGTCTTCGCCTAAGCGAGACGCCGATCTATCGACCGTGTATCGCCACACGATCGACGAGCTGAAGCCCGAAGACCTTGCTTCGATGGTAGGGTTCAGCTCCGAAGTCAGGCTTGATGAGGCCCATCGCAGGTACCTCAATGAGGGGGCGCGACTTGTCGACCTGGAAGAGTCGGGTCAGTTTCGATTCATGGATTCGGAAGAAATAGGCGACCTTGCGTCGAAAGCAGGCTTTCGGATCGCTTCCACCTTGATGTCTCTGGGAGAGCCGCCTCAAGTATCCATAGTCTGTGCCGTGAAGGATTCATAGTGGGGCGGACCCCGGGCGGCGAGTCGCGCCTTCTGGATTCGATCGTGCTGTCAGCTATTCGCCGACCGACGGTCGTATTGCTCCTGTGGGCGCTTGCTTGCGGGCTCGCCGGTTGGTCCGCTCTAGATCTGCGCGTCGACACTACGATGGGCAGCGCGCTGAACCGCACCGACGACTCCTGGCGAAGGTATCAACGGAGCCTCGATCTACATGGCGGGGACGAGTTTGTGTCGGTCGCGCTCGAGCGCGGAGCGACACCGTTTGCCCGACCGCAGCTCGAAGCGATTCTGGATCTTACCGATCAGTTCGAGTCTCTGGAGTTTATCCGCAGAGTAGACAGTCTTTCCACGGTTGCCCTCATCAGGTCTGACCGGGATGGCGCGGTGAATGTCGGCCCCGGTCTTACAAGAGAGACACTCGAATCTTCCGATTCGATTCAGACCCTACTGGATCAAGTGCGGCGCGATCGGATCGTGCCTGGGAGTCTCGTCTCATGGGACGAGCGCGTACTCGCCCTGAACCTGGTGTTCGGGGCCGACGTCGACGGAGATCGCGAGGCTGCGGTCTCTGCGATTCGAAGAATCCTCGCGTCTTATCCAGGCGCGGCGATCTCTGGTGTTCCGGTAGTACGCGCCGACGCGGGGGCTCGAACCAGACGGGAGATAGCGATCTTTGTGCCCGCGACCGTCGTTCTGGTCGCGGCCGTCGTCCTCATCATCTTTCGTCGGCTCTACGCAGCCGTCGTTCCCCTTGCAATAGGCGGCGTCAGCTCGCTTGTGTGCGTCGGCGTGATGGCATTGGCGGGAGTAACGTTGTCGTTCTCCACGTCCGTTCTTCCTTCGGTAATCCTCGCACTTGGCTGCGCGTATACGATGCACTTTCTCAGCGCCTCGGAGGGTTGTCATGGCGAGGAAGAGCTGAGTCGAAGTCTCGCGCCTGTGATTCGCCCCGTCATGCTTTCCGGCGTGACGACCGCGCTTGGCTTTCTTGCGATGTCCGTAAGTAGAATCGGATTGATTCGGGACCTGGCAACCTACGGGGCTCTGGGCGCTCTTCTGGTCAGCCTTTCGGCTCTCACGCTTGCTCCGGCTCTGCTGGCGTTGTCTCCGGGGCGTCGCGACTCTCGGCCGGATCTGTCTGCATTGGTTGCGCGAAGATGGGCGCCTCCTCTGGCTGAGTTCGTTAGGGGTAGCCGGAAGGTCATCACAGTCGGCTGGGTTGCTGCGCTAGTGATTTCCGGAGTTGGACTCTCCCGACTCGCAGTCTCCAGCGACGTAATCATGTGGTTCCCAGAGGATGGGCCGCTGCGCCTTTCATATGAAGCTATTCGATCTCGACTGTCGGGTATTACTCCGCTGAATGTCCTCATTGAAGCGGATGACGGATCCTCGGTTGCGACGCCCGAGATGCTTATTCAGATCGACTCCCTGACTGCAGCACTGCAGAACCACGAGCATGTTGGGAAGGCGATTTCTGTCTCGGACGCCTTGCGTCTGATGCACCGGGAACTCGGCGAGTCGACGGAAGGAGCCCTTCCTGATACCCAGGCGCTTGTCGATCAATATCTCTTACTGCTCGACGGCGTGGAGCAAATGGATGACGTAATTGGTTCTGACCGGCTTAGCGCGAACATCCTAATCAGGGCGGACAACAATTCGTCGGCTGACATTATGGCTCTAGCATCCTGGGTAGAAGATTGGTGGTCGGCAAACGGAGCGGAGGGTTATTCCGCGCATGTGACCGGTATCATGTACGAGTTTGGTCGTGCCCAGGACGAGATCGCATACGGCGGAATCGTGGGCCTGATGCTTGCGGTCCTGACGATTGGAGTACTCCTCCTCCTTTTTTTCGGGAACTTGCGAGTTGCTTCAGTCGCACTCGTTGCGAACATTGCGCCGATTTCGGTTCTCTTTGGGCTTGTTGGCTGGCTAGGCGTTCCGCTGGATGCCGCGACTGTGTGTGTGGCCAGTTTGTCGCTAGGCATCGCGGTCGACGACACAATCCACGTAGTTTCTGGCTTTCAGGATGGTCGGCGCCGCGGCTTGGACAGGTCTGCGGCCGTCGAAGCGTCTCTGCGTCGAGTCCTCCCTGCGCTCCTGTTCACGACGATTACGATCGGAGCGGGGTTTGGGGTGCTGGCGCTATCTGATTTCTCTCTAATCCGTAATCTCGGATTGATGATGGCGGGCGCGGCTGGAATCTGCCTGGCGGCCGACGCCGTCTTACTTCCTGCGCTCCTTGGGGACGATTCTCCGAGTTCCGGCAATCCGGCGTCTACTCTCAAGTAATTGCTCGGGAATGACGATTTTCGAAGGATGCTCCTCCGTCCCGCTGGAATTCCGGGGTATCCCGAATATTACGACTGGCTTGTCGGTACCCGACTACGGCCGGCGGTACGCGTTGCTTGTCTCTTTGTCGTTGGTCTGAACACCTTCTTTCTGCTGCTCGACGGCATTGTCTTTCCCGACAGAATTGCTCAGTTTGCATCTCTGCGATTCGCGTGGATTGTGGCAATGATCGGAATTTTTGTCGGCGTCCAGAAGTTCAATCCGTTGCTGTTTGCGCGAGCGGGATGCGTCGTGGCGGGCCTCTTTCTGATCGGGCTTTCGGGCTTGGGTGGCGGCGCGACCAGTTCCTATTGGCCGGCACTCATGGTGCTCTTTCTCGGAATGCCGGTCCTGATGCCCCTGACGGCGCGGCAGTCTGCGGAGATCGTGTCCGTACTCGCGCTCTCGTTCGCTTCTCTTCCGCTGTTTACGGGGGAGCCTATCGATGCGAGGAGCTACGGAGTGCCGGTGTTCTTCGTGATTGCGACGGCGATCGAATGCGTGATGAGTGCGGCAGTTCTCGATGGGATGAGATTCTCAGACTATCAAAGTAGGCAGAAGGTGGAAGAGGCTCGCGATCACCTGCGCGAGATGGATAAAGCGAAAACTAGGTTTACCGCGAACATCCATCACGAACTCCGGACGCCTCTGACGATGATTCTGTCGCCGCTTGCGGCGTTGCGCGCAGGCGATTACGGAACTCTGCCCGCGCTAGTCGAAGGCGTAGTCCAGACGATGGAATCGAATGGGCGGCGCCTTCACAAGCTGATCAACAATTTGTTGGACCTTGCAAAGCTTGAGAGCAATGAGTTCAACATTGTTCGTCGACCGATGTCGCTAGAGAGCTTGGTCGACGATGTCGTCGCTGGTGTTCAGCCGATGGCTCGACGGAAGCGAATTCGTCTGGAGGCCGAAGGGTTCGAGTCCTTGAATCCTCTCTTCGCAGACCCGGAAGCGATCGACAAGGTCGTCGTCAACCTAGTCGGCAACGCCCTGAAGTTCACGGAAGAGGGCGGAGCTATCACGATTTGGGCTGGCCGAACGACAGGGGGCGGCACGAGGGTCGAAGTTAGAGATACGGGCGTTGGAATTCCTCCAGAGCAGTTGTCTCGAGTATTCGACCGATTTGCTCAGATCGACGGGTCGAGTACTCGACGGCATGAGGGCACAGGAATTGGACTGTCTCTCGCATGCGAGCTGGTCGAGCTACACGCGGGGCGTATCTGGGCGGAGAGTGCAGGCGTCGGAATGGGCGCGACAATGTGCTTTGAACTTCCGCAGGGCGAAGACGACTCGGTTCACGAGACGTTGGCGCACGACTCGATCGTGAACATTTATGATGGAGAGCAGATCGAAGGCGTGATCGACGGAACTCAAAACGTGAGTGAATTGAGCGTCGACCGGACTGGCGAGATCGGCCGTTCGGTCGAACGATGGGAGCAGAACTCCGAGGAACTAGTTCAAGAAACACAGGACGCGGCGCATCCCGACTCGGTCCCGGAAGTTCTTGTGGTCGAAGACAACCCCGACATGCGCAAGTTGCTGCGCTTCCTGCTTTCGCGGGAATTTCGAGTTCGCGTTGCCAGGAACGGCCTAGAAGCCCTTGCTGAGATCGGTCACGCACATCCGCACGTTGTGATCAGCGACGTGATGATGCCTGAGATGTCAGGTACGGAACTCTGTACGGAAATCAAGGGGAACGAGCTGACGTCACACATTCCGGTGATGCTCGTTACGTCGAAGGCGGAAGACGAGATGCGAATCGGCGGACTTGAGCTGGGCGCGGATGACTACCTGACCAAACCGTTCAATCCGAGAGAGTTGATGGCCCGCGTTCGCGGGCTTTCTCGCGTTCGAGTGCTTCAGGAGGAGCTCGAGGCAAAGAACGAGACCTTGGAGAATGCTCTTGTGGAGCTGAAATCCACACAGTTGAGACTTGTGCGAAATGAGAGGCTGGCGGCGGTTGGCGAGATCGCCGCGGGAGTCGCGCACGAAGTCAACAATCCTGTCAACTTCGCCCTGAATGCGGTCCGAGTTCTTCAGACAGAGGTCGACGAAATCTGCGAAATCGCAGGGGTCATCCAAAAAGTACAAGAGGAGGGCCTTGCGGCGAACATAGGCGCCCAAGACAGGAGGGGCGGCGAGGGCAAGATCGAGGAGACGGCAGATACGATTCGCGAGCTAGCCGGCATCATCTCCGACGGACTAGATCGAACTCATCGGTTGGTCGGCGACCTGCAGGACTTCTCGGGAGCAAGTCGGCGCGGAAGAGACCGCGTCGATGTCGCGCAGGCGGTTGCGTCAACGGTCGCTCTTCTCCGTCCCACTCTGAATGAGAGGGGAATCGAGATTCGCGTCGAATGCGCTCAGGAAGAGTTACCGGTAGAAGCCGATGTGGGCGCTTTGAATCAGGTCTTCATGAACCTGCTGAAGAATGCGGCCGATGCCGTCGCCGAAGAGAGCGGGGTCGTGAGTGTGACGGCTTTTTTTGAATCAGATGACGTTGTTGTCGAGATTTCTGACAATGGGCCGGGAATAGAGCGCGACGTGCTTCCTCTGATCTTTGAGCCCTTCTACACGAGTAAGAAGAGCGGGGCTTCAGCCGGGACCGGACTTGGGCTTCCTATTAGTCGCCAGATCGTGGAAGAGTTCGGCGGCACTCTCACCGTCGAGTCTGAAGTGCTAGAGGGAGCTAGGGCGATCGTGAGCTTGCCGGCGCTCAAGCCATCCGGTTGAAGCTCGTTCGAAGTTTCGATTAATCCGCAGGGTCTTGGTCACCTCCAAAGCGGCTCTGATGCTTGTAGTCAGATAGCGCCGAGCGATTCGACTGGAGCCATTCTCCTTCCGCGAACCCAATCGCATACCTCCCCTCGGGTCCCCTTTGCCCGCCCATTCGGCGCCATATCCAACCCAATTCTGCGTCGCGGCTCGTTCTTCCTTCATCTATGGTTTCCCGGCTCCACCTGATCTGGCCGCTTCGGGGTCTGTGTCATGGTCGTGAGTGCGTGGTGAATTCGATACGAAACGGTTGAATCTGTCGGATGTTGGGCTCGGTTGGGCCTGGTTTGATCGACGGGGCAGCCTGTTTCGTAATCCCCACATGGAGAACCCTGATGAACTTCGGATTCAACGAGGAACAGGAACTGCTTCGCGCGGAAGTGCGGCGATTCCTGGACCAGAACGCGTCGCTCGAACGTGTTCGAGAGATCGTCGAGAGTGAGAGCGGGATGGATCCCGCGCTCTGGGCGAGGATGGCCGAGCTCGGCTGGGTCGGGCTCAACATGCCCGAGGCCCATGGTGGCGTCGGGCTCGATCTCGAGACGCTTCTCGTCGTGCTCGAGGAGACCGGGCGATCGCTCTTTCCTTCCCCTCTCGTCTCGACCGTGATCGCGGCCAAGGCGATCGAGCTGTACGGGAACGAAGAACAGCAGGGCAGATGGCTTCCGGGGCTGGCCGATGGCTCGAAGATCGGGAGTTTTGCCTTCCTCGAAGCGAGCGACCTCTTCGGCCCGACCGGTGTCGAGATGAGCGCGAAGCCCGATGGGGGTGAGCTGATCGTTTCGGGCGAGAAGCTCTATGTGTCGGACGTCGGCGTGGCGGACCTCTTCGTGGTCGCCGTTCGGACGGGGTCGGATGCGGAAGCGATCACGCTGGTCGTCGTCGAGAAGGGGACGGCCGGGGTCTCGAGCGCGAACTTCGAAGGCATGGACCTCACCAAGCGGATCGGGCGACTGAGTCTCGAAGAGGCGCGCGTCGCGAAGGACTGCATTCTCGGTGAAATCGATGCGGGATGGGCGGCAACTGAATGGCTGCTCGACCTCGGTGCGGCGCTCGTCACGGCCGAAGCCGTCGGCGCGGCCGAAGCCGCACTCCAGCTGACGACGAACTTTGCCAAGGAGCGCATCCAGTTCGATGAACAGATCGGTCGCTTCCAGGGCGTGAAGCATCCCCTCTCCGAGATCTACGTCGACGTCGAATCGTTTCGATCGCTCGTCTACTACGCGATCTGGGCGCTCGACCGGGACGCGGACGATGCAAAGATCGCCGTCTCGCGGGCGAAGGCGTACTGCGCGGATGCCTTCCCGGCGGCCGGGATCATGGGTGTCCAGCTGCATGGCGGCGTCGGCTACACCTGGGAATACGACATCCAGCTCTATCTCAAGCGTTCGAAATGGGTGCGGCCCATGTTCGGGGACGCGGACTATCACTACGAGCGCGTTGCGCGACTGGGAGATCTCTAGTCATGGATTTTCAGCTTTCGGAAGAAGAAGAAGCTTTTCGGACCGAGGTCTGCTCGTTCCTCGACGAGAACCTGCCGGAGGGTGCCGAGCGCACACCGAAACTCCTCGCGAACTGGACGAAGAAGATCCGCGAGAAGCGATGGGTCGGGTTCTCCTGGCCGAAAGACGTCGGCGGTGGCGGCGGTTCGATCATGGAGCAGGTCATCCTGAAGGACGAGATGGCCAAGCGTAAGGCGCCGGCCCTCGGTTCTTGCTTCATGGGCCTCGCCTGGGTCGGTCCTTCGATCATCCAGTACGGAACCGAAGAGCAGAAGCAGAAGTTCATCCCCGACATCCTCGACGGCAAGTACCAATGGTGCACGGGCTATTCCGAACCGGACTCGGGCTCGGACCTGGCGAGCCTCAAATGTCGATGTGAACGCGAAGGCGACGAGTACGTCGTGAACGGTCAGAAGATCTGGACCTCGATCGCCATGTGGTCGAAGTGGATCATCCTGCTCGTCAGGACCCAGACCCAGGTCGAGTCGAAGCACGACGGCATCACTTGTTTGTTGGTCGAGATGGACACACCCGGCATCGAAGTCCGCCCGATCAAGAACATGAGCGGCGGCGAGATGTTCGCCGAAGTCTTCTTCGACAACGTTCGCGTCCCCGTCGAGAACCGACTCGGCGCAGAAGGGGAGGGCTGGCAGGTCACGATCTCGGCGCTCGCGTCCGAACGTTCGAGCATCGCCGAAGTCCACGGCCTCATCCGCAAGATCGAAGAGGTGAAGAACCTCGCCAAGTCGACCGTCCGCGCTGGCCGCGCCATGAGCGAAGACCCCGGCATCCGAAGACGAATCGCCCAGGCCGAGACCAAGATCGAAGCCATGCGCCTGAACGGCATGCGTTTCCTCACGAAGCAGCTGAAGGGCGAACCGCTCGGAAGCGAAACCTCGATCAACAAGCTCCATCGCGCCGACCTCGAAGTCGGCCTCGGCGAGCTCGCGCTCGAGATCCTGGGCTCGTCCTCGACGCTGATGGCCGGCGACGAACCGGTCACCGACGGCGGCAGCTGGGCGAAGTTCTCGCTGAACTGGCCCGAGGTCGTGATCGGCGGCGGCACACCCAACATCCAGAAGAACATCATCGCCGAGCGGATGCTCGGGTTGCCGAAGGATTAGGCGGGGGCCGGGAACACGCCGTGCGCGAGAAGATCGAAGCCAAGCTCAGAGAAGAGCTCGAAGCCACCCATGTCGAAGTCTTCGACGAGTCGCATCTGCATGCCGGGCATGCGGGGGCGAAGGATGGTGGGGGGCACTACCGCGCCGTCATCGTATCGGATCGGTTCGAGGGGCTGAACCGCGTGAAGGCGCAGCAGTTGGTGTATGGGGTCTGCGGCGATTGGATGGGGAACGAGATCCATGCGCTTAGCATGAAGACGTTTACGGTTGAGGGTGGAGACGGGGCCGGGCTAGTACGCCCTTGACATACGAAGGTTCGACTCCCGATGATGCCTACGGTCACCAAAGCGCTCAGTACGCTAGTCTGAGTCTGTTGATACGGGCCGAGGCGCGCCTGCTCAGAAAGATTGGCGCGGCTCTCGGTGTGGGAGTTCGAAATGAGTCGCATCGGAATCGCCACGCGAAATGCCTGTTTTGCGATCATCTCCGCAATCGAGGAAGACCTCCGAGCAGTGCTCCGGGCTCATGCGGCGGGGCAAGGTAACACCGCGCTTTTTCCTCAGGATGTCAGAGAGAACGCGGCGAGGCGGTATAAGTCCGACCTCCAGGAAAGCGAGATCGAGAGCGAAGTCGATCTGCTTGAGTATATAGATTTTGCTGATCTCGCGAAGATGCTTCACCGCCACAAGAGTGTCCTTGATCCGATTCCCGAGACGGAGTGCAGGAGGCTTGCGGGCGAGCTGGAGCGAAACACGGCCGCTAGGAATCGGGTATGCCACTCGAGGCCTCTTGAGCCCGAAGACCTGCCTCAACTTCGGGGGCTTGCCGGCGGTTTGGCATCGTCTTCAGATGATTCTGTGTGGGCTCAGGTGAGGCTTTGCCTCAGTCTGCTTCATAGTGATCCATCATTTCCCCATACACTCGCGATCCCGACATTTTGGAATGCTGGCCGGAGCGGCTTAGAAAACAATCTTCCACTTGCAGATTTTGACGAGACGGGTTTTCTAGGCCGACGGGACGACCGGAAGAAGCTTCTTGAGCTTCTCCGATCGCACCACCCTGTACTCACCGTGGTCGGAGAGGGCGGCGTCGGAAAGACTGCACTCGCTCTTCGTTGTCTCTACGATCTTGTCGACGAGGGAGAGTCGAGCGGGTTCGACGCAGTCATCTGGGTCTCAGCCAAGACTTCTATCCTTACGGCGGCTGGAGCGGAGTCGATCGCGTCGGCGATCGCCGACACGCTTGGAGTCTTGGCGCAAATCGGGGAGGTCTTGGGGGCGACGTCGCCGGCATCGGCGGAACATGCGATCGCAGGCATTCTGGAATACCTGTCAAGCTTCCGCATTCTTCTCGCAATAGACAACCTCGAAACGCTCTCGGAAGGGAGCCTTCGGGACCTGCTGCAGAGCATTCCTCCGGGATCCAAGGTATTGCTTACGTCTCGCGTGGGCCTGGGTGAGATCGAGCTCAGATTCCCCTTGGATCCGCTAGATGGCCGCACCGCGCAGTCCCTTCTGCGGCGCTTCGCATCTGTAACGAACGTCAAGGCATTGGCAAGCGCAAAGAATGTACCGCAGATCTGCGAGAGCCTGTTTCACAATCCGCTTCTCATAAAATGGTTTGTCTCGTCTGTCGCATTGGGCGCAGATCCGAACGCGCTTTTCGATCGCGGAAGCGAAGACTATCAGGCGGCTATTCGCTTCTGCTTCGAGAATCTCTTTCAACGACTCAGCTCAGACGAAATCGAGGTCCTGCATCTCCTGCAAAGCGCGAAGCGGCCCGTCTCTCGCGCCGAACTTACTTTTCTCACTGCCGATCTAAAGCGGAGCGATTTGGAGGCAGCCGTCTCCACATTGAGCAATTCCAGCATGGTCCGGCGATCCAGCAAGCGAAACGTTGCCGGCATTGAATACTCACTAACTGAAGTCGCGTCGGAGTATCTGTCCTTGTATGCTCCTCCGCCCTCTGATCTCTTTGGTCGAGTTAGGTCCGCGCTCAAGCAGCTATCCGGCCTTGCGCAGGAGCAATCTGTCAAGCAAGCCACATACAAATATGACCCATTTGCGTTACATGCTTCGACGAAGGACGAGCTGATCAGCGCCGTCTATCTTAGGCGCGCTATTGATGCGTCTAAACGGGAAATTCTCGAAGAGGCACGTCGATCAATCGCGGAGGCGAAGGCGCTCACGCCTTCATATTCCGAAGTTTATCGAATAGCTGGCGTTGTGGAATCCGCGGCCGGAGATAGCTATCGCGCGAGCGAGGAGTTCGAGCGCGCAGTTGAGGTCGATCCCGAATCAACCATAGCTAGATTCTCATACTCTCGTTTCCTCAGCCGATACCTGGAAGACTTCGAAGCTGCATTGACCCAAGTTGAAATTGCGATCGTCGTCGATCCTGAGGACACAACTCTACTCGGCCACAAAGCGCTGATGCTCAATCGAGTTGGTCGATGCAGCGAGGCTGCCGCGATTTACGAGAATCTCCTTGACCGCTTGGAGAATACGCCTGCGAGATGGGTGCTTCCGACGATTGACCAAGCGGCGGATTGCTATCGGCGCTGGTCGGAGCAGGACCTAGTCAATGACGATTCTGCCGCGCATCGGCAGCATGTCGATCGAGGCCTGCAGATTCTGGAGGCGGCGTTTGGTCGCCAGGAGTACGACGGTCAGATGAAGAGGCGATACATCCGCCTAATGAACGAGGGTTTTATTGAGGCGAGTCGAGCTGTGGAAAACGAGCGAGCGAGCGAGCTTGCCGCCAAACTCGCGGCAGCATGCAAATATCTCGACGTAATCGTCCTTCCGTTTCGAGGCGCGTCCGAGTGCATAGCAGCATTCCCAGACCAACCGCAGATCGTCGATATACTGAGACCCTTTGCCGAATCGCCACGATCCGAGCGTCCAATTGCGAATCTATCGACTCAGGAATCGGGTAGTACCCGAGGCGTCATCCGTAAGATGGTCCCCGGTCTACCCTTCGGGTTTATTCGTGATAGCGAAGGTCGGGACTGGTTCTTTCACAAGAACCACCTTGCGGATGCTGCCGAATGGTCATCTGTCGCAGAGGGGCAGGCGGCCTCATTTCGGGTTGGCGCCAACGCTCGGGGACCCTGCGCGGTTGACGTGAGAGTGCTTTGAGGTCCGGGTCTGCGGCGGCTCTGCACGCGCGAGCGATCGAATCGTCGCATCCGGGTCAACCAATCCGAGTCCAATCCCGTCGATGTCGGGATAGGCGGGACGTGGTGAAACGATCGATCAACGCGGCGGCTAGCGCTCTCGTTGGCGGCGAATAGCGCGCCACCAACTGGTCCGCGGTCGTGATAGACGGTGGCACGCCCGATATCCAGAAGAACAACATCGCCGAGCGGATGCTTGGGCTTCCAAAGGAATAAGCGTGCGGCAGCCGGACGCGCGGTATAGGGTGCGGGGTACTTCGCGTTCAAGGATAGAGTCATGACCGAGTCTCTGGTCGAGTTCGCCCGATGGCTCGAGCGACAGGCGTGGAACCAGCCCGGAACGGACAAGACATGGGTCTTGAACGTGATGTCGAGTCATCTCCGATTCGACAACGAACGACGTCAGGCCAAGCGTGTCCGACAATCGGAGGATTGACCGTGCGTGAAGCGCTAGAAACGAAACTCCGCGAAGGACTCGACGCCACCCACGTCGAAGTCATCGACGAGTCCCATCTGCATGCCGGGCATGCGGGGGCGAAGGATGGTGGGGGGCACTACCGCGCCGTCATCGTTTCGGATCGGTTCGAGGGATTGAACCGCGTGAAGGCGCAGCAGTTGGTCTATGGGGTCTGCGGCGATTGGATGGGCAAAGAGATCCATGCGCTTAGCATGAAAACGTTTACGCTCGAAGGATGGACCGACATGAATGCGGAGAACGAGTAGGGCCCACCCGTTCAGGATCTAAGGAGGACCGCCATGACGACATCCGACTCGACTTCGAAACTCCAGACCATCGTGGGTTCCGCGCTGCTCGCCGTTGGCGTCGCTGTATTCTTCGTTCGCATGCTGCACGAAGGCGCCTACGCGGTGCCCCGTGGCGGGAATCTGATTGGGGGCCTCGGTGCGCTCTTGCTCGGTGGTCTGCTCGTCTGGCCCGCCGTGCCGCGAGCGCTCGGCTGGGTGGCCCTCGCGGCCAGTCCCGTCGTGCTCTTCATGGCGCTCTACGCCGTGATGTCCGAACTCGAGGAGGTCGTGTCGCTCTACGCGATCGACAGCGCCGGCCGTCCGGCGGAACTGCGACTCTGGATCATCGACGAGGACGACGGTGAGTGGGTGGGCGTGTCGCGCGAGAAGGCGATCGAGCATTCACTCGACGGAGCACGGCTCGAATTGCTGCGAAGCGGCGAGACCCGATGTGTGACGCCGGTTCTCTTCGAGGATCGCCCGACGGTCAGACGGATCCACGCTTCGAAGGTCGAGAAGTACGCGGTGGCTCAGGGTGCCGCCGCGATCGGGTTGTATCCGAGCGAGGCCCGTGACGAGGCGGTCGCGCTGCGGTTGGATCCATGTTTGGAGGAGTGATCAGGCGTCGCACGCCGGAGCATGGATTGTCCGGCTCTGCCCCATAGTTTGGGACTTCGATGTTCGCCGGGCTGGATGTCTTGCCGCTGGAGCAGTTCGAAGACGCTGCCGCGGTCGGGTGCAATCGCATTACTCTTCGCTGCGAGTATACGCACCCTTCCACCACGCCGGGCGGCCGCTCTGTCTGCTTCCCTTGCCAAGAATTTCAGGAGATCCCGATGTCCCAACACCCCGAATCCCTCGACCATATGCTGGCCGCCTGGAACGAGCGCGACCCCGCTCGAGTCCGCGCCCATCTAGAGAAGGCGCTCTCGCCCGAGGTCGTCTTCATCGACCCGAGCATCGTCACGCGCGGCATCGATGAGTTCGAAGCCAACGTTCATGAGGTTCACGGACGACTGCCGGGCGCGGACTACAGCCACGCCAGCGCGATCGATCGTCATCACGACGTCGTGCGATATGCCTGGGAGATCCGCCGCGACGGCGAACTGGTTATGCCCGGTTTCGACGTCACGGAACTCGACGAAGAGGGGAGGGTCCTGCGCGTGCTGGGCTTCTTCGGACCGCTCCCCGAAAAAGAAGACTGACTCGCGCCGCCCTCGGCCTGGGAAGGCGCAACATCCGCGGCTCGTCCGATCCCGAGCGGTCGCGACCCGCGCGGTTCGCAAAGCCTTCTGGTCCTGTACGCTCTAGGCGCGCCCACGACGAAGCACGATGCCCAGAAGAAACATCCGCAAAGCCATCCTCATCGTTCTTGCCAGCCTCGGCGGCCTTCTGCTCGTCGCGTTCCTCGGCATTCAGCTCTTCATCCGTTGGGCCACGTCGCGGGATCCCTTCGAGCCCGCCTACCTCGAGAACTGTGCCGTTTGCCATGGCGAGCAACTCGAGGGCGCAGCGCTCGGGACGTCCCTGGCGGGTGTCCCTCTGAAGCATGGCGATTCGGTCGACGCGATCGCGCGCAGCATCGCCGCGGGCTTCCCCGACAAGGGCATGCCCGCCTGGTCCAAGACGATGAGCGCGGAACAGATCCGGAGCCTGGCGATCTACGTCGCCGAGCGTCGCGTCGATCGCCGCTTCTTCGAGTTCAAGGTCGACGAGCCGATCGCTCTTCCAGAGGGCGTCGTCGAGAGCGAACTCCACGCTTTCCGCATCGAGACCGTCGCGGAAGGTCTCGCCCCCCTGCCGTTCTCGATCGCACCGCTCCCGGACGGCCGGATCCTGGTCACCGAGAAGAAACGCGGCCTGCGCGTCGTGTCGCCCGATGGCGAGTCGATCGTCGTCGAGGGCACGCCCGACACGGGGAGCTTCGGCCTCAAGGTCGGACCGCTCGAGTATGGTGTCGGCTGGCTGATGGACGTGGCGACGCATCCGGACTACGAGGAGAACGGCTGGATCTATCTCCATCACGGCGACCTTTGCCGAGGCTGTGAAGAAGTGGACGGCGGGCTCATCCCGCGCTCGATGAACCGAGTGATACGCGGGCGCATCCGCGACGGGGCCTGGGTCGACGAGGAAGTCGTCTGGAGCGCGGATCCGTCGACCTACACGACGATGACCGACCTGGCGGCCGGCGGACGCATCGCCTTCGACGGCGATGGCCATGTCTTCATCGCTGTCGGCATGAAGGGCCCGGCGAACTACCTGGGCATCCAGGATCTGGCGATGCCCTACGGCAAGATCCATCGCGTGCATGACGACGGCCGCATGCCCGACGACAATCCCTTCGTTGGCGTGCCCGGCGCCATGCCGAGCATCTGGACCTACGGCCATCGCAGTCCGCAGGGCCTCGAGTTCGACCGGAACAGTGGCCAACTCTGGGGGACCGAGATGGGACCCCGGGGCGGCGACGAACTGAATCATCTTCGCCCCGGCCGAAACTACGGCTGGCCGCTCGTCTCGAATGGTCTCGACTACGACGGCACGCCCGTCGAATACGGCAAAGAACTCGGCATCGAACCCGACCTCGACGAGATCGAGCAACCGATCGTCGACCTCACGCCCGCACCCGCCGTGTCGAGCTTCGTGATCTACGACGGCGATGCGTTCCCGGAATGGCGCGGCCAATACATCGTCGGCACCTTGAAGGCAGCCGAGCTCTACCGCATCGAGCTCGACGACGGCGAGTGGGTGAAGACCGAGATCCTGCTTCGCAACCTCGCACGAATCCGCGACATCGAGACCGGGCCCGACGGCAGCATCTACCTGTTGCTCGAACACGGGTCGGGCGGGCAGATCGTGAGGCTGGCGCCGGCGGGTTGAGAGATGGCGAGCGGAGGAGCGGTGTCCTGTAGGCTTCGAGCCAACGCGCAATCCGGACGAGCATGAACGATCT
>Ga0315338_1001439_pt1 | contig 29929 bp, 31 predicted proteins | sample ASW8metaG_FD_204518 | JGI IMG/M metagenome (GOLD analysis project Ga0315338, IMG submission 204518) | Ammonia-oxidizing marine archaeal communities from Monterey Bay, California, United States - ASW #8 | ecosystem: Environmental > Aquatic > Marine > Coastal | place: USA: California | collected... | reverse complement strand
GAACCCTGGCGGTTCTCGCCCTGACTCCGGCGATCGGATACGGGGCGCTCGCGCGCGTCGATTCCGACCAGAAGCGCAGCGCCTTCGACGATGCCCACGACATCCTGGCTCAGCTGAAGGCGAGCCCGGACCGCACCGCGTAGGCCGACGCCTCCCGTCGAACCCCGAATCCTCATCCATGTCCGGCTCGCACTAGCCGGGAGTGGTATTTTCCCGAGCGGGATGGGGGCCGCTGACATTGCAGGTCGATCGACAGGGTTCGGGCATCGAAGCCGCTGGCAGCGAGCGCCCCGCAAATAGTCCGCGAGTCTGGCTGCTGCTCGGCGAGAAGCGCGGTGACAATGCCCAGATCGTCAATCTGGCGGACGCGATCGGCTGGGACTACGAGGTCCGCAACGTTCTCGTCAAGCCCGAATGGGTGACGGGAAAGCCGCGGGTCAAGCCTCGACTCGACCACGTCGATCTCTCGCGATCGGATCCGATCGAAGGACCCTGGCCGGATCTCGTCATCACCGCGGGCCGAAGACTCTCCTGCGTAGCGCTCTTTATCAAACGCGCCTCGGGCGGAAGCACGCGTCTCGTGATGGTCGGCAAGCCGCGCCGCCTGCTCGACGAGTTCGATCTGATCGTCGTCGGCCGGCATTATGCCGTGTCGCCCGCACCGAACGTCGTCTTCCACGATCTGCCGCTGATGCAGGTCGATCCGGTCGCACTCGATGCGGCGAAATCGGTTTGGCAATCGCGGCTCGACGAAATGCCGAAGCCGCTGACGGCGCTGATGGTCGGGGGCCCGACCGGCGGCCTGCGGTTCGATCTCGACACGGCGCGAGATCTCTTCGAAAAAACGCTCTCGAGCGTCACCGAGAGCGGCGGCTCGCTCTATATCACCACGAGTCGACGGACGCCTCCCGACATCGTCGAGATGCTTCGCCGCGACTGTCCCTCGAACGCGCGGCTCTTCGTTTTCGATTCCGACGCCTCCGCGAGCGACAACCCCTATCACGGTCTGCTCGGCCTCGCGGATCGCTTCGTCGTGACGACCGACAGCGCGTCCATGATGGTCGAAGTCGCGCGACTCGCCCGGACCCTCGCGATCTACCCGCTCGAGAGTGAAACCGGAGCGTTCGAACGAGGCCTCGTCGCACTCCGACTCGTGAGGCCGCTCTCGCCTCGTACGGATCCGCAACCGGGCGGCGGCCTCCGAGCCCACATGCTCTACCGGATGGGTCGCCCGATTCATTCCCGCGATCTGTCTGCGATCCCCCGCTTGCTGGTCGAGAAAGGGCTGGCGAGTTGGCTCGGTGACCCGTGGGTCGAGCCCGGCGTCTTCGAAGACGACGAGCTCGAACGGATCGCGATCCGAATCCGCGCGCTCGTCGAGGCTCCCGTCGGCGTGTGATAGATTTTGGGCCGCGCATGTCTTCGGACCCGTTTTCGGGCGGGTGAGACCCATCTTCGGACCGACCGCATGTGAGGAGGAGAGAGGCCATGGTGTCCAACGACAGGCCGAACGTGTTCATCCATACGAACGATCGCCAGATGCTCGGTGCGATCGTGTCGCAGTACTCGATGAAGCGGAATTCCGCGACGCCCGACCGGTTCGACGTACACCTGATCGAACACGCCCACTACGCCTTCTTCAAGGACTACGAGGGGCGTGAATACCTCCGCGATGGCGCGAGCCGTGTCTGGCGCAACGACGATCTCCAGTCCTTCACGCCTCTGCGATTCATGCCGCCCGAGCTCATGGGCTATCAGGGGCGGGCCGTCGTGACCGATCCCGACGTCTTCGCGGTCGGCGACGTCATGGGACTCCTCGATCGGGACATGCAGGGCAACGCGATCATGTGTCGACCCCGCTCGGGCGCCAAGCGACTCGAGGGTGTTCTCGCGACGAGTGTCATGTTGCTCGATTGCGCCCAGCTCACTCATTGGAAGGTTCGCGAGCAGTTCGACCAGCTCTTCGAGCGGACCTTCGACTACGCGGACTGGATCGGCCTCAAGAAGGAAGATCGGTCCAAGATCGGTCTCTTCGAGAACGAGTGGAACGACTTCGATCGCCTCACCGAGAACACCAAGCTGATCCACAACACGAAGCGCAAGACCCAGCCGTGGAAGGCGGGCCTGCCCGCGGACTACATCCCGGCCGAGAAGTACCGGATCTTCCCGCCGATCCGCTGGGTCCTGCGGGCGCGGCGGAAGCTGTTCGGCGACTACGCTTTCGTGCCCAACTACAAGCCGCACCCCGACCCGCGCCAGGAAGCGTTCTTCTTCGGGTTGCTTCGCGAATGCGTCGAGAAGGGCATCGTCAGCGAGGACTTCATTCGCCAGGAGATGGCGAAGAATCACGTCCGGCACGATGCGTTCGAAGTTCTCGATCGAGTTCCATCGCTCGCGGCCTGATCGGTCGCGCGAGCCGAGCCTCCGAAGCGCGCGATCGCCCGCGCCGCCCGATCAGTCGAGCCGAATCAGCCGAACCCGATCAGTCGAGTTCGATCACGAAAAGAGTTGGCGAACGCGCTCGACGGCGCGATTCATGTCATCGAGCGGCCGCGGGTTCGCACTCGGCGGACCGTCTCCGAGCCAGATCGCGCGTCCTGTGTCGACCAGCAGGCGCTGCACGATGCGGATGTCGCGGGTCAAGCGACGCGGGCCGAGGCGCATCGTCAGACGGTAGACATGAGCCTTCAGATGCCAGCGGTTGAGACCGAGCCCACCCGACGCTTCTCCGTTCTGCGCGCTGGTCCCATTGAAGTCCGATGCTTCGGGGATCGCGTCCGGCTCGCCCACACCGTCGAGCCAGGGATTGTGTTTCATCGAGGTCCGGCCCTCGCCAGTATCGAAGAGATAGACGGGCCGACCCGTCGCGCACGCTTCCGTCATCATCGAAACACTGTCGGCCGTTACGACCACATGATCCGCGAGCCCGAGAAAGGCGAAGAAGGGATTGTCGGGATCGTCCTTCTTCCATTTGTAGAGGATCGACGGAGAGCTGATGCCGCCGAAGAGCGCTTCCGTCGTTTCATCGAGGGTTCGGGCGCTGGTCGTGATCAGGATCGAGCCGCCCAATTCCTGGGCGAGAGTCTCCACCTGCTTCGCAAGTCGCTCGCCGGAGGCCCGATCGAAGGGGTAGGGACCGGAATTGCCCCCCGCCAGAACGGCGATCAGCGGTTTCGGGAGCTGGGCGACGCGATCGCGCCAGGCCTCGGCGGCGACGTCGAGTCGTTCACGCGTGACGCGATGAAGGGGCGTGTCGTTGTGAACGACGTTCGGGTCGTCGGGTAGTCGGTACTGGGGCGTCGTGACGACCAGATCCCAGGTCTCCACGCGCGCCCAGGGGCGACCGACGTGGATCAGGCGGACCTTCTTGCCGGCTTCCTTGGCCGCTCGTTCGCGGATGTAGCGGGCGATCGGTTCGTTCTTGCGGCCGGCGGAGATGACGAGATCGGGCCATGGCGCTTCGAGGTCGTCCGACTGGTCGCCCACCACGCCCAGCAGATGGGCGCCGAAGGGAAGATTCACCAGCTTTTCGTACGACGTGTAGACGAAATGCTTCTCGACGAGCGTCCAGCCGAGCGCCTCGCCGAGGCCTAGCACCTGCGAGTTGTCGCCGGCCCGGTTGCCCATCAAGAGCCAAACCAACGGATATTTCGACGCCGACTGCGCTTCGCTCGGCAACGGCTTCCCCATCTTCACGCTCGCTTCCCCTTGCGCGGGCATGAATCTACCTCACCCCTGCCCGGGCGGGCATGCTTCGCGCGCGGTCCAGATGATCGGATTCGACCATCAAGACCGGCTCAGTCTTCGACGCAGACGGAAGCCCATGGCCAGGGCAACGGCCCCGAAGAGTGCCGGAGGCCCCCATCCCGCCAACAGCGGTGGAAGCGTTCCGCCATACCCCATCGATCCGGCAAAGCTCGTCGCGAGCGCCCAGCTGACGGCGATGATGGCGCTGGCGATGAGCGTATGGACGGGTCGTGGAAAGGGGGGACCCGTCGCCGCGAAGAAGAGCGCGATCAACGGAAGTAGCAGACAGGCGAGGGGCGCCGCGATCTTCACCTGGAGATCCGTTCGGTACGCAGTCGCGATCGGTCCCTCTAGGTCGACGTCCGCCAGCGCCTCGCGTAGCGCGTCGGGCGTGAGATGGGCAGTGTCGATTTCGGATGGCGTCTCCTCGCCGAACTCGACGAGCCGATCGGCGGAGAGGTTTCGATCCATGCTCGACGCTTCTGCGAGCTCGACGCTCGTCGGATTGTCGAGCAGCCAGAGACCGGCGCCGACATGCAGTGCGCCATCCGCATCCGTTCGCTTCTTGGGCAGTCCATCATCGCCGAGATCGTAGAGCGTGACGGCGCTCGCCCTTCCGCGCAGGAGATCGAGGCGTTCCATCTCGTGGATGCGCTTGCCCACGCGATACCAGACGCGCTCTCTCGAAACGGTGGGCAGGATGTTCTGGTTCTTGATCTCCGTGCGCTTGAGATACGTCGCTCGCTCGCTCGAGCGCGGCACGATCTCGTTCACGAGGAGATGGTCGAGGGGAACGGCGAGTCCGCAGAGGAGCCAGACCGGGGCGAGCACCCGAAACACGGGGATGCCGCAGGCGCGCATGCCGAGGAGTTCGCCATTCGCGCCGAGCAGGCTGATGGTGAGCGCGACGGCGATCAGCAGAGCCATTGGCACGACACGCGCGATCAGGACGGGCAGGCGCGCGCCGTAGTAGCGCCCGATCTCCGCGGCCGTCGCGCCATATCGATTGAACCATTTCAGGTTGTCGAAGACGTCGATGATCAAATAGGCGAGGGTCAGTCCGACGATGCAGAGAACGACCATGCGAACGAACTGTGCGCTCACGTATCGGGGGAGGGCTGCCCGCTTCATACGCAGGCCCGTTCGCATTCGACGGGCTCGTTCGAGAAGGGCGCCCGCGGTTCGAGAGCCGCTGCGGTCCGATTCCGACGCGCGCTGTCCCGCGCGCAAGATCAGGACGAGTGCGATCGCAGCGAGCACGAGATCGGGCAGCCAGACCACGAGGCCGATCGGCGCGTTCTCGCTTCGGAGCATGCCCTCGGAGAGCTGCACGAGGGCGTAGTAGGCGATGGCGCCGATGATGCCCATCACGGTTCCGCCCGAACGCGAGAGATTGCGGCGCCCGAGCGCGAGCCCCATCGCGAGAAGTCCGAAGGGAAGGGCGGCCGCGCCGAGAGCGACACGGCGATGGGCCTCGATGATCCGGTCCCTGCCCCCGTTCGTACCCACGCCTTCACGCGCTTCGCGAATCAATTCGAAGAAGGGCAGTGTCGACAGCACATCGACCGGGACTCCCTTTTCCGCCTCGAGCCTCGGCAGGTCCGTTTTCATCTCTTCGAAGCGAAGCAGCGAGGCACGCTCGACGTCGTTCGAGAGGATGAGTCCGTCCTCGAGAACGATTCGTTTCGCACCGCCCTCCTCGGTCAGGATGGAGCCGCGCTGTGAAAAAATCGTCTCGTCCAGGCTCGCCATGTAGAGCAGGATGCCTCCGAGCCGGGCGCCGTCGTCCTCGACTTCGCGCGCTTCGATCCGCCAGTCCGCGAGGCTGGTGGTGAGTCCGGCGCGCAGGGCGAGGCCCGGCTTCTCGTTCATCAAGCGGATCATCTGATCCCGCACGCCTCGCTGCGCCGCCGGTGAGATGGAGACCGAGATCAGGATCGAAACGACACTGGCCGCGAGGGCGAAGAGCAGACCGGGGCGGGCGAGTTGTTGCGCCGAGAATCCGCTCGCTTCGAGGGCGAGCATCTCGCGATCGGCCGTAAGTCTGCCGAGGCCCACGAGCGATCCGACGAGGACGGCGAAGGGAAGGCTGCGCCCGAGAGTCGGGATGAGTTGGAGGACGGCGATCTCCGCGACCTCGGCCGCACTGAGGCCGCGATTCACGATCAGTTCGGCATAGCCGAGCAGGTCGGTCAGGAGCACCACGAGCCCGAAGGCTGCCAGCGCATAGAGCGATGGCAGGACCATTTCCGAGATCAGGTAGCGCGACAGCATCGCGCTCGAACGCGGACGCGCCGGCCGGGCGTCAGTCTTGGTCAATGGGTCCCCTCTCCCGATGCGAGTTTCGCGCTCACGGGCGTTTCCGGCCACCGTGACCGAAATTCGGGATGCCGACCGATGCATCGTGCTGTGGCACGAGAGAGAGCGGGCCGCCTATGTGTGATAAATTGCGGCCGCATTCGCCGATGAACGCGACCCGTGGGGTGTTTCGGGATGGATTCGATCTTCAAGAAGCTGAGTCGAGAGATCATCGTCGCTCTGGCGTTCTTCCTGCCGGAAGAGCGGCGCATTCGATTCGAGCGCTGGCTGCGCGGCCGGGAAGAGACCCGTCGACTCCGCCGCGCGGACGTCGCCGTCGTGTCCTTCGGCAAGAGCGGTCGGACGTGGCTGCGGGTCATGATCTCACGCTACTACCAGCTCGTCCATGGAATTCCCGAGCGAGCGCTCCTCGGCTTCGAGAACTACCACCGACGGAACCCGAAGATTCCGAAGATCTTCTTCACCCACGACAACTACATCAAGGACTACACGGGCGAGACCGATTCGAAGGCGTCCTTCTACGGAAAGAAGGTCGTGCTCCTGGTTCGGAACCCGAAGGACATCGCGGTCTCACAGTATTTCCAGTGGCAGCATCGCATGCGCCCCGCCAAGAAGAAGCTGAATCAATATCCGCCCCACGGCACGGACGTCTCTGCCTACGATTTCGTGATGGATCCCGACTGCGGCCTGCCCGACATCATCGCGTATCTGAATCTCTGGGCGCGTGAAGCGGATCGCGTGGAGAAGCTCCTGATCGTACGGTACGAAGACATGCGCTCGGACCCGAACAAGACACTTCGCCAGGTCATGGAATTCATCGACGGAGATGCCGCAGCGGACGCGGCCATCGACGGGGCCGTCGAGTACTCGAGCGTCGAGAATATGCGCAAGCTCGAGGAGAAGAACGTCTTCTGGCTCGCCGGTGGGCGGATGAAGCCCGGGAAGAAGGGCGACCCGAACACGTACAAAGTGCGTCGCGCCAAGGTTGGTGGTTACAAGGACTACTTCGACGATGCGCAGAGGCAGACGATCGACGAACTCGTCAGCCATGATCTCTCGCCCACCTTTGGCTACGACGCGCCGCCCGAACCGGATCGAGCGGCGACCGGCTAGGCGCCACGGTCGAGCGGGGTGATCCGATGTCCCGACTGCGAATCGCTTGTCTGGCCTGGGGCTCGCTCCTCTGGGATCCGCGGACCCTTCCGCGTACAGGCGACTTCCGGATCGATGGTCCGCTCATTCCGATCGAATTCTCTCGCGTCTCGCTCGACGGTCGAGTGACGCTCATCATCGACTCGAAGGCGCGCGAACTCCAGACCTACTGGGTGCGGCTCGACGCTGGATCGATGGAGGGGGCTACCCGCGCCCTCGGAATACGCGAGAAGATCGCGCCCGACATGTGGTCACGATGGGTGGGCGCGCAGGCGGCCCACGACCGCACCCTCGATTCGGGTGAAGCCGATTCGGCCACGCGCGCGAGCGTCTCGGCCTGGCTCGAGGAGCAGGCGCTCGACGCGGTCGTCTGGACGGCGCTGCCGCCCCGGGGACCGGCGGGCGAAGATGCGCGTCCGAACTTCGAGCAACTCCTCGAACATCTCGAATCCCTCGAAGGGGAAGCGCGCACCCGGGCGGAAGAATATATTCGGCGTACGCCATCCCGCGTTCGTACGGAACATCGGCGGCGCTTCGAGGAGATCCTCGGCTGGGCGCCCCGGCCGGATGATCAAAGGGCCGTGCCCGGAAGGAACTGAAATGGCTGGGCCCGACGGATCGACGGACTGGCATTTCGTGACGCCGCAGCTGCCGGTCTCCGACGTTCGAGAGACCCAGGCCTACTATCGCGACGTGCTCGGCTTCAAGATCGCCTGGATCTGGCGGGAAGAGTACGGCGCCGTCTACAACGGACGAACCGAGATCTACTTCACGCGCGAGGAGGGAGAGATCCAGCCCTCTTGCTGTTTCGTTCGGGTCGAGAACGCCGACCGCGTTCTCGAGGCCTATCGGGAACGCGGTGTGAAGATCACCGAAGAAATCGAATCGCATCCCTGGGGCATGCGCGAGTTCTCGATCGAGGACAACAACGGACATCGTTTCCGCATCGGACATAGCGACGGGCCCGTCCAGTCGCCGGATGGAGACGCGACGTGAGGAAGTCCCGAACGGGCGGACCGGACGGCGAAGTTGGCGCGAGGGAGACCGCGTCCCGACCGGCGATCGAAAAGCGCGCTGGCGATCCGGCCGCGGTTTCCGCATCGACATCCTCGCGTCTGCTGGATGTCGCCGAACGCCTCTTTGCTCGACAGGGCTTTGCGGGAACGGCGGTTCGCGACATCGCGCGTGAAGCCGGCGTGACTGCGCCGAGTCTCTACAACCATTTCGAGGGTAAGCAGGCGCTCTACGAAGCGGTGCTCGCAAGGGGCGTCCAGCCGCTCGTCGACCTGATGAGCGAACTCGGGACGGGGGACGACAGCGAGGCGGGCGATCTGCTCGATGCGATCATGGATCACTTCGCGACCCATCCCGACCTGGCGAAGCTGATCCATCAGGAATCGCTGATCGGCGGCGCGCGTCTCTCGCAGATCGCGCAGGGTTGGCTGCGGCCGATCGTGGCCGAAGGCATGCAGGCCATGCAAAGAAATCCGGACTCGATCTGGACTGACGAGGAACAACCCTTCGCGATCGCCGCCTGGATCCACATGATCCTCGGGCATTTCGCGCTGGCGCCCCTGCTCCGGGAGTTGTTCGACTTCGATCCTCTGGCGAAGGAGCAGCTCGAGCGCCAGAAGCGCTTTCTGCGACGCTATGCGCAGCTCATGATGTCGGGCGGGGCTTCGACCCGCGGCGATTGAGGTCGAGCCGGACCCGGGCTCAAGTCTCCGTTCGACCGGGCCGACGCTTTTCGAGTTCCTCGAGCGTGCGCGGCCAGTCCTTTCCGAGAAGCTTCGAGAGCGCCCGATCCGCCAGGACGCGTCCCTCTGTCTGGCAGGTCGGGCAGTAGTTGACCTCGTTCTCGGCGCGCACGATGCGCTGGACCGGGGTTCCGCATTCCGGACACGGCTCGCGAAACTTGCCGTGCACGGCCATCTCCGGACGGAAGGCCGTCACCTTCTCGGGAAAATCATCTCCGGCTTCTGCGCGCAGGCGCTCGGTCCATTCGGCGAGGACGTCACGCGTCGCGTCGAAGAGCCGCTCGACCTCGTCGTCGCCGAGTCGATCGCTCATCTTGATCGGGGAGAGCTTCGCCCTATGCAGGATCTCGTCGGAGTAGGCGTTGCCGATGCCGGAGATCAGATGGGGATCGGTGAGCGAACGTTTCAGGGTATGACGTTCGCGGGCGAGCGCGTCGCGAAAGTCCTCGAGGGTCGCCATCGCGAGGTCGAGGCCACCGGGGTCGAGGGCGGCAAGCCTTTCAGCCCCCTCGACGACATGCAGCGAGGCGCGCTTGCGGGTGCTGGCTTCGGTGAGGAGCAGGCTCGCATCGGGGAAGTCGAAGGCGGCGTGTGCTCGTTTGCGAGGGATCGCGACACCCCGCTTCTTCCAATGCAGCCGGCCGGAGACCATCAAATGCAGCACGAGATAGAGATCGTCTTCGAACGCAAAGACGAGACGCTTGCCCAGGAGATGGATGCCGAGGACCGACCGGCCTTCGACCGAACTCGGCGACGGCGAGACCGACTTGAGGAGCGACGCGCTCTGGATTCGGATCTTCTCGAGCGGCTTGCCCTTCACGCGGGCTTCGAGTGCCTCGGCATAGATCGTCAGATCCGGAAGTTCGGGCAAGGCTCCGCTCTCCTGTGTTCGACCATGTCGCGGATGTCTCGCGGTATAGTCGCATCCGAACGCGCCGTCGTGAAGCGGGTCAGGCCCGCCAGACGCGCGCTGGACGAGGGAGAACGTCGTGAAGGGCGCCATCGCCACGGTCGAGATCTTCGCCGTGCATCAGGAAAAAGGGGTCGATCGGCTCAGCCTGGTCGTCGGATCCCCCGAGCGCTGCGCATCCGGGGAGGGTTGGGAATGCCGTGTCGCACTCGCCGATTTCGCACGACCGGAAACGCTCCTCGGTCGCGATAGTTTCGAGGCCCTGACGCTCGCGGTGACCCGGGCGCGGGTCTGGATTCGGGAGCTCGAGGCGGAGGGGCGCGTGCTGACGCGAGATCGCGCGGGCAAGATTCCCTTCGAGTTCCCTTGATCCCTGCCAGAGTTCATCGCCGAACGACGACTGCAAGTTGGGAGAACCCTCGGCTCGCCGTTGGCATCTCACATGATGAGCGAGACACCGTGCCCGCAGGGTGGCTGCCTCTGCCTTGCCGGTCGATGAATCTGACGCTGGGTGGGATCGGGTCCGAGAAAATCCCGCCATCGCCTTCTGGGGATGCGGTATCGTGAGGTCGGAGAAGCTGATGATCGATTCCTTGTTCACACTCTATTGCGAAGATTGCGAAGTCGCCGGGCGACCGAGTCGCCTCTGGGTTCGAGCGGAGATCGAGACCCCTTCGACGCGCGGTCCGGAGATGCACCATTACCTCGAGTGCATGAACTGTGGCTTCCGATTCAAGAGTTCCATGGAAGATCACATGGAAGCCGTCGACGAAGAAGAATGGCAGCGCTTCGTCGGCGAAGATCCCGGGACCTCGGGACTGCGATCGCCCGTCCGCTAGCGCAGGGGCGCAGGACCCGGCCAATCGAGCGGTCAGCGGCGCGACGCAGAACGGGGCCGCCGGAGGCGCACCAGCTAAATGCATTCTCCCGATCGCGAAATGGCGCGGACCGCGATCGAGAACCTCCTCTTCCTCTATGCCGAACGGATCGATGCTGGCAATTTCGCGGGTGTCGGAGAGCTCTTCGCCCGAGGGCGGATACTCGCCCCGAACGGCGACGTCATCGGAACTGGCGCAGATGAGGTTCGGGCGATCTATGAACGCTCGACCCGGCGCTACGAAGACGGGACGCCGATGACCCAGCATCAGACCACGAATGTGATCCTGCATTTCGAGCCGGATGGGTGCAGCGCACGCACCCGGGCCCGGTTTGCCGTGATGCAGGCCCTCCCCGGCTTTCCCCTGCAATGCATCATCACGGGTGACTACGAAGACCGCTTCGCTCTCGACGAGAGCGATGGCTGGTATTTCGTCGAGCGATGCATGAAGCCGCGATTGGTGGGTGACCTCTCGCGACATCTGAAGATCGACCTTCCCAGCGACTGACGGAGACGAGGCATGTTTCGGAGTCTCTGGCCGCGGCGAGTCGGACCGGCGGAGCCGCTGGCCGCGGCGCTGCGCGACCACCATCGTACGGGTCGAACGAAGCGCGTACGCGCACTGCGCGCCGACGGTGTGTCCTTCACGCTCGAAACCGACGAGTACTTCACACTCGAGGGTGCGCTCGCCGAGCTCGATGCGATCGCTCTCGACCGCTGTCGAGGGCGTGTCCTCGACATCGGGGCGGGCGCGGGTCGTCATGCACTCGCGCTACAAGACCGAGCCCTCGAAGTGGTCGCGATCGACGTCAGTCCGATCTGCGTCGCGCTCTGCCGCGACCGGGGTGTCCTCGATGCACGCACGGTCGACGTGATGACGCTCGACGACGCCGCGCCGCTCGGTCGGTTCGACACGATTCTCTTCGGCATGCAGACGATCGGGGTCGCGGGTGGGATCGCGCCGCTGGGCCGACTCCTCGAGCGTCTCGGACACAGCCTCGAGCCTGGAGGTGAACTGCTCGTCGATTCGAGTGCCCTTCGAGAGCCGTGGGAGGGGGACGAATCCGACGAGTCGCCCGAGCGCGGCGAGATCGTCCTGTCGATGCGCTATCGCGGATGGCGAGGGGAACCCTTTCCGTGGGTCTACCTCGCGGAATCTGACATGGCCGCGGTGGCCATCGCGGCTGGCTTCGAGATGGAGACACTCGGACGGGTCGAGAGCGGCGAATACCTCGCAGCGCTTCGCCGCACGCAAGACGATCCGAACCCGGCGCGGATGAAGACCGGATGAGCGAGTTCCCGGACATGCGGGCGCGGGACCGCGAGGGCCTCTCGAAGATCTTTCGCTACTACGCGCAGGTCGAGACGCCCCGGATGGATTCACCGGTCTACACCGCGTACTCGTTCGGCGTGGCCGATGAGCCCGAGATTCTCGACCTCTGTGCCCAGATCGATGGGAAGCAGCCGGCGCCCAACGTCCTCTACGCCGCCGTCCAGGATCTGCTCATGCAGGACGCCCGCTCGACCGCCGAGGCGCGCGCGCTCACGCATTTCTACCCGGCGATCGGTGGAGATCCGATCCCCGAGCGTTCGCCGTGGGAAGCCTTTCGCGCTTTCTGTCTCGCGAATGCGGATCGGCTTGGTCCGAGTCTTCGAGAGGGCCGCACCCAGACCTGCGTCGTCCATCGCTGCACGTCGATCCTGCCGGCGTTGGCTTCACTTCCGAGTGTCGGCGAGGCGAAGGGGCGTGTCGCCCTGCTCGAGATCGGCCCGAGTGCGGGGCTCAACCTGCGCTTCGATCGATACGCCTACGACTACGGCGGCGGCATCGTCTGGGGAGAGGCTGACGCGAAGCCGGTCCTCCACTGCGAGATTCGGGGCGAGGTCCGACCTCCGATGCCGTCCGAACTCGAGATCGTCGCGCGGCGCGGACTCGACCTGAATCCGATCGATCTCGCGGATCCGAAGTCGCTGCGCTGGCTGCGCGCGCTGATCTGGCCCGAGCACGCCGAGCGGGCGCGCGTGATGAACGAGGCGCTCGCGCTGGCTACGAGCGTTCCGATCGAGATCGAGGCCGGAGATGCGACGCGTGACCTCGGCGCAGCGATCGCGAAGCTGCCCGATGACTGCGCGCGCGTGCTCTTTGCGACGCAAGTCTTCTATCAGATTCCGCAGGAAGGTCGCATGAAGATCCTCGAAGCGATGGCGCGCGCCAGTCGTGACGCCTCACTCGACTTCGTCCTGATGGAGAGCACAGGGGAGGGCGACTCGCGCATCGAATGGTTCGGCTTCGCCAACGGGGAGAACACGAACCGCACCACCCTGGCGCGTGCGGATTCGCACGGCCGCTGGATCGAATGGGGCGCCGCGTGATCGGGGGGATCGCGGGACCGGACTCCGCCGGCTCCGCGATCGCGCTGGTTCTGCGTCAGCCTTCGACGGAGATCGCCTGATTGATCACGCCGACGTTGGGTAGCGCCGAGATCCAGAAGTTCTGTGTACCCGGTCCCTGCAGCTCCCGCGCGGCTTCTATGATCGCGGACTGCGCGGCCATGCTGATGGCGCTGCCCGTCGAGACCCGGGTCGCTCCGGCTTCGAAGAGTTCCGGAATCGTCGGGCCGCCAGGCATGAGCAGGATGTTCAGGGGTCGATCGACCGCCGCGACGAGCGAGCGGATGTCGTCGATCGAAGTGAGTCCGGGCGCGTAGAGCACGTCCGCGCCGGCTTCTTGATAGGCCTGGAGACGCTCGATCGAATCGGCGAGGTCCGGGTTCCCGCGGATGAAGTTCTCGGCGCGCGCCGTGAGCATCAAAGGCGATTCGCTCGACTGGTTCGCCTCGACCGCGGCGCGAATGCGATCGACCGCGAGCTCGCGCGGATAGATGGCTCCGTCGCCGAAGTCTTCGATCGATGCGCCGGCGAGGTCCGCGGAGAGCGCCTGGAAGATCGTCTCGGCCGCGTCCTTTGGATCGCTTCCGAAACCGTTCTCGAGGTCCGCGTTGATCGGGAGCGACGTCGCCGTCCCGATGTCTCGCGCGTGCTGGACCGCCTCCTCGCGCGTCACGCCGCCGTCCGGACGGCCGATCGAATTCGCGAATCCGGCGCTGGTCGTGGCCAGGGCCGGAAATCCCATCGTGGCCAGGATCTTGGCCGAGCCGAGATCCCAGGGGTTGGGGAGAATGAAGGTCGTTTCGTGCAGTTTTCGGAAGATCGATCGCGAGTCCATGGAGTCACTCCGGCGGGCGCAGAAGGGTGGAGCCAGAAGATCGCTCATCCTCCGGTTGCGACTCGCTCGAATCGGCTGTCATCCGTGATTTCGAACACCTCCAATCGGTGTTTAAACACCACGCTCCACGTGGCTCCGAAGGGAGACCGTCAATTCAACGGCCCGCCCGTCCGAACGTGAAGAGGTGGGCGCGTCGTCGCGTTCCCGGAGACCGATGGGGTGAAGTCGTGGCGGATCCGAGCGAATTCAAGATGGCTGAGAACGAACGACTCTGGTGGGAGCGCGTTCGGCGCCGGGGCGCGATGTGGTTCGTCGTGAACAAGGGCCTGCTCTTCCTCGTTCTCTTCCCGACGGTCGGATGTCTGGCCCTGGGCTGGGCCTGGGAGCCCCGCTTGATGGCCGAAGGCTGGTTCATCGGCCTGGTGAGCGGCAGCCTCGTCTGGATGCGCAAGGAGCTGCGTTATCGCTTCACCCTCGATGACGAGGGTCTCGCCTACCCGGACGGACCGGACGAGTAGCCTCCCGTCGAGGATCGAATCCCTTGAACCTATTGATTCTCGCGCTGGCCATCGCCGCGACCGTCGCGATCTTCGCCACGACGCGTTCGGGTCGCGAGATCGCGAAACGCATCGGATTCCGTGACCACGTAGCGGGCGCAGCCTCCTCCGAGGATGTCGACTACCTGCTCGCCGCGTGTGATGGCGATCGCGCGAAAGTGGCCGAACGCCTGCGTATCGAACAGGACCGCTTCCCCGCGCTCACCGAGGCCGAGCACTATCGCCGCGCAATTCGCAAGGTGATGTCGGAGCAGACGTCCTCCGAATCGGGAACGCGGTAGATTCAGTCCGTGAACCCCGATCTCTCCCGAAGACTCGAACTCGATCCGGACCGGCTGCGCTTCACGCCGGACCTTCCGGCCGAGGACGTCGACTACGCGACGGTCGGCTGTGATTGCGGCGGTCGGGTCTTTCGCGTCACCGGCTGGCCGAGGGTCGTGGCGGGTCGTGGCGGGTTCTTCTGGCGCACGGTTTCGCGCGTCTGGCGCGAGGCGCGGCAGACGACGACGGAGGGCGAACGGATCGAGTCGCACTTCGCGCTGCCTCTCACGATCCAGTGTCGAGGCTGCGGAACGGATGACATGCTCTTCGACGACGAACTCGTACCCGAGCGGCTCGACGCGGCCGGTCGCACGGCGCCCCGGGAAGCCTATCGATGTCGCGCCTGCGGTCGTGGGCTATTCGAGATCGTCGCGGGTCGTTCGCCTCGCGAGCCCCTGCTCGCCGCGGATCTCGTCGAGGTCCACGTGCGCTGTAGTCGATGTCGCCAGCAGGCGCGCGTCGCCTCGTCCGTCAGGCCGGATGCCGAGCGGCAGGCGCGCCTCGACCTTCTCTATGGACGTCGGTAGCGTCCCGTCGATGCACCTTGCCCATTCGTCGAGTCATCGACCGATCGAGACGCTTCGTCGGGCTCCCGTCTTCGTCGTTCTCGCCCTCTTGTTGGCGGCATGCTTTACGACTGGATGTTTCGATCCGGATCGGGAGCTCCTGGCGCGCCTCGGCGAAGCCGATGAGGAGCGATTTCTGCGCGGGCGACGCGTGGCGACGCCCTGTTGGACCTGTCACGACCTGGCCGGCACGGTCAAGAAAGTCGGCCCGTCGCTCCTCGGCCTCTACGGTCGGCCATCCGGTCGAGCCCCGGACTACAACGGATCGCCGGCGATGATCTCGGCCAGCATCGTCTGGGACGACCGTTCCCTCTCGGCCTTTCTCTCGAATCCCGCCGGCTTCGTTCCGGGCAACCGCATGGTCTCGCCCGCCGTCCCGCCCGAGGCAGGACTCGCCGATCTCGTCTTCTATCTGCGACACGTCACACGACCTGGCGCGCGATCCCCCGAATGACGCAGAGCCGAACCTCGAAGGGCGACATGAGATGACCGGGAGCGAAGTGGATCCGAAGCTGACCTTCGCGCTGGCGCTGCTCGCCGGCATGGTTGCCCAGGCGATGGCGCGACATCTGCGTCTGCCGGGCATCGTTCTCCTTCTGATCGCGGGCGTCTCGCTCGGTCCGGACGGGCTCGGTTGGATCCAGCCGAGGCAGCTCGGCGACGGGCTCTACGCGATCGTCGATTTCGCGGTCGCGATCATCCTCTTCGAGGGCGGACTGAATCTCGAGCTCTCTCGACTTCGTCGCGAGGGCGTCGCGATTCGACGCCTGATCACGATCGGTGCGGTCGTCACGCTGGTCGGCGGGGCTCTCGCCGTTCACGTCTTCGTCGATTGGGGTCTCATGAAGGCGCTGCTCTTCGGAGCGCTCGTCGTCGTGACCGGGCCGACCGTCGTCGGACCGCTCGTGTCCGAGCTTCGGCTGAAGCCGCGCGTCTCGACCGTCCTCGAAGCCGAAGGCGTGCTGATCGATCCGATCGGCGCGATCCTGGCCGTCGTCATTCTGCGACTCACGCTCTCGGGCGATCCGGGGTCGCTCCTGCTGGAACAGAGCGGTGTCGGGCTGGCGAGAATCGGGGCAGGAACGGTGCTCGGTATCGCGGCGGGGTTCGTCCTCTCGCGCATGCTGCGTATCTCGCGACTCCTGCCCGATGGCTTCGAGAACGTCTCCGTTCTTTCGGGTGTGCTGCTCCTCTACGCCGGTGCCGATGCGCTCCTTTCGCATAGCGGTGTGCTTGCCGTGACGGTGGCTGGTGTCGTCGTCGGGAACACGCGCACCCCGGTCGAGCGCGACCTCCGCGAGTTCAAGGATCAGTTGACGGTGATGCTGATCGGACTGCTCTTCGTCGTGCTCGCGGCCGACGTTCGTTTCGAGCAGGTGGCTGCCCTTGGCTGGGCCGGGATCGCCGTCGTCGCGACCCTGATCTTCGTCGTGCGTCCCCTCGGTGTCTGGCTCTGCACGATGGGCTCCGAACTGAGCGGCGGAGAGCGGCTCTTCATCGCGTGGGTCGCGCCGCGCGGCATCGTGGCCGCTGCGATCGCGTCCCTCGTCGCGCTCGACCTCGAGCGAGCGGGCATCGAAGGCGGCGTCGAACTCCGCGCACTGGTCTTCCTCACGATCGCTGTGACCGTGGCACTCGCGGGGTTGACCGCGGCGCCGGTCGGGAACCTGCTCGGCGTGCGACTGCGTCAGCGGGATACCGTGGCAATCTTGAGTACGCAGGCGCTCGGTCTCGCATTGGCCGAGGAGCTTCGCCGGGGTGGGGTGCCCGTCGTGTTGCTCGACTCGAATCCGGCGGGTGTGCGCCGCGCACAGGAATCTGGCTTTTCGGTCGTCTACGGAAACGCGCTGCAGGAATCCGTGATGCAGCGAGCGCGCTTCGGCATGGTCAGGACAGTCGTTTCGCTCACGGCCAACCGCACCCTCAACAGTGTCTTCGTCGAGAGGGCGCGTCATAGATTCGGCGTGCCGAACGGTCTGGTCGCGACCTCCGAGGCCGGGGTTGGGCTCGTATCGGAACAGGTCGAGAGTGGCGCCGCCAAGATCGTCTTCGAGGGGCCACATGACGTCGAGCGCTGGGACGTGCGTGGTCGGCGCGGTGACGTTTCGGTCGAGCACTTCGCGTACACTGCGGTCGAGTCCGAGGATACGGGCGTCGAGGTGTCGAATTCGGGTGGACTCGACGAGCGCTTCGTGATGCTGACCGTCACTCGCGATGGAAAGACCGTCGTGATGGATGCGAAATGGAGCTTCCGCGAGGGTGATCGTGTTGCGATCGCGCTCCACACGCCCGAACGCGAGGAGGCGCTTCGCGCACTCGCCCGGGGCGGCTGGGGGCTCGACGAGAGTGTCGACGAGGATCGGGACGAATCAGCGTCCGGAGTTCGCTCGTCCGACGACGGCGCGGAGGTAGGTCATGTCTGAGATCGATCGATCCCTCGTTCGAAATCCGGAACTGGTCGTCGCATCGGTCTACGAGCGCGAGATCGGTGCTTCGCTCGAGCGCGTCTGGGAAAACGTCTACGACTGGGAGCATCTCCCCTGGCTGCATTCCGAGGCATTCGGGTCGATCGAAGAGCTTGCGTCGGGTGAATGGGGTTGGCACGCACGCGTCGAGCTGGCGGGGGGCGCCGAAGCCGAGATCGAGCTCGTGACCGATCGCGACGCCCGTCATTATGTCGCGCGAACGCTCGACGGCGCCGGGGCGCCCGGCGAGATCTGGACGAGCCTCGATCCGGTCGCGGACGATCGAACGGCGATCCGCGTCGAGTTCTGCGTGACGCCGATGCCCGATGAGGCTCTTCGGAAACTGGGGAGTGGATACGTCTCGCTCTACACACTCCTGTGGGCCCAGGACGAGGACATGATGCAGACGCGCGAGCGCGCATTGGGTGAACGCCGCCCGGGTGCGTCGGCGAGTTCCGAGGGGACGGACGAAAGTCAGTCGCGTAGAGGCTCGCGAGAGGGTCGATCGATCTCGCTCGGACGTCGGGACGATCTCCTCGCCCGTTTGCCCCTGGTGTTCGAATTCGACGACCGACGCTTTCGTGTCGTCGAACTCGACGGAGAGTTCGTCGCGCATTCGGTCGAGTGTCCGCATCTGCTCGGTCCGCTCGACGGCTGCGACTTCGAAGACGGCCTGCTCGTCTGTCCGTGGCATGGCTATCGTTTCGATCTGCGGACGGGCGAGAGCGCAGAAGGGCGGAAACTCCGGCTTCGGCCAGCGCCCACGATTTCGATCGACGATGAATCGGGCGAGGTCTCGGCGCATGCCGCTCTCGGTTCGAACTCGTCCGCTCTTCGCGACTCGGCCTGAAGCCGAGCCCGTCAGCCCGGAGGCGAAAGCGATGGATCGCCGAAAGCTGCTCGCCAGCGTCTCGCTCTTCTCGTCCCTCGACGAGAAGGAACTCGAGCTCCTGCTCGGCACGACGACGACCAAACGCTTGAAGGCGAAGGAGGTCCTCTTCCGAAAGGGGGATCCCGGCAATCAGCTCTACGGAATCCTCTCGGGTTCCTTGAAGGTGATGGCGACCGGGACCGACGGAAAGGACGTGATGTTCACGCTCATGGGGCCGGGCGAGGTGATCGGCGAGATCTCGATCCTCGATGGGGGCGAGCGTTCTGCGAGTGCGGCGGCGGTCGAACCCACGGAGCTGATGACGCTGCATCGCCGTGAACTGATCCCGTTCCTCGAACAGCATCCGGCCGCGACGATCGGATTGGCGAGCGTGTTGGCGGCGCGCGTGCGACGACTCTCGGAGCGCGCCGAGGATCGACAGACGATGCCCTTGCCAGCTCGAATGGCGAAGCGACTGATCTCATTGGCCGATCAATACGGGAAACATCCGATCGTCGGCGGCCCGGTCGAAATCCGACTACCCCAACAGGACCTGGCCGATCTGGTCGGGACGACGCGCGAGAGCGTGAACAAACAACTCCGCGCGTGGCAGGATCAGGGCATCGTCGAGCTCGGCCGCGGGCGCGTCGTGCTCAAGCGACCCAAGGACCTCGAGTCCGTCGTCGCGATGCACGAGCTGTAGACCACGCGCGGCCGCCAGCGTCAGGACGGTCGGTAGACGTTGCGCCCGTCTTCGTGGCGCACGGTACCTCGCGTTCCGATCAGTTCGACCGCTTCGAGACCCGCGAGGAGTTCGGGATCCGATGGCGTGTTGGCGAGGAACCGTTCGTCCGACCCGTCGAGGCGTCCGATGATGATGCCTCTCTCGGGAGCGCCTGCCCGATCGTGTAGGACCGTATAGGTCTCGACCGTCGCATCGCCGTTCGCTTCCACGATTCGACGGACCGGCGGGGCTTTCCATTTCGATCGCGTCGCATCGGTCGCGGGATCGGCGCTCGGTTCGTGTCCTGATTCGCTCGGGTGGCGCGACAGGATCGTGGCCGAGTGCTTCGTCAGATACCAACCGTTTCCGGTGACGAGTGCGTTATTCCCGGCGTTCTCACGCAGTCGCGTCACGGCCGTGGCGAGTGAATGGAAGCAGTAGCTGTTTCCGGGGCCGCCGGCGTAGGGCAGGCCGCCGGTGATGGTCAGCCCGCGTGGATCGTCCTGCGCGAGCCCGAGCATTTCGCAGGCCATCGAGACCGCCGACGGGAAGCACGAATAGAGATCGATCAGGTCGATCTCGTCGAGGCCGATTCCCGCGTTCGCGAATGCGGTGTCATGGCATGTTCGCAGGGACGGTGATTCCGCATAACTCGGGCGATCGCCGACGAGCCACGGGTCTTCGATCTCGACGGCTCCGCCTCGCCAGTAGACCCATTTCTCCTCGGGCACGCCGAGCTGCCGCGCCATCGACTCCGAGGCGATGAGCGCGCACGCGGCCTGATCCGTCTCCATCACGGCATTCAGGTACTTGGTGTACGGAAAGCAGATCAGGCGATTGTTCGAGGTCGGTTCCGAGAGTTCGCTCGCGCCGCGCTCGGTCGGAAACCAGGCGTAGGGATTCTTGGCAGCGACCCGTGTGAAAGGCTCGAAGAGTTCACCCATCGAACGTCGATGCCGGGCGAGCGACTGCCCGCGCGCCGCGCGGAGTGCGTTCTCGAAGATCGGGTAGATGTGGATCGGCATCTGCAGCCCGATCGCCGATTCAGCCTCGTCGCTGCCCTCGCCCGTCGTACCGACCGTGATGGGCGTGCCGTCTCCACCCATCGGCCAATCGAAGCGGGTGTTCGCTTTGCGGGCGAGCATGTACGCCCGGATGTTGTTGCAGCCACCGACCAGGGCGAGCTGGGATTCGCCGGCGGCGATGCGACTGGCCGCCTTGTTCGTCATGGCGAGGGCGGATTCTCCGCCGTTGTGAGCCTGCCATTCCTCGGCGGGCTTCGCGCCGATGGCTTCGGAGACGAGACGCGGTGGATTCTTGGCGGGCCAACCGAGGATCGCGGCCAGTGAGAGGGTGTCGATTCGCTCGAGCAGGCGAGCGTCTCCGCCGCAATCGGCCGCGGCGTCGCGTGCTACGCGGGCGAGCATCGCGACGGGATCGAGGGCGGTTTCGACGCTGACGTCGGGATCCGAGAATTGTGCGGCACCGATGATGACGGGGCGATTCGATTCCAACTGTTTTCCTTCCGATGCGCTGCGATGGGACGCTGATCAGGGCTCGCGCTCTTCGGCGCGCCCGTTCGGATGCGCCTACTGCGGTGTGTACTTGCGAAGCTTTCGCTGCAGGCTCTGTCGATGTAGACCGAGGCGGCGGGCTGCCTGGGAGATGTTGCCGTTGCATTCGGCGAGCACGAACTCGATGTACTCGCGCTCGTGTCGATACAGGCTCTGGAATTCCGAGGGAATCGGAATCTCGTCCTCTTCGATGTCCTCGCCATTCAGGGCGCGTTCGACCTGATCGACGTCAGCCGGCTTCATCAGGTATCCGACGGCACCGAGCTTCGTTGCCTTGACGGCCGTCGCGATGCTTCCGTATCCCGTCAGCACCACGATCTTCGCCTTGGGCGCGCGCGCCAGGATCGACTGGATCGCGTCGAGTCCGGAGTCCGCGCCGAGACGGAGATCGACGACCGCGTATTGGACGTCGAGGTTCTTGATCGCGGCGATTCCGGCGAGGTCGCTGGCGCGCTCGACGGCGTAGCCGCGGTCGCGGAATTCCGAGGCCAGGGTATCGGCGAAGCGGTCGTTGTCTTCGACGATGAGCAGAGAGCGCGAACCCGCGGCTCCGTTCGAGATTGCCTGGTCAACCATTCTGAGGCCTCCAATTGGGCGTCTGGATCGTGACCGGCGAACCGGGTTCGGCCGCGGTGGCCGTGGGGACGATCGGCAGCGAGATCCGGGCGACGGCGCCTCCGAACTCGCGATCGTCGAGCGTCAGCTCCGCACCGATCGCCTCGGCCAGGGAGTGAACATAGTAGAGACCGAGCCCGATGCCCTCGGCCTTCGTCGTCACGAAGGGCTCACCGAGATGTTCGCGGACGACGTCCGGCCAGCCCGATCCGCGGTCCTGCACGGAGAGTTCCGCGCGCATGCCGTTTCGCTGGACGACGATCTCGACCTCGTTCTGGCTGCCGCCGGATTCGATCGAGTTGTCGACCAGGTTCAGCAGGGCCTGGGAGAAGGCAACGGTCGGAACGAGGACGCGCTTCGGCCCGCGACCGTCGCCGAGGAATCGGATCGTCGCGTTCTCGTGTACGGTCGCGACGCTGTCGCAGACCTGACGCACGAGGGCGTCGAGGTCGACGATCTCGAGGGAGAGGCGTTCGGGATCGAGCTGGGATCCCGCCATATGCCGCAGGATGTCGCCGCAGCGATCGAGCTCTTCGGATGCGGTTCGAAGATCCTTGTCGTCCGCGAGCCCGTGTTGCCGCGCGAGTCGGTCGAGTTTGAGTTGGGCCGTGTTGAGCGGCGTGGCGAATTCGTGGGAGAGGCCGGCGGCGAGGGCGCCGACCGCACGGAGGCGATCGATGCGCGTCTTTCGTTCCTGGGCTTCGGCGAACCAGATCTTGAAGCTGTCGAGGGTGCGCGAGAGCCAGGCGGTCAGGATCCAGAAGACGAGGACGATGACGATCTGAGCCGGGAAGAGGATGTTGGCCGGGACCAGGCGTCCGGCCAGGCCGGGCGGGATGTGGCTGTTCATCTGGATCAAAACGAGACTGCCGAGCAGTAGGCCGAAGAAGGCCAGGCCGAGCCGGCCTTCGAGGAGCAGCGCACCGAGGACCGAATGCACGAGGAGGATCGGCACCATCGGGTTCCATGCGCCGCCGGTCAGGATCAGCAGGGCCGAGAGGCCGAGGATGTCGGCGCCGAGCTGGATACTGATGTGTCCCGGGCTGCCCGTCGACCCACGGCGCAGACCGATCCAGGTCCCGATGTTGAGGACAGCCAGCGTCGCGACGACCGCAAGGAAGAGGGGAAGCATCTCCGGTTCCAGTACCTGGAACTCGAGGGCAGGCAAGATCGACAGGAGCTGCGCGGCGATCGCGACCCATCGAAGGCGCACGACCCAGCCGAGCTTTGCAGTGCTCTGCTCGGAATCGGCGGTGATCGGCGGTTCGAAGAAGGATCGGAGGGTTTCGAGCATGGGTCTTCCCGCGCCAACGCTAGCCTGAATCCCTCGCTCGGTCGGCTCCCGGGTGCGATCTCAAGCCCGCTTGGCGGCGAACCGACGAGCAGATTGGCCCGCGGGAACGATCCTTCGAGGACGGGAGACAAGATGAAGACGTGGCTCGTGATCGCCGGAATGTGGCTGGCGTCGTTCGCCATCGCAGCGGCACCGTCGTTCGCTGCCGAATACCAGAGTGGCTTCGGATTCCGGATCTCGGTTCCCGAAGACTGGTTGGTCCTGACGCGTGACGAGGTCGCCGCCAATGCAGACGCGTTCCTCGGTCAAGCGGGCTCCGCCGATCTCGATTTCATTCCACCCGAGATGCGGCGGGTCGTCTACGAGCGGATCGTCGCGGGAGAACTCGAGGTCTTCTATCGGCGCGACATCGCGGAGGGCAGTTTCGTCGACAACGTGAACGTCCTGCTCCAGGAGGCCCGGCTTCCGACGACGCCCGAACACCTCGCCCAGGTGTGCGAGATCCTCCCGGGCGAGTTTTCGCGTGTTTTCGGGCGACCGATCGCGATGGATGAATGCGCCCTGCGTGATCGCATCGGGCGGCGGGTCCTCTATCTGCAATTCGATGGCGCGCTCGAGGGCACGACGACGCTGCAGTATCAGCTGCAGAAGGGATCGAGCGCGACGGTGATCCTGACGGCGACGGTCGTGACGGAGAACCTGCCGCGCATGCTCGACGAGTTCGAACTGATGATCGCGTCCATCCGAATGAACTGACGCGGAACGGCTTCGATTCCCCGCGTCATTCTTGCGTCATGAAACTCCTGCGAACGATCGGGTTCGGCGCGGAGAATGGCGCGGCCACCGCGTCAATGCGTGTCGACGGTCAGTTCGTCGAGCGGGCGCCGCGCGGTGTGCATCGCCCAGACGCAGATCATCACCGCCACGCCGCCCAGCCCGGCCGCGAGTCCCCACCAGATTCCGATGATCCCGAGCTCCAAGGGAAACGCGAGCAGCCAGGCCAGCGGCAGACCGAGCACGTAGAACCCGACGAGGTTCACGATTGCGCCGGCCTTGGGGCGTCCCATCCCTCGCATCAATCCGCCCCCCACGACCTGGAGTCCGTCGAAGATCTGGAAGGCACCGGCGATCGGAAGCAGTAGCGCGGCGAGGCTGACGACTACGGGATCGCCGATATACATGAGCGGCAGCGTCTCGCGAAACACCACGAAGACGACCGCCGCGACCGCCATGATGCCACCGCCCATGGCGAAGGCGGTTCGGCAGGCGAGCTGGAGCCGCTCGGGGTCGCGTGCGCCGATCAGGTTCCCGACGCGGACGCTCGCGCCGATCGCGACGCCGAGGGGCGCCATGAAGGTGAAGCTCGCCATGTTGATCACGACCTGATGGGCCGCGAGTTCGATCACGCCGATCCAGCCGATCATGATCATGGCGACCGTGAAGGCGTTTGCCTCGAGGGTGAGCTGCAGACCGACCGGAATGCCGAGGCGCAGGTATCGACCCAGTCCGGCGAGGGCGAAGGACTGGCCATCCCATCGACGCCATGCGCCTTCGTGCAGGCGGAAGCGGGCGATCCAATGCCAGAGGGCCAGCGGCAGGATGATGTTGGTGAGTGCCGTGGCGATACCGGCGCCGACGAGACCGAGTGCCGGGAAGCCGAGGTGCCCGAAGATGAGCACCCAGTTGAGAAAGAGGTTCACGACGTTGCCAAGGAACATGACCCACATCGCGGGTCGCATGATCGTCCGGCCCGCCAGGTACTGGCGAAGCGCGATGAAGAGGTTGAAGCCGAGGGCGCTCGGCAATCGGGCGATCATGTAGTCGCCGGCCAGCCCTGCGACTTCCGGGTCCTGGCCGAGTAGCAAAAGCACGGGTCCCGTCGCGATCCAGAGGGCCATCAGCGGAATCGACGACAGGCTCGCGACGACGATCCCGCGCTGCAACGCCAGCGCGGCGGCGTTGCCGTCTCCCGCGCCATGCGCCTGGCTGACCAGGGGATCCATCCCGTGCACGAAGCCCTGAAAGAGTGAGCTAGAAGACCAGGCCCAGGTCGTCGCGATCGCCGCGGCCGCGAGTTCGGCGACGCCGATCCGGGCGACCATCATGGTGTCGATGACGCCCATCGTCATGAAGCCGAGCTGGGCAGCCGCGATCGGAAGGGAGAGTTCGAAGAGGGCGCGAAACTCCGAACGCTGCGCCTTTGCGCTCTGGGTCGGCTGGGTCATCGTCGACTCGATTCGGAATGGGAGGGCATGCCGCGGGTCGGCGAAGGACGGGCGGAGCAAGCCTACCGGTCCTCGCCCCGGCGTGCGATCGTCGGGCGTCCCTCCTGTCGATCGGTCCTCTACGCGGTCCGCGATCTGGAGCGCACGGAGGCAAAATCAGATGCCCTTGAATGCCATGCTCACGTCCACGCGCGCGCCCGTCATCACGGCTTGGTCCGCGTCCTCACTGACGCCGGAGTTCCGACGATCATGCCGGGAATCGGCGCGTCATCGACGCCGGTCGATCGCCTTCTTCGTCGTCGCGGCTGCGATCGTGTTCTGCTCGAGTGGGCTGCCGGGAACGGCCATGGCGCATGGACCGACGATCGAGATCAGCCACGATGCGCTGAAGCCGACGCTCTTGAATCTGTTCGTGGGGACGACGGTGCATTTTGCGAACACGGTCGAAATGCCGGGCGGGCATACCATCGTCGACGAATCGGGAACGATCGAGAGTCCGAGTCTCGAGAAGCCGGGCGATGGCTGGCACTACACCTTCGAAGAGGTGGGCACGTTCGAGGTCTACGTCCGGGAGCATCCGAGCGCGAAGGCGCGGATCGTCGTCGTACCCAAGCGCTGAGCGCTGCGCGATGACGGGGTCTAGTCCTGGCCGGTGAGCACCGCGAAGAAGTCGCCGACCTCGCCGAAGGCACGCTCGGGATCGAGTAGCAGGTCGTAGGTCACCGGGTTCGCGTTCCGTCCGGGGCTCTTCGACTTCTCGTCGGATTCGCCGAATTTCTCGATCCGGCGGTAGAGGGCATCCCAGGTTTCCTGGGGATCCTCCATGTCAATTTCGATCGTGAGCTTGGCCATGGGCCCTCCTGCATTGTCAGTCAAGGGTTCCCGGGGTGGGGGGCGAAGCGGAATTTCGGCGCGATCGTGTCACTCACAGACAAGCTACGGGATTGACCCGATTGCACAAGAAAAATCGTGCACCGACGTTCTACCCGACCCGGGGTCGAGGGAAACGATGATCGTGTAATCAACTATAAATGGCTGTGAGCGCGAACACATTCGTTTCTGACGTCCCCTCAGGGATTTTTTGCACCCCTGTGAACCTATATTCGTGTATGGTTCGAGTCATGACGCACCCGACGACGACCCTAGAAGAGCCTCGAAATCAGGTCCCGGCCGACCCCTCGGCGGCGCTGATCGCCGCGATCACCGCGGATCCCAGCCTTCCCGAAGTCCGCGAGACGGGCGGACTCGTCGACCAATCCGGCCGACCTCTCGGACCTCGTGCCCTGCGCACACGCGCGCGTATCCTCGAAGCCACCGTCGCCATTCTCGAAGAGAAATCGATGCGCGATCTCCGCGTGATCGACATCGCGCGCCGCATCGGATCTTCGCCCGCCACCTTCTATCAGTATTTCAAGGACGTGAACGACGTCGTCCTCGAACTCGCCAGCGAAGTCTCCGATCTCGCCGATGTCGTGATCGAAGTCATTCACGGCGACTGGCATGGTCGCGAGGGTTACGAGCGAGGCATCCAATTGGCGAATCTGGTCATCGACCATTGGGATCAGTATCGCCCGATCCTCCGCGTCCGGAACAATGCCGCGGACGAGGGTGACCCGGACTTCATGGAAGTCCGGCGCAAGGCGATGCTCCCCATCGTCACCGCATTCGCCGAAGTGATCCGAGAATCCCATGCCGCACATGCCGAGCACGAGGATGAAAATGACGCGGAGTGGAAGGGCGGTCCGATGCGCCCGATTTCGGGCGGCATGTTCCTCTTCACCCTGCTCGAGGCGACCGCGATCCATCACGAAATCTTTTCGAAGCGGTTCCAGCCCATGGGCGAGGGCCGGCAGCAGATCGTCGAGTCGGCCGCGACCGTGATTCAGTCGGCGCTGACGTCGGCCCGCTGATCGGACTCCACTAGAGATTCATTGATCGCGACGCGGGTCTGCTCTCGCAGATCGTCGAGGTAGCGCCTGAGCGCTTCGTCGCCGCGACGTCGCTTCAGGTCCTGGCGAACCAGCCCCTCGACCGCCTCGAACACCGGTACGACTCGCGGCTCCCGCGCGACGACGCTCGCAAGATGGATCCCGCCTCCGGTCTCGACGGGATCACTCCAGCTTCCGATATCGAGCCGGCCGAGCTCCTGCAGGAGTGTGGGTCCGACGTAGTCGCGGATCTTGCTCGGAGGCAGCAGGGCGTTCGGCAGGGGCGAGACCTGACGATCGCCGAGCCGGCGTTCGATCTCGTCGACATCCCCGCCCGCACGCAGTTCTTCGAGCGCGAGCAGCGCCCGGTCGTTGGCTTCGCTGTCTGCGCCGCCGACGCGCTTCGAGGCGTGCGTCGAAAAGAAGATCGTTCTCCCTCGAAGCCGGCCAGGACGGGAGAAGAAATCGAGATTTTCTTCGAAGTGCCGAGCGACCTCACGCTCAGAGGGCTCCTCGGCGTCTGCTTCGCTGACGATCGAATCCATCAGCGAGGACGTCAGCTCGCCGCGCACGCGGCGATCGATCGAGGCGAGCCCGAGTTCGAGGGCGCGCTGGACGAGGAGTTCCTCGTCGATCATCCGGTCGAGGACTCGGCGCCGGACCGACTCGTCGACAGGCCCACGCAGGTCCGCTTCGACGCCCGCCAGGACCCGCTCGTAGTCGACACGCCGAATCGTGCGCTCGCCCACCCGGGCGGCGGCGTCCGCGCTCAATCCGCTTTCCTCGAGTCGTGCCTCGAGCAGCCCGACGGTCGCGAGCCCCAGCCCGAGTGCCGCTCCGACGAGCAGGAGCCAGGGCTGGCGGCTCGTCGCCGTCGCTCGTTCGCCGGCGGAATCTGTCTCGTTCGTCGTCAGGGGAATCGTCCTCGGGGTGGCGAGCATAACCCAGGCCCCTCGCGGTCGAGGTCTCACGGCCGACAGAGTTTCGCGGCCGACCGAGTGTCGCGCCGACCGCGGGTTCGCGCGCCGCCTCGGCGAGAACTAGATTAGGAGGCATCCACTCGGCTCGAGGAGCACGCAATGCATCTGAATCTGGGATCGATCCTACCCGCGAACGCCAACGAGAACCCCGAAACGGTCGTGATGCGCGCGGGCGACCTCGAGCTCAGTTACGCCGAACTCGACCGGGCCGCGGCCGGTGTCGCGGCGAGCCTCCGAGCGCGCGGGATCAACCCTGGCGACAAGGTCGCTCTGCTCGTTCCGAACGTGCCCGAGTTCACGATCGCCTATTTCGGAATCCTCTATGCGGGCGCGACGGTCGTTCCGATCAACGTCCTCGCGGCTGCTCCCGAAGTCACGTACTTCCTCGAGGATTCGGACGCGCGCATGCTCATCGTGCACCCCCTCTTCGAGGCACCGGGTCGCGAAGGTGCAGCCCCGCTTTCGGTCCCCGTCATCATCGCTGCAGGCGAAGAGGAGGACACGGTCGGCGCGATGGCGAAGACCGAGCCCATCGATGGACCCCATCCGACATCGCCCCAGGACACGGCCGTCATCCTCTATACCTCCGGCACGACCGGCAAGCCGAAGGGCGCCGAGCTCACGCATTCGAACCTGTTGCTGAACTGCGCTGTCGTGGCCCCGAAGCTGATCCCGCCGGCGGCCGAGGGACATCGTGCGCTGGCGACGCTGCCGCTCTTCCATTCGTTCGGACAGACCGTGATCCAGAACGCGATGATCGCGGCGGGCGGAAGCTTCACCCTGCTCGCGCGCTTCACGCCCGAGGACGCCTTCGAGCTGATCGAGCGAGATCGGTTGACGCTCTTCGCGGGTGTGCCGACGATGTACTTCGCCATGCTCCATCATCGAGGCGACCGCGCACACGACATCTCGAGTCTGGAAATCTGCATGACGGGCGGAGCGCCGATGCCGGTCGAAGTCATGAACTCGTTCGAGGAGAAGTTCAACGTCGAGATCCTCGAGGGCTTCGGCCTCTCGGAGACGTCGCCGGTCGCGAGCTTCAACGTCCTCGCCAAGCCGCGCAAACCCGGCTCGATCGGCTACCCCGTCTGGGGCGTCGAGATGTGCATCGTCGACGAAGCGGACGAGCCCCTGCCCGACGACGAACGGGGCGAGATCTGCATCCGCGGACACAACATCATGAAGGGCTACCTGAATCGGCCGGACGCGACGAAGGAAACGCTGCGTAATGGCTGGTTCCATTCCGGCGACATTGGCTATCGGGACTCGGATGGCTGTTACTGGATCGTCGACCGCAAGAAGGACATGATCCTGCGCGGTGGCTTCAACGTCTATCCGCGTGAAGTCGAAGAAGTCCTGTACGAGCACGAAGAGGTCGTCGAAGCCGCCGTGATCGGTGTGCCCCATGACAGCCATGGCGAAGAGGTGAAGGCGGTCGTCGCGCTCACCCCCGATGCCAAGGCGACGCCCGATGATCTCCAGGCCTTCTGCAAGGAGCGCCTCGCCGCCTACAAGTATCCGCGGGTCGTCGAGATCATTCCGGAGCTGCCCAAGGGCCCGACCGGAAAGATCCTGAAGCGCGAACTGCGCGACGACAGCTGATTCGAGAGGCGCCGCTCCCGAATCGCGCATCACGGCGTTCACGCCCCCCTCCCTGATCTCCCACTGACGTCCTTTCTGAAGACGGGTCAGACACTTTCGCTCTTTATTCGCGGAATGTGACCGAGGCTGTCACACGCGCAGCCCATTCTGTGTATATCGGGCGCACCAGCCCCCCAGCGACGAGGTGCGTGACTCCGGCGGCGTCGATGTCGAGACCAG
>Ga0315338_1001438_pt1 | contig 29939 bp, 27 predicted proteins | sample ASW8metaG_FD_204518 | JGI IMG/M metagenome (GOLD analysis project Ga0315338, IMG submission 204518) | Ammonia-oxidizing marine archaeal communities from Monterey Bay, California, United States - ASW #8 | ecosystem: Environmental > Aquatic > Marine > Coastal | place: USA: California | collected... | reverse complement strand
TTCGTGACCAGCGGTTTTCGTGGGAACCGCCTCGCCGCGATCGACCTGGCGCAAGCACGCGGGGACATTGCCGGCACTGACGCGGTGCGGTGGTCGGTGGATCGTGACACGCCCTATGTGCCGTCGCCGGTGGTGCACGACGGTCTGCTGTATCTGTTGAAAAGTAACAGCGGCATCTTGTCCAGCTTCGACACCGACACTGGCGCACGCCACTACGGGCCCGAGCGGCTCCCGGGCATCCGCAGCGTGTATGCGTCGCCGGTGGTCGCTGACGACCGCCTCTACGTGACCAGCCGAGAGGGGACCACGGTGGTGTTGCGCACCGGGCCGGTGCTGGAGATTCTGGCCACCAACACGCTCGACGACCAGTTCGACGCGTCGCCGGCCGTGGTCGGCGGCGAGCTGTATCTCCGCGGCGCGCGGGCGCTGTATTGCATCGCCGCGGACTGACCCGCACGTTGCGGCTATAATCAGCGGCTGCGGAGCGCAGTCAGACGTGAGAATCACCTACATTACAGCCGGCGCGGGGGGGATGTACTGCGGCAGCTGTCTCCGCGACAACGCGCTGGCGACGGCATTGAGCGGTCGCGGTCACGACGTGACCTTGCTGCCGCTCTACACCCCGACCCGGACCGACGAGACCAACGTCAGCCAGCCTCGGGTGTTTTTCGGCGGCATCAGCGTGTATCTTGAGCAGCATGTCTCACTGTTTCGCAAGACCCCGTGGCTGATTGACCGATTGTGGGAGTCGTCCTGGCTCCTCCGGATCGTGGCCGGTCGTGCCGTCGGGACCAGTCCGACCCAATTGGGGTCCCTGACCGTGTCGGTGCTCGAGGGTGCCCACGGCCATCAGCGGAAAGAACTCGACAAACTGGTGCACTGGTTGAAAGACCAGCCGCGCCCCGACGTGATCGACATCTCCAACTCCATGCTGATCGCCATCGCCGGCCCTCTGAAACAGGCGCTGGGCTGCCCGATCAATTGCACGTTGCAGGGTGAGGACATCTTCATGGAGGGGCTCCTCGAGCCGTATCGCTCGAGAGCGAAGCAGCTGATTCAGTCGCACCTCTCAGAGGTGGACTCATTTGTCGCCGTGAGCGATGACTACGCGGGCCGCATGACGCGGTATCTGGGCATTCCGGGGGCGAAAATGCACGTTGTCCCGCTCGGTGTGAACCCCGATACGTTCGTGCCCGCGGCGACTGAGTCGTCGTTGCCGTTCACACTGGGCTACCTGGGCCGGATCGCCCCCGAGAAAGGGTTGCATCTGTTGGTCGATGCCTATCGCAACCTGCGCGAGCGGGGCGCATTGGCGGGCTGTCGTATCGAGCTGGCCGGCTACCTGGGCGGCGAGCATCTCTCGTACTGGCAATCGATCGAGCGCGAGGTGAAGGGATGGGGGCTCGGGAGCGAAATCCACTATAGAGGTGAGCTCGATCTGGATGCCAAAGTCCGCTTCCTGCAGTCGCTCGACCTGTTCGTCGTGCCGGCGATCTACGACGATCCCAAGGGGATGTCTCTCATCGAGGCGATGTCGTGTGGCGTCCCCGTCGTGGCGCCTCGTCGCGGCTCCTACACCGAGCTGTTGGAGCGGACGGGTGGAGGGGTGCTGGTCGCCCCGGAGGATCTTGCCGAACTCGAGGAGACTCTGCGTCAACTCGCCGAGGATCGCGGACGCGTCTCCGACCTGGGCCAAAAGGCCGCCGCCGCCGTCCGTGAGCGCTACACGACCGGCGAGATGACCACGGCCGCGCTCGCCGTCTATGAGCGCCTTGCCGCCGCTCCGGGCCGCCAGGCGTAGACCAGGACCCCCGCCAGCGCGATGCCCAGCCAGCGTTGCGGTTCGTCCACGAAGACGGCGGCGCCGTTGACGATCATGAATAGGAAGAAGGCGCGTGCCGCCAGCTCGACCCAGCCTGGGCGGTTCAGGTAACTCGTCTCGGCTCGGGTCCACCACCAGACCTCTGCCAGCCAGGCCAGTCCGAACAGGTAGTTCACGTACAGGCCGCTTCCGGTGCGCACACCCGTCAGCGCCTCGGTCTGTGCGGCCGTCTCTCGGAGGGCTGTCGCGTGGCTCCAGCCGTAGTGCACCTGGAACGCCAATACGACGTGGGTGGCGAACAGCACGCAGCCGACGGCCGACAACCTCCGGCCGGTGCGCGACGGTCGGACCACTTGCGAGGACACGTAGAGGCCCAACGCCAGCCAGATGGTGAGGCGGGTGAGCAGGTCGCCAGTTGCCACGGTCTCTCCACGCTATAATCTCGCGTCTCGTATAACAAGGCGCCGGACGCCGGGGGCAATCGGCGCTCCGGGGTCCGTTTGCCGTTAGGACTGTCGTCGTCCCGTGTCCAGAGTCGCGATCCGATGAGCGATCCGCCTCGTTACCGCATCCTTCAGAGCCTCGGCCGAGGCGGGATGGGCGAGGTGTTTCTGGCCGATGACACGCAGCTTGGACGCAAGGTTGCCATCAAGTTTCTGACCCAGGAACTCGAGGCTGACGCGACGGCTCGCGAGCGGCTGTTGCGCGAAGCCCGGTCGGCGGCGTCGCTCGACCGCGTCCAACCCGGCGCCCGCGACAAAGCTCGCGCTCTGCTTGGTGAGGCAATCGAGCAGTTCGAACGCATCGGGAGGCCCCGATACCTCGAATCGGCCCGGGCGATGCTCGGAGCGCTCACCTAGAGTCAGGAGTGACCATGCCTATCGTGTTCCACCGTGTCCTCGTCGCGTGTGTCGTGTCTCTCTCCCTTGCTTGTGCGGGTGGCGACGAGTCGGTCCCCGCGGGTGGCGCCCAGGCGGAAGGCGACGTGGTGAGCGCGCCGGCATCGGTGCGGCTCTACGTTTTTGACTGCGGCACGCTTGTGGTGGCCGATGCCGGCCGGTTCTCGCTGATGCCGGACGAGGTGTCCACGCTCGAGTTGTCGGTGCCCTGCTATCTCGTCGAGCATCCGGCGGGCCGGCTGCTCTGGGACGCGGGGCTCTCCGACGAGCTGGCCGAGGGGTCGCCACACACCCAGGAGAACGGCACGGTGACCACCGTCACCAGGACGCTGGCCGCGCAACTGGAAGAACTCGGTCTGACGCCGTCCGACGTCACCTATCTGGCCCTGTCGCACATGCACTATGACCATGCGGGCAACGCCAACCTGTTTGCCGGTTCCACCTGGCTGGTGCAGCGGCCGGAGCACGAGGCGGCGTTCGGCGACGCGCAGGGGTTCTTCGACCGGAGCCTCTACGCCGACCTGGAGTCAGCGGAGACAGTGATCCTCGACGGCGACCACGATGTGTTCGGCGACGGGAGCGTCGTGATCAAATCGGCGCCGGGCCACACACCCGGGCACCAGGTGCTGTTCGTCGATCTCTCCGACCCGGGACCGATCGTTCTGAGCGGCGACCTCTATCACTTTCCGGAGAACCGGCTCCTCAAGCGGGTGCCGACATTCAACTTCGACGAGGCGCAGACCCTCGAGTCGATGGACCTCGTCGAAGACTTCCTGTCGGAGACGGGCGCCAGGCTGTGGATCGAGCACGACAGCGCGGACTACGCGCGGCTGGAGAAGTCGCCCCAGTACTACGAATAGGGTGAGGTTGGTTATCGGGAGCGTCCGAAGGTCGCGGTTTGCGCCGCACGATGCTCGGCGAAGGTCGGCATCGTCTGATCCCGGGCCGACACGATCGGTTCGTTGATCGGCCACTCGATGTCCAGCGCCGGATCGTTCCAGAGGATACCCGCCTCGCCCTTCTGATTGTAGGCCGCGTCCACTTTGTAGAGCATGTCAGCCGGCGTGTCTCCCAGCACGCAGAAGCCGTGCGCGAAGCCGGGAGGCACCCACAGCAGCTTGCCGTTCATGTCGGTCAACTCGGTGCCGTAGCTCTGGCCGAAGGTCGTCGAGTTCGGCCGAATGTCGACGACGACATCCCAGACTCGTCCCCTTGTGACTCCCACCAATTTGCCTTGGGCTGGTGTGTGCTGGAAGTGTAGCCCGCGAATCACGCCCGGTCTGGACCGTGAGTGATTGTCCTGCACGAACTCGCAGGGGAGCCCGTTGGCCCGGAAGCGGTCCACATTGAACCGTTCGATGAAGAAACCGCGCTCGTCGCCATGCAGATCGAGCTCGATGAGGAGGACGCCGTCGAGTGGTAGCGGTGTGGTCTTCATAGATCGGCGCGAACGCGGGCAGAATCCCGAGTCGAGGCGGTCGATCATAACGCACGCCGTCTCGGGACGAGAAGTTGACAGCGATGGCGGATACAGGTCTGATCGGAGCCGTCATCACGGGACACGACACACATCGAGAAGGAGCCCTACATGGCCATTGCCGACGCGCTGATCGCAGAACTCGAACAGGAAGCCGCCACGACTCGTCGCGTGTTGGAGCGGGTGCCGGCGGACAAGCTGGCGTGGAAACCGCATGACAAATCTATGTCGCTCGGCCGGCTGGCCCTGCACGTCGCCCAGCCCCCCGGGAACGTCGCCGGGATGGCCGTGCCGAACCCGTCTCCGGCGCCAGAGTCGTTCGACCAGCCGGATCCCACATCCTCGGACGAGGTGCTGACGGCGCTTGACGAGAGCATCGGCAAGGCCAAGGAGATCGTCAGCGGGTTCGACGACGTGGCCATGATGGAGACCTGGTCCATTGCGGCTGGGGAGAAGACGCTGATGTCGATGCCACGGATTGGCTGGTTGCGCGCCATCATGCTCAATCACTGGTATCACCATCGCGGACAGCTCTCGGTCTATCTGCGATTGCTCGATGTGCCGGTCCCCTCAATCTACGGGCCCAGTGCTGACGAGAATCCGTTCGCCTAGGGTGATTCTGACCATGACCAGGATATGACCATGACAATGTTCCGACGCCTGTCGGCGGTGGTCTGCCTCGCCTCGGTACTTGTCTGTTCCGGTCGGTCGGCCCGAGCTCAGGCGCCGGTGGATCTGCTGCTGCACAACGGAAAGATCTTCACCGCCGACGTACGACTGTCGACGTTCTCCTCGGTGGCGGTGCGCGACGGCCGGATCGTGGCGCTTGGATGGGACGCCCTTCGCCAGCAGTACCGGGCCGAGCGGACCATCGATCTCCGTGGCAACCTGGTCGTGCCCGGGTTCATCGACACCCACATTCACATCAGCGGCGACCCGGAACGCTGGGTCGATCTGTCCGGTCTGGGGACGATGTCGGAGTTGAAGGCGCGGGTCACCCGGAAGGCGGAGCAGCTCGGGTCCGGCGAGTGGATCACCGGCTATGGCTGGTCGGAGGACGAGCTTGCGGAACAGCGTCGGCCGTTGCGCTGGGACCTGGATGACGCGGCTCCGGTGAACCCGGTGGTGCTGACTCGGGCCGGCGGCCATAGCTCGGTGGCCAGTTCGCTGGCGCTGGAGGCGGCCGGCTTGACCCCGGAGAGCGACACACCGCCTGGCGGCATCATCGAAGTCGATGACCAGGGGCGGATGAACGGCATCTTGCGGGAAGGCGCGCAAGGAATGGTCCGGCGGCTGGTGCCGGACGCCACCCCCGAAGAACTGCGTGTCAGTTTTGTTGAGAATCTTCGCGGGTTACTCCGGCTGGGTATTACCGGGATTATCCAGGCCGGGGTCGGTCAGCGCGGATACGGCGATTGGGAGTCGGTCTATCAGGAGTTCGCAGGGGAGTTGCCCCGGGCCGCGGTGCAGTTGCGGGTGCCGCCGAACCCCGAGCGGGCCATTGCCATGCTGGATCGTTTCGGGCGGACGACCGGCGACGGTAACGAGTGGCTCCGGGTCGGGCCGATGAAGTTCTTTGTGGACGGCGGCTACACCGGGGCCGCGGCCTGGACGCTCGAGTCCTACAAAGGACAGCCCGGGTACTTCGGCACCGGAGCGCTGATTGACGAGGCGGGGCTCTACGAGATTTCGAAGGCGGCCCACGACCGGGGCTGGCAGATGGGCTTCCACACTATCGGAGACGCCGCGATCAAGATGACGGTCGACGTCTGGTCACGCATCATCGAGGAGTCGCCTCGCACCGACCATCGTCACTATCTGAATCACTTCACGGTGCGGCCGCCGGCCGAGACCATGCAGCAGATGGCGACCCACAACATCCACATTGCCCAGCAGCCGAACTTCACCTACACGCTCGAAGGCCGCTACGCCGAGCATCTCGACGGCGAGCGGTATCAGACCAACAACCCGCTCCGGTCACCGATGAGCCATGGCGTGTTTGTTGCGCTGGGCAGCGACATCCTGCCGATCGGACCGATGGTTGGCTTGTATGCCGCCGTCACCCGGAAGGGGATGAGCGGCGCCGTGGTGGGTCCCGGCGAAGCGCTGACCATGCCGGAGGCGATCGTGGGCTACACCCGGCTGGCCGCGCATCTCACCTTCGAAGAGGACGACAAGGGCAGCCTCGAGACCGGCAAGTTGGCCGATATGGTGGTGTTGTCACAGGACCTGTTGACCATCGATCCGGGGCGGACCCTGGACACCGAGATCGAGATGACGATTCTCGGTGGCGCCGTCGTCTACGAGCGGTAACGGGGTGCAGCAGGTCCGCCGGATGTCAGACTCAGCGGTTCAGTTCCGCAAGATTCTCGGTCGTCGCGACGTCCTGGCCATTGCCTTCGGGGCCATGGTCGGGTGGAGTTGGGTGGTACTGGCCGGCGAGATGATCGTCCGGGCGGGCACACTCGGCTCGATTCTGGCCTTCGCGGCGGGCGCCGTCATGGTGTGGCTTGTGGGGCTGACCTATGCGGAGTTGACGGCCGCGTTGTCGCGGGCCGGCGGAGAGATTAGTTTCGCCTTTGTCGGCCTCGGGCCCCTCGGCGCGTTTGTCTGCGGCTGGACGCTGGTCCTGGCCTATGTCGCCGTGTGCGCCTTCGAGGCGGTGGCGCTGCCCACGGTGGTCAGCTACCTCGTCCCCGGGTTCGAGGTCGGGTATCTCTACACAGTGGCCGGCTGGGACGTCCACCTGTCATGGGTCCTGGTCGGCGTCGGCGGGGCACTGGCGATCGGTCTCGTTAACTATTTCGGCATCCGGTTTGCGGCGTTTGCCCAGACCGTGGCCGCTGGCGGTCTGCTGCTGGTGGGGGTCGCGTTCTTTGTGCCGGGTGTCGTCAGCGGCGATACGGCCAACCTGGTTCCCTACGTGACCAGTTGGGATGGCGTGCTCCGGGTGGTCATCATGACGCCGTTCCTGTTCGTGGGGTTCGACGTCATCCCCCAGATCGCCGAAGACATCGACATTCCGCTGAAAGCCGTGGGCCGCATCATCATCCTGTCCATCGTGATGGCGCTGGGCTGGTATGGACTCGTGCAGTGGACGGTCGGCGTGTCATTGCCGGCTGAGGGGCTTGCGGCTCGCGCGTTGCCGACGGCCGACGCGATGACCGCGGTCTATGGCAGCCCTTGGGCGGGTCGCGTGCTTGTGCTGGGTGGATTGCTGGGCATCGTCACGTGTTGGAACGCGTTCTTCATCGGCGCGTCGCGTCTGCTGTTCGCCATGGCCCGAGGTGGCATGCTGCCTCCGGTGTTCGCTCGCCTGCATCCGCGTCATGGGTCTCCGGTGGCGGTGGTGGCGGCACTGACGCTGGTGACGGCGGCGGCACCATGGGTGGGGCGGCCGGCGCTTGTCTGGCTGGTGGATGCCGGGTCGCTGGCCACGGTGGTGGCCTATCTGCTGGTCGCGGTGTCGTTTCTGGTCATCCGGCGGCGGCATCCGGGGCTGCCACGACCCTATCGAACGCCGGCGCCGGCAGTGGTAGGATGGCTCGCGGTCTTGACCACGGGGTTCTTCATCCTCCTGTACCTGCCGGGCAGTCCGTCCGCGCTGGCATGGCCGGAGGAGTGGGTGATCGTGCTGCTGTGGATGGGTTTGGGCCTTGGGGTAGCCCGTGGCATGCGTCGGCGCGTCGGCGCGATGACCCAGGGACGCCAGGCTCGGCTCATTCTGGGTGACTACGCCAAAGCGGTCAGGCTCTAGGGTCTAGGCCACGAGTCTGTGGAACGGTTAATCACATGCGACCTCTGAGGCTTTGCCATCGCACGCTCATCGTCGCGCTGCCCGTCCTCGTCGTCGGGGGGCTGGCGTCGATGCGAGGGGACCCGGTCGTGGCCGCCCGTGCGACCGTCGAGACCGCGGCCGCCCTCGAGCCGGCGGTCGAGCGGGTCGCGCAGCTCCCCCGGATGCGGTCGCTGCTGGTGTCGGTGGATGGTCGTCTCCAGACCGAGCAGTACTTCAACGGTGCCGCGGCCCATCGCGCCGCCAACATGAAATCGGCATCCAAGAGCATCATCTCGCTGCTGGTCGGGATCGCGCTCGACCAGGGCCACATCGACAGCGTCGACACCCAGATTAGCCAGTTCTTTCCCGAGTATCTGGACGACCCGGCGAAAGAGCAGATCACGGTCGAGGATCTCCTCACGATGCGGGCCGGACTCGAGACGACCAGTAACCGCAACTATGGGCGGTGGGTCCAGAGTAGGAACTGGGTGAGACACGTGTTGACCCGTCCGCTCGTGGCCGTCCCAGGCACCCAGATGATCTACAGCACCGGTAGCACCCATCTGCTGTCGGCCATCATTACCAGGGCGTCGGGGATGGACACCCATCGCTTCGCGCGGCGCTATCTCGGCGAACCGATGGGCATTTCGGTGCCTCGATGGACGGCGGATCCACAGGGCATTCTGTTCGGTGGCAACGAGATGTCTATGACCCCGCGCGACATGCTCGCCATTGGTGAGATGTATCTCAATTGTGGTCGCGTCGGTACCCGGCAGATCGTGTCCGAAGACTGGGTCCATACGTCGGTGCGGACGCACGCGACCCGGGACTGGAGGCCCGAGCGGTCCTACGGCTACGGCTGGTGGGTACGTGAGGTGGACGGGCATGACGCGTTCTACGCGTGGGGGTACGGCGGTCAGTTCATCTACGTCGTGCCGGATCTGCGACTGGTGACGGTGATGACTTCGTCACCGAACCCTGGCTCCGAGCTACGGGCGCATCGGGGAGCGCTCTACGATCTGATGGAAGAGGAAATCGTGCCGGCCGTCGCGGCCGGCGTGTAGTGTGGCGACTCTGAGCGAGGCACCAGCCTCGCCGCTGGCGGAGGGATTGAACTGTGAAGCGATGGTATCTCGGTGTCGTGATGGCGGCCGTCGGCGTGGTCGCGTGTGGGCCCCCGGCTCCGGTGGAAGAGGCGGTACCGGAGTCCGAACCGATGGCGGCCGAGCCCGCGGACAGCGCGGGGACGGTCGTGCGCGTCGACCCCGCGTTCGATGCCTTGGTGCCGGCTGATGCGGTCATCGAGAAACTGGCCGATGGCTATGGGTTCACGGAGGGGCCGGTCTGGGTGCGGCGCGGCGAGCCAGACCCCTACCTGCTGTTCAGCGACATTCCCAACAACGCGATTCGAAAGTGGTCCCCGACCGAGGGGGCCAGCGACTTCCTCAGTCCGGTCTTCGAGGGCGATCCGGATGGTCGCTCCGTTGGTTCGAACGGGCTGCTGATCGACGGCGAGGGCCGGCTGATTCTGTGCGAGCACGGGAACCGGCGGATATCACGCATCGAGGCTGACGGCAGCGTCACGGTGCTCGCCGACCGGTTTGAGGGGAAGCGCTTGAACAGTCCGAATGATGCGGTGTATCACTCGAGCGGCGCGTTGTACTTCACGGACCCCCCGTACGGGCTTCGGGAAGGGAACGACGACCCGGACAAGGAGCTCGACTTCAACGGCATCTTTCGGCTGAGCCCTGATGGGACGCTTATCCGGCTGGCGGACCAGACCGCGCCGAACGGGATCGCGCTGTCACCGGATGAGGGGACGCTCTATGTGGCCAACTCAGACGGGGCCAACAAGGTGTGGTACGCCTACGACGTCCTGGCTGACGGCACGCTGGGACCGGGGCGGGTGTTTTACGACGTCAACGAGGTGGAAGCTCCCGGCGCGGCCGACGGGATGACGATTGACCGTGACGGCAACCTGTTCGCGACGGGCCCGGGCGGCATCTGGGTGATCAGTCCGGACGGAACGCACCTGGGCTCGATTCAGCCCGACGAAGTGCCGGCCAATGCCGGTTGGGGCGACGACGGCAACACCTTGTATATGACCGGTCGCACTGGGTTGTACCGGATCAGGTTGAACACTGGCGGGCCGATACCGTAGCCCGCCTTCGCCAAGGCTGCGGCGGGCAGGCCGGCCGACCACGGTGTGTGTCGCAGTTGTCCGGTGGACGGTTCGTCTACGCTGGAGGTTGAGAGATGACCCTACGAAGTTGTCGGTTCACGCGAGCGCTTGGTGTCTGCCTGGTGTTCGGGAGCGTCACCTCGACGGCCGTGGCCCAGCCCGGTGCGCGGGACGGTGAGTGGCGGCACTATGGCGGTGACGAGGCCAACACGCGCTACTCGCCACTCGATCAGATCACCGCCGACAACTTCAGCGAACTGGAGCTTGTCTGGCGGATGAAGACCGACAACTTCGGTCCCGTGCCCGAGTACAACTTTCAGTCGACGCCGTTGATGGTTGGTGGCGTGGTCTACTCGACCGTTGGGACCCGGCGGTCCGTGGTCGCGGTGGACGCAGGTACTGGCGAGTATCTGTGGATGCATCGCCTGGACGAAGGCGAGCGGGCGGAGGAAGCGCCACGTCGGCTCTCCGGTCGCGGGCTGGCGTATCGCGACAACGGTGGGAGCGGGCAGATCATCTACGTTACGCCCGGCTACCGAATGATCGCGCTCGATGCCGTCACCGGGCAGCGAATCCCGAGCTTCGGCACCGACGGCATCGTCGACCTGATGCAGAACATGGATCAGGACATCGACCCGATTGCCGGCGAGATCGGTCTCCATGCCACACCCCTCGTTGCCGGTGACACCATCATCGTCGGGGCCGCGCATGTGCCGGGGAGCGCGCCCGAGTCGATGCGGAACACGAAGGGCTACGTGCGCGGGTTCGATGCCGACACCGGCGCACGCAAGTGGATCTTCCACACGATTCCCGGTGGTGACGAATTTGGCAACGACACCTGGCTCAATGAATCGTGGCGGTATACCGGGAACAACGGTGTCTGGGGCCAGATCAGTGTCGACCTCGAGCTCGGCATCGTCTATCTGCCGACCGAGATGCCCACGAACGACTACTACGGAGGCCATCGCCACGGCGACAATCTATTCTCGGACAGCATCGTGGCGGTGGATCTCGAGACCGGCGAGCGGGTGTGGCACTTCCAGGCGATTCATCACGATGTCTGGGACTGGGACTTTCCCTGCGCGCCGGTGCTGGTCGACGTGGAAATCGAGGGCCGGCCGGGCATTACGAAAGTCATCGCGCAGCCGAGCAAGCAGAGCTGGCTGTATGTGCTCGACCGGGAGACCGGTGAACCGATCTGGCCCATCGAGGAGCGACCGATGCCGGCGTCCGACGTGCCGGGCGAACTGCTGGCTCTGACCCAGCCGTTTCCCACCAGGCCACCCGCCTACGACCGACAGGGTGTGAGCGAAGACGACCTGATCGATTTCACCCCCGAGCTACGGGCCGAGGCGCTGGAGCGGGTCTCGAACTTCGGGATGGGACCAATTTTCACCCCGCCCGTCGTCGCCGACCCCGATGGGTCGTACGGCACGCTGATGCTACCCTCGACCGGCGGCGGTACGAACTGGCCCGGCGGGTCGGTTGACCCGGAGACCGGTATCTTCTACCAGTACTCCTTCACGACGATGGTGTCTCTCGGGCTGGTCAACGATCCCGAGCGGTCGGATATGGACTTCATCCGCGGCAACCCGGCCGGCGTGGCGCCCCGCGATCGCGCTTTGACCATCCGGGGCTTGCCCCTCGTGAAGCCACCATGGGGACGAATCAGCGCGATCGATCTCAAGACGGGCGACATCCTGTGGCAAATCGCTCACGGTGAGACCCCGGACAACGTGCGGGAGCATCCCGACCTGCAGGGCCTCGACATTCCTCGGACCGGCCGGATCGGTCGCGTCGGCACCCTGATCACCAAGACCCTGGTCATCGCCGGTGAGCCCGGAACGTTCACGACCCCGTCCGGCGAGCGTGGCGCCATGCTGCGCGCCTACGACAAGGTCACCGGCGCGGAGGTCGGCGTGGTGTTCATGCCGGTCGGGGTGTCCGGTTCGCCAATGACCTACATGCACGAGGGCGCGCAATACATCGTCGTCGCCACGAGTGGTGGCGGCCAGGCGGGGGAACTGCTCGCGTTTCGGTTGGGGGAGTAGGGGAGTAGACCTCAGACGGATCCGGGTCGTGCACCCTCGCGCGCCGCGCGTTCCCGGTCCCGAAGCTCTCGTCGCAGGATTTTTCCGGACGCGACCTTGGGAATCGCGTCGATGAATTCGACGGCGCGGACCTTCTTGTGTGGCGCCACGCGGTCGGCGACGTAGTCCATGATCGCCTCGGCGGTCACCGCGACGTTCGGTATCTGCACGACATACGCTTTGGGAATCTCACCCGCTTCGACGTCGGGCACCGGGATGACGGCCACGTCGGCGACCGCGGGGTGCGCCTGAATCACACCTTCGAGTTCCGCCGGGGCCACCTGGAGTCCTTTGTACTTGATGAGTTCCTTGACGCGGTCGACCACGAACAGGTACCCGTCGGCGTCGGCCCGCCCGATATCGCCGGTGTGCAGCCAGCCGTCGGCGTCAAGCATCTCGGTGGTGGCCTCGGGGTCGTTCAGATACCCCTTCATCACCTGCGGCCCGCGAATCCACACCTCGCCCACGGAGTCGCTGTCCGCATCCGTTCCGGTGGTGAGATCAACGATACGGTATTCAGTGTTGGGCAACGCGACCCCCACCGAGTCGTGTTTGATCTCTCGGTCTTTCCCGTTCGCGTGCGTTACCGGGCTGGTCTCGGTCAGGCCGTACCCCTGGCGCAGCATCAGCCCGTGGCGATCGATACAGGCTTTGGCCACGGGCTCCGGGAGCGGCGCCGCCCCGGACAGGATGTTCTTCAGCGCGGTGATGTCGTAATTGTCGACCAGCGGGTGCTTGGCCAGGGCGAGCACGATGGGGGGAACAAGATACGCCATCGTTACCGCATGGGTCTGCAGCAGTTCCAGAAATTGCTCCAGATCGAACCGCGGCATCGTGACGATGGTGGCTCCGGCCCGCAATGCCCCGCTCATGATCACCACCATCCCGTAGATGTGGTAGAACGGCAGAATCCCGATCAAGACCTCATCCTCTGAGAGTTGTTCGACCGAATGGGTCTGGCAGAGGTTCGAGACCAGGTTGTGGTGGGTCAACATCACGCCCTTGGGGAGGCCGGTGGTCCCGCTGGAATACGGCAGCGCTACCAGGTCATCTCGTGGATTGATTTCGATCGTCGGTAGCGGCCCATCCCCGTCGGCGAGTGCCGCGAACGGCGTGGCGCCGTCAGCGTCTCCGAACACGAAGATCTCCCGTACCGAGGTGCCGGCGATCGCCTGGGTCGCCTTGTCGAGGAACTGAGGCACTGTGACCAGCAACGTGGCGCCGCTGCCGAGGAGTTGACGGTTCAGTTCGTCGGCCCTGTACAACGGATTGACGGTGGTATTGACCCCGCCCGCGGTCGCGACCGCGAAGAACGCAATGGCGTATTCGGGTACGTTGGGACTGTAGATGGCGAGGACATCACCCTTGCCGAATCCGCGACCGGCCAGCCCCGCCGCCGTCCGCCGCACCGCGGCCACCAGCTCTCCATAGGTCAGGGTCCGTCCGGTGGGTCCGTCGATCAAGGCCGCCTTGTCTGAGTAATTGGCCGCGTGCTGGAACAGAAAGTCCTGGAGCGGGATGTCCGGGATGTCCACATCAGGGTAAGGGCTTCGATAGATCATCGTCTCTCCGTGCTTCTGCCGTCGTCCGACCGACACTAGCGTATGCCAGCGTCGCCACCGCGACAACGGTGCCGGCGCGCGGGTTGTGGCCCGGGCGCTATGATAGCCAAGACGAGTTCGGTCCTCCAGAGGCCGACGAGGGCGCGGCTAGCCGGCAATTGGCGATTTCCACGGAGAAGACTCTTGACACTCGAAAAGATCACGGAGGGCATTCGGGGCCGCATTGGCACGCGATCGCCGATTCCCGCTATCGTGAAATTTGATTTTGGGGACGACGGTGTTGTCCGGGTCGACGGCAAATCCACGCCAACCGTCGTTGACAATGAGGACCGCGAAGCCGACTGTACAGTGAAAGTGATCATGGATGATTTTGTCCAGATCGCGCAGGGGACGATCAATCCGCAGATGGCATTCATGACCGGCAAGCTGCGGGTCGAAGGCGACGTCAGTCTGGCCATGCAGCTGGGTGCCATTCTCAAGTAGCACGCCAGGCCAGCGGGCGCCTCGTCAGAAAACCTCAGGTCACCGATGTGCCGCCGTCTACGGGGATGATGGCGCCGTTGGTATAGGCGCCGGCCCGTGAGGCGAGGTAGATCGCGATTCCCGCCATCTCTTCCGGACGTCCGATTCGCCCCAGCGGGCAGTTCCGTTCGATGTCGTCGCGGAAACGGTCGAGGGACCCCTCCGTCATCTTGCTTTCGAAGAACCCCGGAGCAATCGCGTTGACCGTGATATGGCGTGGGCCCAATTCCAGGGCCAGCGTCTTGCTCATATGGTGCACTGCCGCCTTGCTGGCCGAATACGAGAACGTGCCCGTCTGCAGGACCGTCGGCACTTTGAGACCGTCCATCGAGCCGATGTTGATCACCCGTGCGGGGTCGTCCGGAGCGGCACCGGCCGTCAGCAACGGCGTGAGATCGCGGGTAAGAAAGAACAGGGCCGTCACGTTGAGTCCGAGCACCTTACGAAACCCATCTTCGGGGAACGTCTCGTAGGGCGCACCCCAAGCGGCGCCTGCGTTGTTGACCAGAATGTGCAGCCGATCGATGCGTTGCCCTAGCGTTTCGATGAGCCGCGCCCGGTCCGCGTCATCGGTGATATCCGCCGGCAGCGAGTGGCAGGGTCCGAGGGCCGATAAGGTAGCGGCGACCTCGTTACAGACGGCCGCCTTGCGGGACGAGATGTAGACGGTCGCGCCCGCCCGCACATAGCCCTCCGCGATCATCTTGCCGATCCCGCGGGAGCCCCCGGTGACCAACGCGGTTTTTCCGCTCAGGTCGAACAGGGTGGAGACGTCGATGGTGTTGTCGTGGGGGGGCACGTGCTATGACCTCGTGGCCCCATCATGCCATTCTTCGACCGCTGCGTCATACGCACGCCGGCCATGGCCCCCCCGCGTGCCGGATGCTCGAACCGCTCGACATCCCGACCCCCGGTGCGACGCTCCCGCTCTTCGGCCTTTATCGTTTGCTGGCTCGTTGAGTGCCTTGTGAAGCCTGACCACAGTCAACGGGTCGGCTGCTTGAGGTGGCGTTCCTGCTCCCGCCCCTACCACCGCGACAGTCGTCCTCCCAACCGTGTCCGCGGCTCGAAGCCCAGAACGCCCTCCCCGCGTCCTATTGCTCGGCGAGCGGAATGAACAGTGAAATTCGATCCTCGGTTCCGATAGCTCGTGAGATGTGCCCCTGGCCGGTCGTGTCCTCAGCCAGCAGGATGTGCCCCGGGTACAACCTGACCTTCGTGCCGTCGCCGAATTCCACCTCGCTCTCGCCACTTAGCGTGATGACATACTGGCGTCGCGGCGCCGTGTGGAACGGCAGGTCGTAGTCCAGCGATGTGCGGCGGAACTGCAGGCTGGTGACGTCAACCGTTTCCGAGAGTTCCGTGGCGCCCCGGAGCTCCCCGAGCGGCACGTCGTATTCCTCGGCATGGGTCTGGTTGTCCGGGCCGGTGAACATGCGGGTGACCTTGATCGGCGTCCGTGCCTGAGCCGCGGCATGGGTGTCGCCAACCCAGTGCGCGCCGATGAAGGCGAGTGTGGGTATCCAGCCAAGCGCGACCAGGCCGGTCGCGAGTCGTCGTTTTGTCGTCATGGTGTCCCCCGAGAATCTGGTTGCGCGCGGTGGTCGTGCCAAGTATAGAGCGGAGCGGTGACCCGGGCGTCCTGCGTGCGACCCGTGTCGTTAGGGATCGTCACGAGATAACAGCGGCATTTCTGGGTGTCGAGGCACGCGCCAGACCAGGCGCGAGGAGTGCGCATGCTGGGAGTATGCAAGCGACGAGCAACACGGTCGCGCGGGATGCATCGACACCCAGAAATGCCGCTGTTATTTCGTGGTGGGCCCTTGCTCGAGGTGACGGGCGCAGGCGGACAGTCGAACCGTCCAGGGAGGAGTCGGGTCGATGATGGTGACTGACGTGTTGCGGAACCGCACGGGCTGCGTCGCATCGTCGCCGTAGGTGAGGTGCAACTCGGTGAGCGCTCTGATCACGAGGCCATGCGTGACGACGGCGACCCGCTCGGTGCCCCCGTGGGCGACCGAGCCGACGTGCGCCCACGCCCGGGCGACCCGCGCGAGGAAGACGGGCCAGGCCTCCCCCCCGGGTGGGTCATGATCTGGTCCGAACAGCTGGTGCTCCACACCCGCATATGGATGTCCGTCCAGCGTGCCCAGGTCCCGTTCGCGTAGCAGTGGGGTCAGCTCCGTTGGGATCGTGCCGGTGACATCCAGCGCGGCTGCCGTGCGGCGAGCGCGAGGGTAGTCGCTGCTGAGAATTTTGGTTAGACCAACCTCGGCCATCCGAGCCCCGAGCCGCTCGGCCTGTTGGGCGCCGATGGCGTCGAGCGGCGTGTCCGGGCGCTGCACGACCCGCGCGGCATTGAGCGCGGTTTGACCGTGCCGAATCAGATAGATCATGCAGATGGGGGCACGGCAGAAGCGGTGTCGATTGATCGTGTCGGCGCGCATTGTACACGGCTCGGTGGTCCGCGCTGTGCCTGCAGGTCGGGTGGACGCAGGTCCCCCGGGACGCTATTGTCCTCACCATGATTCATGACAGACGTCCCATGGGTGTGCGCGTTCTGCTTGGACGAGGGTGACGGTCCTGAACAAGAAGCACGTGGGCGCCTGGGCGCTCTTTGATTTCGCCAACTCCGTCTATCCAGCGGTGATGACGACCGCGGTCTTTCCCGTCTTCTTCATCACGTTCGTCGTTGGCGACGAGGGGGGCGTGGGGGAACTCTGGTGGGGACGAGCTGTGTCGCTCTCGGCGCTGATCGTGGCGGTGTCGTCGCCGTTGCTGGGCGCGGTCGCCGACCGCGGCGGCGCCCGTAAGAAGTTCATGCTCGCCTACACGTCGGTCTGTCTCGTCGCCGTGGCGATGATGTCGACACTGGACCAGGGTATGGTCTTGCGGGGCTTCTTGCTGTTTGTCGTCGCCAACGTGGGGTTCGAGAGCGCGTTGGTCTTCTACAACGCGTATCTGCCTGACATCGCCCCGCCCGAGCGTCAGGGATGGGTCTCTGGTCTCGGTTTTGGGGTTGGTTATCTTGGCTCGGCCCTGGGACTTGTGATGGTGATTCCGTTTGCGGGCGATCGTATCGAGCTGGTGTGGTTTCTGGTAGCCGGCTTCTTCTTGGTGTTCTCTCTGCCGGCGTTCCTTGTGCTGCCGAAAGATCAGCCGACCGACATGAGCATTGCACAGGCGGCCAGGTGGGGTGTCACGAGCTTTCGGGCCATCGTCAAAGAGGTGTGGGATCTCAAGGAGTTGCGCAATTTTCTCTTCGCGTTCTTCTTCTATATCGACGGTGTGCTGACGATCATCGTGATGGCTGGCGTGGTGGCGACCGAGACCTTTGGTTTCGACCAGCAAGGAACGATCGTGCTCTTTCTCATCGTTCAAATGTCGGCGCTGGTCGGCGCGTTCGCCTTGGCGACGCCCACCGACCGGTATGGCCCCAAGCGGGTGCTGAACGGCGTACTCGGTCTCTGGATTTTCGTGGGGGTCGCCGCCTACGTCATCGAGAACCCGACGCTGTTCTATGGGATGGCCGTACTGGCCGGTCTGGGGTTGGGCTCGACCCAGGCGGCGAGCCGGGCGTTCCTGTCATCGCTGGTTCCCGCGGGGAAGGAGGCCGGAATGTTCGGTTTCTACGCGTTGTGCGGCAAGTCTTCGTCGGTCATCGGCCCGCTGCTGTTCGGTTATGTGACTGTCTGGGCCGACGGCAACCAACGACCCGCATTTCTGACCCTTACGGGGTTGTTCATGCTGGGTCTGGTTCTGCTGCAGCGGGTGCGGGATCCTCGAGCCGCCGCCTGATCCCGCCTCAGACGTCTTCGGTCGCGTCACCCACCGAGTCAGGCGTCACGCCCTCTGCGTCAAGGACTTCCCTGGCCAGACGAAATGCTTCGACCCCGGCTGGGATGCCGCAGTAAATGGCGACCTGCATCAGGGTGTCCCGAATCTCCTCGACGGTACAGCCGTTCCGTATGGCGCCGCGCACATGGGTCTTGAACTCGTGGCTCCGATTCAGGGCGGAGATCATCGCGAGGTTGATCAGGCTGCGTTGCCGGTCGCTGAGCGTCGGCCGGGTCCAGACCTGACCCCAGCAGTAATCGGTCACCAGTTGCTGAAACTCGGCGTTGAAGCTGTCCAGCCCAGTCAGCGCCCGGTCGACATACTCGTCGCCCAGGACCCGTCGTCGCGCCTGTAATCCTTCATCGTGTTTCACGTTCGACATCGTGTTCTCCTGGATCAACTCGCGCGGGAATTCCCTCGTCCGCTCCGGTCCGCGTGGTCAGAAGGTCCGCGAGTGTACCATTCACCGCGTCGGCGGCTGGCGGAGGGCTGTCAGCGGGAGCCGGCGCAGGAGAACGTTATGGATTTCCGGCTCACGGAAGAGCAGCAGGCGCTGCAGGCGGCGGCGCGCGACTTCGCGCGGGGCGAAATGACCGCCGTGGCGGAACAGATCGAGACGGATGCGACGCCGCTCTCGCGAGAGTGGCTGCGACGGTATGCCGAGATGGGGTTCCTCGGGGTAAATGTTCCGGCGGCCCTTGGTGGCCTTGGATTGGGAAACGTCGACGCGTTTCTGGTGCTCGAGGAATTCGCCAAGGTGTCGTCCGCCGTGGCGTTTCCGATCTTCGAGTCGGTGGCGGGACCGGTGCACGCCCTAACGCACTTCGCCGGCGAGGGTTTGAAGCAACGGGTGATTCCGGCCGTGTGCCGCGGAGAGATGATCGTGGCGGTGGCGATGTCGGAGCCGGATGCCGGGACCGCGCTGACCGATCTGCGGACTCGCGCGGAGGTGCGCGACGACCGGGTCGTCATCAACGGGGCCAAACGCTGGTGCTCCGGAGGCGGGCACTCGGACGCCTACCTCGTGTACTGCCGGTTGTCCGATGCGTCAGGCGCCAAGGGGATTGGCGCCGTGTTCGTCGACAAAGGTACGGCGGGACTCACGTTCGGAGAGCAGGAACGGCTGATGGGGTTCCGGGGCATTCCTGACTCAGATCTCTACTTCGACGAGGTGTCGGTGCCGGCTGACCAAGTCGTGGTGCCGGCCGGGGGCTTCCCGAAGCTGATGCAGGCGTTCGACCTGGAACGGTGTGGCAACGCCACCATGGCGTTGGGTCAGGCCTCTGGTGCGCTCGAAGAGGCGTTGGTCTGGGTGCAGGACCGCCGGCAGTTCGGGAAGCCGATCATTGAGTTTCAGGCGGTGCAGCTGAAACTGGCCGAGATGGCGATGCGGGTCGAGGCGTCGAGATTGCTCATCTACCGTGCCGCCCAGGGGGCGGAAGGTGGGTTGCCGTCGATTCTCGATTCGAGCATCGCCAAGTGCGTGGCGAACGAGGCGGCGCGGGAGGTGACGAGTGCCGGGGTTCAGCTGATGGGGGGCTACGGCTATTCGCGTGATTATCCGATGGAGCGGCGGATGCGGGATGCCTGGGGATGGGGTATTGCCGGCGGCACCATCGACATTCAAAAGGTGAATATCGCGTCGGCCCTCGCCGGCCGGCGCTTCGACCAGCGCAAATAGGTTTCCTGGCGAGGCGCCCGCCTGGCGGCGGTGCTTCCCGGTGGTAGCTCAGACCGGGAACCGTTCGAGGGTGGGAGTCACATCGTCACGGATGGGGGTCCGGGCCGTGTTCATCACCATCGCGAGCAGCGAGTAGTACCCCAAGAGACCGACGAGGTCGATGACGCCCTGGTCTCCAGCCAGCGCCAGGGCGCGGCCGTAGGTCGCGTCGCTCACACTCTTGTTGTGTAGGAGTTCCAGGCAGAAGTCGTACACCGCCGCTTCGTCTTCCTCCAGGGGCGAGGGCCGGCGCCCTTCGGAGATTGCGGTGATGATGAGGTCGGCGAGACCGGCCGTAGTCGCGTCGGCTGTGTGGACGTTCCACTCGAACTGTTGCGACCAGTGCCGCGCGGCGATCAAGATCGCCATCTCGCTGAGCCGGCGCGGTAGCGCATTGCGGTATCGCAGATACTCGCCCACGCGCTGCACCCGGTCGAGCAGCTCAGGGCTGCGGAGCAACGGTACGAAGGGACCCTCGAAGACAGACGTGTTGCGCGTGGCCGCGTAACCAGCCACCGCCTGTCGCTGCTCGGTGGTCATGTCCGCGTCAGATATCGGTGGCATACGATCGGTCGGATTCACGCCGGGGTCCTCCTGATTCCCCACGGACATCCGAGGGGCGCTTCAATCGTATAATGGCCGTCTCAAATGGCCGGCGGTCGCCCTCGTTTGACGTCGGACCGTCTCGCGTTCCAATCAATATCTGCGCTGAGCTATATATGGCACATCTGGATCTGCTCAACCTACGTGGGAAAGTCGCCGTGGTCACCGGGTCGTCCAAGGGGATCGGCCGGGTCATCGCCGAGACATTGGCCGAGGCCGGAGCTCGCGTCGTGGTCTCCAGTCGTCGAATCGACAGTTGTCAGCCCGTGGCTGACGCGATCAACGCGTCTGGCGGTGAGGCAGTGGCCATTCCGTGTCACATGTCTCATCTCGACCAGGGCCGAGCCCTCGTCGACGGCACCCTCGAGCGTTGGGGGCGTGTCGATGTTCTGGTGTGCAACGCCGCGGTTAATCCGGCCTACGGCCCGATGGCCGACGTCACCGAGGCGGCCTACGACAAGGTCATGGCCACGAACGTGAAGCACAACTTGTGGCTGTGCAACCATGTGCTGCCGCAGATGGCGAAGCGCAAGGACGGGGCGGTCATCATCGTGTCGAGCATCGCGGGTCTCAAGGGGAACGACGCACTTGGGATCTACGGCATCTCGAAGGCAGCCGATTTTCAGCTGGCGCGCAACCTGGCGGTGGAGTGGGGTCGCAGCAACATCCGCGTGAACTGTATTGCGCCGGGGCTGGTGCGCACCGATTTCGCACGGGCGTTGTGGGAGGATCCGGAGCAGCTTGCTGAAGTGATTTCCACGTATCCGCTCGGTCGGATCGGGGAGCCGGACGACCTGGCGGGTGCGGCGTTGCTGCTGGCGTCACCGGCCGGGCGGTTTATCACCGGTCAGATACTGGTCGTCGATGGCGGCGCCACAATCGGGTCAGGTCGATACAGTTGACGGAGGAGAAGTAGTAGCATCAGGTCACAGGGACGAACGTGCTGCCGCCCCCAGTGGCGGACGAGGAGGACACCATGCACCTGTCACGAGCGACGCTCTTGTTGTCGGTCATGCTCTGGTGCATCGGCGCTTCGGTGACCGAGACACGGGCCCAGGAAGGTGAGATCTGGTATCGCGTCCAGATCGTCCAAATCCGGCCGGAGAAGCTCACAGACTTCATGGAGCTGTATCGAGACGAGATCAACCCGGCGCTTCGCGCCGGCGGGGTGCCGTGGCGCTCCGCCTGGCGGGCGGGACAGTTTGGCGATACCTATGAGCGGCAGTTCATCACCCCGCTCAGCGGATTCGGCGAGCTCGATGGCGGGGGTGCGCTCGCGCGAGCGCTCGGACAACGCGACTACGATCGAGTGCTCGACAAGCTGCGTGAGACGACGGAGGGGCGCCAGGCCTACGCCGTCCGCTACCGGCGGGATTTGAGCGTGGAATCAGACGATGTCAGCGGCTTGTCGATTGCCCGGGTCACAAACGTCCAGGTGGCGGCCGGCAGAGCGGCTGATTTCGAGGCGTTTCTTCTGGACAATGTCGCTACGTTTCTGGACGCCGGCGTCGTGTTCGGGATCTATCAGCGGCAATTCGGCCCAGGCCCCGTGCTGTGGCAGATCGTCGAGAACCTGCGGAGCTACCGAGAGCTGGCTCGTGGTGGTATTCTCAGGGCTTTCGGCGACGAATCGCTGGCGGCGGAGCAGCTGGCCGGTGTGGTCACCGGAATCGAGCGGTACGTGCTGGAGTATGATCCAGACCTCAGCTTCACCGGGGTGATCGCACCCATCTAGCAACCTTAGTCAAGCGCGACGGCCTTCGTATGAATACCCAAATCTTTCTGTTGCTCCATTTGACCTCGGTGATTCTTCTGGCCGGGGTTACGTTCGCGGCGCTCGCCGACCCCCACTCCGACAAGCGCCGGCAGTTCCTGATGATGTCCGGGACGCTCAGTCTGCTGGCCGTTATGAGCGGGTTCGGCCTCGCGGGAATGATGGGGATCGGGTTTCCGGGGTGGATCATGGTGAAGGTCGTCTGCTGGCTCGCTTTGTCCGTTTTGACCGGGATGGCGTTCCGGATGAGCGGTCAGGGCCGGATGCTGGCGACCGTCGCCGCCGGGGTCATCCTGCTCGCGGTGATCATGGTCACCTACAAACCTTTCTAGGTTTTCCTGACACGGCGTCCGCCTGGCGGCGTTGCCTCGTCGGTCACAGCCTGCCTGGCTGCTCCCTCCTTGCGCCTTGCCAGGCGAATGCTTCGCCAGGAAAACCGGGGCGCGGCGAGGGGTGTGTGGCGGCGTTGGGGTCCCAGCCCGCCTCGCGGACGCAGAGTGGAGCACGCGTCCTCGGAGACGAACCGGGTGCCAACCCTCCACCGGAGGGGCGTCGACTCTTTGGGCAGAGCGTCGTCGCGACCTTCGATGACGGGTGGGCGCAGGTTGGGCGATGAGACGTTTCTCCTGAAGAGGTCGCGCGCACCTAGCTGCTCATCAGTTGAACGCCTTTGTGAGCCAGGTCTCGGACGCGCTCGTCGTAGCCGGCGAACCGCTCGTCTTGCGTCTGTCCGCGCACATAGCGGATATAGATCTGCTGGACGATGACCACCAGCTTGAACACGCCGAAGACGTGATACCACGCGATCGCGTCCAGGTCTAATCCGGTGCGTCTGGCGTAGCGCTCGACCACCTCCGCTCGGCTCGGGAATCCCTCGTGATTGGTCGGCATCTTGGATACGTGATGCCAGCGAGGATCATCGGTCGCCTCGTTCCAGAAATTGAGAAGGTAGCCGACGTCCATCAACGGATCGCCCCGCGTGGTCATGTCCCAGTCGAGCACGGCGACCGGCGTTGCCGGGTCCGCGACGTCCACCATCAGATTGTCCAGCTTGTAGTCGTTGTGCAGGAGCGTCGTGATCTGGGGTGTCGGAATCGACGCGTCCAACCAACTCAGCATCTCGTCGACGTCGGCCACCGCCTCGTGCTTTGCCGCCAGCCAGCGACGGCCCCACCCGTCGACCTGTCGCCGCGCGAAGCCGTCGGGTCGGCCCAGGTCGCCCAGACCGACATCAGCCGGGTCTACCCGATGTAGGTCGGCGAGCACGTCGACAAGCATCTCCCCGATACGCCGGTTGACCTCTGGCTTGCCGACGAGGTGCGGCGGAAGCTCGCTGCGGATCACGCTCCCGTGCCGTCGTTCCATCACGTGGAAGTCGACACCAAGCACCGCCGGGTCCGTGCAGAGCGCGTAGCTGGTCGGTGCGAGCGGAAACGCCTCGCCCAGGCGGCGCAGCACACGGTGTTCTCGCTGCATGTCGTGCGCGCTCGGGGCGATGGGACCCAGCGGCGGTCGCCGCAGCACGTACTCGTCGTTGCCGAAGTGCAGCAGGTAGGTCAGGTTGGCGTGTCCACCACCGAACTGTTGCAGCGTGAACGGCCCATCCGCGTGAGGCAGATGCGCCCGCAGCCACGGCTCGAGTCGGTCCGGCTCGAGCCGCTCGTCGGCCCGAACCGCGATGACCTCGGGATCGTCCGGCGAAGTCACGATCCGGTCACGCAATCTCGAACAGGCCGGCCGCGCCCATCCCGCCACCGATGCACATGGTGGTCACCACGTAGCGGGCCCCGCGGCGTTTGCCCTCGATTAGGGCATGACCGACCATACGGGCCCCACTCATACCGTAGGGATGGCCGATTGAAATGGAACCACCGTCGACATTGAACCGTTCCATCGGGAGGCCGAGCCGGTTCCGACAGTAGACGACCTGTACTGCGAACGCCTCGTTGAGCTCCCAGAGGTCGATGTCGTCGGTCGTGAGCCCATTCCGCTCCAGGAGCTTGGGCACCGCGAACACCGGGCCGATCCCCATCTCGTCCGGCTCGCACCCGGAGACGACCAGACCGCGGTAGACCGCGAGCGGAGCGACCCCCCGTTGGGCGGCAAGTGCCCCGTCCATCACGACGCAGGCCGACGCGCCATCCGACAGCTGGCTGGCGTTTCCGGCGGTCACGCACTTACCTTCGCCCCGGACCGGAGTCAGCCCGGCCAGACCCTCGAGCGTCGTGCTTGGACGATTGCCTTCATCTTGCGTGAGAGTAACTTCTTCATCAGACGTCTCGCCGGTCTGTTTGTTCATCACCAGCTTGGTAGTGGTCAGTGGCACGATCTCTTCATCGAACCGGCCGGCCTCCTGCGCCGCCGCGGTGCGCTGCTGGCTCACTAGGGCGTATGCGTCCTGGTCGTCACGGCTGATCGAGTAGCGCTGCGCGACCACCTCGGCCGTGTCGATCATGCTCATCCACAGTTCCGGCTTGTGCTGTATCAACCACGTTTCGGTGAAGTGCTCCTGATTCAAGCTGTTCTGCACCAGGCTGATCGACTCGACACCGCCCGCCACCATGACCGGTACCCGGTCCGTGAGGACCCGCTGAGCGGCCACGCTGATGGCCTGGAGCCCCGAACTGCAGAATCGGTTGATCGTCGTGCCTGCTGTGGTCACCGGCAGCCCGGCCCTGATCGCGGCCAGCCGGGCGACGTTGTGTCCCGTCGCCCCTTCTGGCAGACCACAACCCATGATGACGTCCTCCACCTCGGCCGGGTCGACCCCGGCCCGCTCGATCGCATGGGCAATGGCATGGCCAGCCAGCACGGCGCCATGCGTCTTGTTGAACGCCCCGCGGAAGGCCTTTCCGATCGGTGTTCTGGCGGTGGATACGATGACGGCGTCTGACATGCGAAGCTCCTCGTCGTGCCGCGGCAGCGCGGCTTGCGGCGCCTATACTAGCAGGCGGCGGGAGGGTTTGGACGCAGCCCCGTCTCAATGAAGGCGGCATCGTCTCCCAGGCGCGCGACAATGCGCGCCCCGCGGCGGCGGAGTGGGGCTCCCAGGGGTCCCCGCGCGGCTGCGTAGGGTTCGGGGCGTAGCCCCGACTGGATGAGGTTTCTATGCGTGTGATCAACGGCTTGGACGAACTCGACGCGCTCGCCGGCACCGAGTTGGGGGCCAGCGACTGGCTCACCATTACCCAGGACATGATCGACCGGTTCGCCGACGTCACGTTGGATCCGCAGTGGATTCACGTGGACGCAGACCGCGCAGCGCGCGAGTCGCCTTACGGGACGACGATTGCGCACGGCTTTCTGACCCTGTCGCTGATCCCACACTTTCGGCAGCAGATCGCCGAAGTGCGCGGTGTTGCCAGGGCGATCAACTACGGGGTGAACAAGGTGCGGTTCCCCAGTGCCGTACGGCGGGACGCGCGGGTCCGTGGAGTGCAGACCCTGCTGACAACCACCCGCGTGGCGGCCGGGACCATTCGCCTCACCAGCCAGTTTGTGGTCGAGGTCGAAGGCGAGACGAAGCCGGCCTGTGTGGCCGAGACCGTCACCATGGTCTTCGCCTAGGTTTCCTGGCGAGGCGTTCGTCTGGCGGCGTTGCTTCGTCGGTCACAGCCCACCTGGCCGCTCCCTCCTTGCGCTTGGCCAGACGAACGCGACTTCATTCAGACGGGGCTGCGCCTAACTGGGAGCGGTCCCCTTCTTGAGTTCAATCCGGGCGACTGCGCGCCGGTGCACTTCGTCGGGCCCGTCGGCCAGCCGCAGATACCGCGCGTGAACCCAGGCCGCCGCGAGTCCGAAGTCGTCACAGACGCCGGCACCTCCATGCAGCTGGATCGCGCGGTCGATCACATTGAGCGCCATATTTGGCGCGACAACCTTGATCATCGAGATTTCAGCTCGCGCGAACTTGTTGCCGACCGTATCCATCATGTGGGCGGCATTGAGCGTCAGCAGGCGCGCCTGGTCGATCTCGATCCGGGAGTTGGCGATGGCCTCCATCACCACACCCTGCTGAGCCAGCGGACCACCAAATGCCACCCGCGACTTGGCCCGGGCGCACATGGCCTCGAGTGCTCGCTCGGCGAGGCCGATCAAACGCATACAATGGTGAATGCGCCCCGGTCCCAGGCGGCCCTGCGCGATTTCGAATCCGCGGCCTTCGCCCAGCAGCACGTCCGTCGCCGGGATCCGCACATTCTCGAACGTGACCTCGAAGTGCCCGTGGGGGGCATGATCGTACCCGAACACCGTCAGGGGGCGAACCAGTGTCACTCCCGGCGCGTCGGCCGGCACCACCACCATCGACTGTTGCTTGTGCTTGGCCGCGGTGGGGTCGGTCTTCCCCATCAGGATGAAGACTCTACAGCGTGTGTCGCCGGCGCCTGACGCCCACCACTTGTGCGCATTGACCACATAGTGGTCTCCGTCGCGCTCTATGCGGGCCTCGATGTTCGTGGCGTCCGACGAGGCCACGGCCGGTTCGGTCATCGCGTAGGCGGACCGGATGCGGCCTTCCAGCAGAGGACTCAGCCACCGCTCCCGGTGTTCGTCCGTGCCGTACCGGACGAACACCTCCATGTTGCCGGTATCCGGCGCGGCGCAGTTACAGGCCTCCGGGGCAATGTCAGAGCGCCCGAGAATCTCGCACAGCGGCGCGTACTCGACGTTGCTCAGCCCCGCGCCCAGCTCGCTGTCCGGTAAGAACAGGTTCCACAACCCGGCGGCACGAGCCTGCGACTTGAGCGTCTCCATGATCGGCGGCGACTCCCACCGGTTTGCGGTGGCGGAGACCTGCTTGGTGTAGACCGCCTCGTTCGGGTAGATCGCGTCGTCCATGAATGTGAGCAGGCGCTGACGCAACGTATCGGTGTGAGGAGAGGTGGAGAAGTCCATGGCGTGTCTCGAGTGTCGGGGGCGTGAGCGGAAGCCGGCGCGGGCCGGCACCGTCTGGTCAACTTATGTCCGAGCGGGTCCATAGTCAAATCTGCTGGACTTTCCGCTCTGATGGGCGATACTTAGACGAGCAGATTCTGCACAGGCGCGAGCGAATCACGGGGGGAGTGTGTAATGCGAGTACCGACGACATTGATGGGGGTTGGCGTGATGGCCCTCATGTTGGGCAGCGCGGCCGGCACGAGCGCCGCCGAGGCTGAAGGCACGCCGACGTTTGCCAAAGACATCGCACCCATCTTTTACGACAACTGTGTGGCTTGCCACCGTCCGAACCATTTGGCCCCGATGTCGTTGATTTCCTACGAGGACGCACGTCCCTGGGCCCGCGCCGTGAAGAGTAAGGTGTTGGCACGGGAGATGCCACCATTTTTCGCCGATACCAGTGTGCGAGGGTACAAGAACGACACCAGCCTGACGCAACATGAGGTCGACACGATTTCGGCCTGGGTCGACGGCGGGGCCCCGCGGGGGAACGATGCCGACCTGCCCGAGGTGCCGCAGTTCGCAGAAGGGTGGTCGATTGGTGAGCCCGACCTTATCTTCACCATGCTCGAGCCGTTCGAGGTGCCCGCGGACGGGACCGTACCCTACTCGTATGTCACGGTTCCCACGAACCTGAAGCAGGACGTCTGGATTTCGGCCTACGAATTTGTCCCGGGTGATCGGCGCGTCTTGCACCATGTGATTGCCCAGGTGATGGAAGACGACGGCAAGCCCGCCACGGGTGAGGCACTTCTGACTCGGGACGGCGACCGGACACGGGCCGAAGGCGCCACCGTTGGCGGTTATGTGCCCAACCGGCTGGGGACCGTGTATCCGGTTGGGGTCGCGAGTCGACTGCCGGCGGGTGCGGACATCGAAGCCCAGATGCACTACACCACGATTGGCGAGCCGGCGACGGACCGGAGCAGCTGGGGCGTCGTGCTCGCGGCAGAGCCGGATAGTATGCGGCGGGCCGGCGGTGGACAGGTCATTAATCCGATGTTCCGGATTGAGCCGGGCAACCCGAGCTTTGAGGTCACGGCCAGCCGAAAGATCCGCGAAGACACATATCTCTCGTCGATGATGCCGCACATGCATGTGCGTGGGAAGTCCGCCAAGTTCATCATCAAGTTCCCCGACGGCCGCGAAGAGGTCGCGCTGTCAGTCCCGAACTACGACTTCAACTGGCAGCTGAACTACCAGCTCGAGGAGCCGATCTTCATGCCGGCCGGGTCGGAGTTGCAGACGGTGTTCACCTACGACAACTCCACCAACAACCGGCACAATCCGGATCCGACCGCCGAAGTGCGTTGGGGCGATCAGACCTGGGAAGAGATGATGCTGGGCTACTACGGCACGGTCGACGGGCTTGAGGCGAACGACAACTAGGTTTTTGACCCGTTTGGCGGATTATACGGCCGGGCGCGCTCGTTGCGCCCGGCCTTTTTTTGTCCCGTGGGCGTCTGCGGACCGGTGTCTTTATTTCTGCGGTGGCGTGCCCTCGTCCTCGATGGTGTCTGTGTCCGGCTCAGCCGGTCGCCGAGCCTCAATCCGCCTGAGCAAGGCGCCGGCGCGCTCCGAGAAGTCCGGGTGGGTGCTGGCCTGCTGAGCTTGCGCCGCAGCGTCATTGAGCGCGTCGGCGTTGGCGTAGCCAAGCGCGGCGTTGAAGGCGGATGACGCCGCCTGGCGTTGCGCGGCTGCGACGCGGGCGGCGTACAGGGCGACCACGCGGCCCCGACGGTCCTCGGGGACGGCCGGGTCCTGGCGGATGCGTTCGAGCTCGCCCACCAGTTCCTCGGTGGCCGTGCGGTAGCAGCGTGCCGCGCGCCCGAAGGTTACGGCCGTTTCCGGCCATCGTGTCTCGGCCACATGCACGCGGCCCAGGTGGAACGCCGCGTCACACGCGAGGTCCGTGGACCGGAGCGCTTTTCCGAGGTCGGCCCGCGCGTCACCCAGGCGGTCCTGTTCGATGGCGATTTGTCCCGAAAGGGTCAACACTTCCGCGTCTTCACGGTACTGCTTCGCCCGCTCGATATCCGCCCACGCCGGCTCGACCGAGTCGAGTCTGAATCGGTTCCAGGCCCGCCAGTAGTAGGTGTCGCCGAGATACCACTGGCCCAGCGCCGCCAGCCGGTCGAGCAGCGGCAGTGCCTCGTTCGGGCGGTCGAGGTAGCTCAGGGCCTTCGCCTTCCCGAGCAGCGCATCGCGCTGGTCGGGTACCAGCTCGAGCAGCCGGTCGTACAAGCCAAGGCTTGGCTGATAGTCCTCGGCCGCCAGCGTCACGTCGGCCAGCCCGAGCATGGGCGCCGGCCAGTCCGGCCACGCGGATTGAGTCTCCCTTAGTTGCAACTCGGCCAAGGCCATCGCCCCGGCGCGTAACGCTGCCTGCGCCAGGAAGAACTTCATTTCGGTGAATCGTGGCTCCAATGTTTCGATGAGTGACTGCTCGACAAGCCTGCCGGTGCACATGGCCCGTCGATACCGGAGATACAGGGCGTCGTCGTGGACGGCCAGGTCGTTGGTCAGGGCCGCCGGTTGATCGGCGAGCCACCCGTCGGCGCAGTTCAGGCTGAGATACAGGTATCCGGCCAGCGGGCTGGTGCGGACAAGCGGCCGGAGCAGCCCGTTCCACGACTCGCGCTCCCGGTCGACGCGCCTACGGTGCGCGGTGTTCTCATCGAGAAGCGCTTTGGGGACGCCGACGCGCTGCCACCGCGTCGTCTCCGCCATGGCGA
>Ga0315338_1001437_pt1 | contig 29947 bp, 21 predicted proteins | sample ASW8metaG_FD_204518 | JGI IMG/M metagenome (GOLD analysis project Ga0315338, IMG submission 204518) | Ammonia-oxidizing marine archaeal communities from Monterey Bay, California, United States - ASW #8 | ecosystem: Environmental > Aquatic > Marine > Coastal | place: USA: California | collected... | reverse complement strand
AGCTGTGGCCGGCCAGGGTCGCGTGGTTCACCTCGATGTTGACCTTGATCTCCTTCTCGAGTCCGAAGCGCTGGAGGAACGCGAGCACGTGGGCAACATCGTGGTCGTACTGATGTTTGGTCGGCTCGTGGGGCTTCGGCTCGATCAGGATGGTGCCCTCGAAGCCGATGCGATGTTTGTGGTCGACGACCATCTGCATGAAGCGACCGAGTTGTTCGGCTTCGCGGCGGAGGTTCGTGTTGAGCAGGGTCTCGTAGCCCTCGCGCCCACCCCACAGGACGTAATTCTCGCCGCCCAGGCGATGGGTCATGTCGAGGCAATGTTTCACCTGAGCCGCGGCGAAGGAGAAGACGTCGGGGTCGGGATTCGTCGCGGCACCCGCGGCATAGCGTGGGTGGCCGAAGAGGTTGGCCGTTCCCCAGAGCAGCCGGAGGCCGGTCCTCTCCATGTGTCCGGCGATGTGCTCCGAGATTTCGTCGAGCCGATTGCAGGACTCGCGAAACGTGTCGCCTTCGGGTGCCACGTCGCGATCGTGAAAACAGAAGAAGGGGACGCCGAGCTTCGAGAAGAACTCGAAGGCGACGTCGGTTTTTTGTTTCGCCTGGGTCATCGCGTCGCCGTCGCCCATCCACGGACGGTCGAAGGTGCCGTCGCCGAAGACATCGTCTCCGGGCCAGCAGAAGGTATGCCAGTAGCAGGTCGCGAAACGCAACTGGTCTTCCATCCGTCGGCCGAGGACGAGGCGATCTCGGTCGTAATGTCGGAAGGCGAGGTCGTTCGAGCTGTCCGGCCCTTCGTAGGGAATCCGGTCGATGTCGGCGAAAAAGTCCTGGGTCATGGGGTCACCTCATGGATTGGGCGAAATCGTTCCTTGGAACGTCTCGCGAAGTGCGGGGTAGAGAGCGCGGAAGCACCGATGTCCCTCGGCGTAATGGTCGACGAGGCTGGGGTCCGGTTCGGCGACGAAATCGACGGGGCCCTGGGTGCAGACATCGGAGATCGATGCGCCCGAGACGCCGAGCCAGGCGAGTCGCGCGGCGCCGAGGGCGGGACCCACCTCGGCTCCGTGTCGATAGACCAGGGGTCGATCGAGCACGCTCGCGAGGATGCGCCCCCAGAGTTGGGCGCGCGCCCCTCCGCCGATCACGGTGACTTCGTCGATCTGGCTCCCGGCTTCGACGAGCACCGACTCCGCATCGGCGAAGGCATAGGCAACGCCCTCGAGAACCGCGCGGCCGAGCGCGGCGCGGTCACTCTCATGATCGAGCCCGACGAAGACACCCGTCGCATGGGGATCGTTGTGCGGCGTGCGTTCGCCCGAGAGATAGGGAAGGAAGAGGAGTCGTTCGCTCGGCGTATGTCGGTCCCCGATCTCTTCGAGCAGGGCCCCCTCGTCGCGGGCGCCGGTCGCGCGCGCGATCCATGTGAGGCAACTCGCAGCGCTCAGCAGTACGGACATCTGATGCCACCGATCGGGGAGGGCATGGCAGAAGGCGTGGACCGCCTGGTCCGTATTGGGGCGGAATGCATCGCCCGCGACGAAGTAGACGCCCGAGGTGCCGAGGGAGAGGAATGCGCGGCCGGGTTCGACGACGCCGGTCCCGATGGCCCCCGCCGCGTTGTCACCCGCGCCGGCGACGATCGGAACGCATTCACATCCCCAGTCCGAAGCGATCTCGCGGCGAAGACGGCCGGTGATCTCCGGCCCTTCGAAGAGCGAGGGCATCGCTTCGAGTCCGAGGCCGCATGCGGCGAGGAGGCTCTCGGACCAACATCGTCGTCCCACGTCCACCCAGAGTGTGCCCGACGCATCCGAGAGATCGGTGGCGTACTCGCCCGAGAGTCGCAGGCGCAGGTAGTCCTTCGGAAGCAGGACGCGGGCTGTGCGCTCGAAGACCTCGGGTTCGTGTTGGCGCGTCCAGAGGAGCTTCGGCGCCGTGAAGCCGGGCATCGCCACATTTCCCGAGATCTCGCGCAGCGCCGGAACGGCCTCTTCGAGTTCGGCGCATTGGGGCGCGCTTCGACCATCGTTCCAGAGGATCGCCGGTCGTAGCGGTCGATCGTCCGCGCCGAGAAGTGTCGCGCCGTGCATCTGTCCGGAGAGACCGATGCCACGGAGCGCGCCGAGTCCGCCCTCGACCCGGCTGGCGACGCTTCGGACCGAGGCATCGGCCGCTTGCCACCACGTTTCCGGATCCTGCTCCGACCAGAGCGGCCGCGGACGACTCACCTCGAGCGGCGCGCTTGCCTCGGCGAGGACGCTTCCGCTCTCGTCGAGGAGGAGCGCCTTGACACTCGACGTGCCCAGATCGATGCCTAGGTACATGGTGGGGCGGATCTGCAGTGATTCATGAAGAGGACCTCATCGGGGTGGGCCCGTCGAGGCGCGCTCGACGAGGCGGATGTCGAGCGTGCGATGGGGATCGGCGATGTCGTTCTCGTCGAGGCGATCGACGAGCAGATCGACCGCTGAGCCCGCGATCTCCGCGGTCGGCTGGTGGATCGTCGAGAGGGGAGGCCAGACGTGCCGGGAGAGGTCGACATCGTCGAAGCCGGCGATCGACAGGTCGTTGGGAACGGCGATGCCCGATTCGTGGCAGACGGACAGGATGCCCGCCGCCATGTCATCGTTGCTCGCGAAGACGGCCGTGGGCCGGGGTTCCTGGGCGAGTAACTCTCGCGCGCGGGCGACGCCAGATTCGAACGAGAAGTCGCCGCGCAGGAAGAGGGCCGGGTCGCAGGCGATGCCGGCCGATTCGAGGGCCGAGCGGAAGCCCGCTTCGCGATCGTGGCTGGAGCGCTGTTCGGGACCGCCGGCGACGAACGCGATCCTGCGATGTCCGAGTCCGATCAGATACGCCGCCATCATGGCGGCTCCGCCGCGATCGTCGGGACTGACCGAGGGCTCGGATCCGGAACGTCGCGTCGGGGCGACGCGGACATAGGCGGCACTGCGCTGGGCGAGCGCGCGATCGAGGTCTTCGAAGTCGCCGCAGGGCGGGGTCAGGATCAAGCCGTCGACGCTTCCCTGGTCGAGGGAGCGAAGGAGCAGGTCCTGGTTCTCCGGGTCGTCGACGTCCCAGGGATGCATCAGGACCTCGTAGCCGCGGCGTCGCGCTTCGGCGATCGCGCCGCGCTGGAAGTCGTTCAGCCAGTTCCAGCTCTTGTTCTCGTAGACCATGCCCAGTACGTGCGCGCGGCGGCGAACCAGGCGGCGCGCGGAGACGTTCGGGACGTAGCCGAGGCTGCGGACGGCGCTGCGTACGCGGGCGGAAGTCTTCGGCGCGACGCCTGCCTCGCCGTTCACGACACGCGACGCGGTCTTGATCGAGACGCCGGCTCCTCGGGCCACGTCACGCAGGGTTGCCATCGATGCCCTCCGCTTGCCCCTCGTTTCGCGCTCGTCGCACTCTCTCGTGCGCTGCGGCAGCGTCGGGCGAGTGAATTTCTTGCGAGCGAGTTCACGCTATGACAACGTTGTCATCCTCGCAACGGCGCATCCTTTCGAATCGAGGGAGCGCGCCGAGGAGCGTCATGCCCGACTCGCCCACCGCCCCCGTCGTACCCGGTGCGTCCCCCGAAGAGCAATCCGCGCGCATCGACGCGCTGCTCGCCGACCTCTCCCTGGAAGAGAAGGTCTGGATGCTCTCAGGACACGGATTCTTCGAGCAGATCAAGGAGGACGGCGGCCGCTATTGCGCGCGCCTCTATCACATCGGTGCCGGGAACGAACGCCTGGCGATTCCGCCGCTCCTCTTCATGGACGGTCCGCGCGGAGTCGACATGGGCAGCTCGACCTGTTTTCCGGTCTCGATGGCGCGGGGCGCGAGCTTCGACATCGAGCTCGAAGGTCGCATCGGCGACGCGATCGGCCGTGAGATTCGCGCGCAGGGGGGCAATCTCTTCGGCGGCGTCTGCATCAACCTGCTCCGACATCCTGCATGGGGGCGTGCCCAGGAGACCTACGGCGAGGACCCCTTCCATCTTGGCGAGATGGGCGCGGCGCTCACCCGAGGCGTCCAGCATCACAACGTCGTGGCCACGCCGAAACACTTCGCCTGCAACAGCATGGAGAACGCGCGCTTCAAGGTCGACGTGAAGATCGACGAGGCGAGCCTTCGCGAGGTCTATCTGCCGCATTTCAAGAAATGCATCGACGCGGGTGCGGGCGCAGTGATGAGTGCCTACAACCAGGTGAACGGTGCCTACAGCGGACACAACGGTCCTCTGCTGACCCAGATCCTCAAGGGCGATTGGGAGTTCGACGGATTCGTCTACTCCGATTTCGTCCTCGGTTGCCGCGGTGCCGATGCGTCGGCGGCGGGACTCGACGTCGAGGCCCCGGATACGGTTCATTTCGGTGCGAAACTCCTGGCGGCGGTCGAGCAGGGCGAGGTCTCGCCAGAGCGGATCGACGACGCCGTTCGCCGGGTGCTCCGCATCCTCTTTCGCACGCTCGCGAGTCCGGATCCCGAGAGCTATTCGCTCGCGCAGGTCGCCTGTCCCGATCATGTCGCTCTGGCTCGTGAGGCTTCGGAGAAGAGCATCGTCCTGCTGCGCAACGAGAACATCCTGCCCCTCGACGAGACCGCTCTGCGTCGCGTTGTCGTTCTCGGTCGGCTCGCGGACTTCGAGAATCTCGGCGACCACGGATCGAGTCGCGTCTTTCCGCCGCACGTCGTAACGCCCCTAGACGGCTTGCGGGCGGCGCTTCCGGTGGACTGCGCGCTCGTGCATGATGAGGGCGATGATCGCGACCGCATCGCCGCACTGGCTTCGGGGGCGGACGCGGTCATCGTGGTCGCGGGTTACACCTACGAAGACGAGGGCGAATACATCCCATCCGAATTGGAGGCGACGGGTCGCAACCTCGGCGGTGACCGCGTCGATCTCGGGATCGGCACGTCGCAAGAATCCATGATCCTCGCGGCGGCGAAGGCGAATCCGAAGACGATCGTGGCGCTGATGTCGGGCTCGGCCGTCATCGTCGAAGCGTGGAAGGACCAGGTGGCTGCGATTCTGATGCTCTGGTATCCCGGCATGCAGGGCGGACACGCCCTGGCGGATGTCCTTTTGGGTCGCGCGAATCCGTCGGGCCGATTGCCGTTCAGCGTGCCGTCGAAAGAATCCGATCTGCCCTTCTTCGATCGCGACGCGGTCGAGATCACCTATGACGGGCTTCATGGTTATACGCGCTTCGAGGATGCCGGCGCGAAGCCGGCGTACGCCTTCGGATTCGGGCTCGGCTATTCGGCCTTCGGCATGGGCGCGCCGAACGTGACCGTCGAAGAAGGCGAGGGGCGACTCGTCGTGAATGTCGCGGTCCGGAACACCGGCGAGCGGTCGGGCGTGACGGTCGTCCAGGTCTACGCCGGCGCGGCCGAGCGCGACCCCGAGCCCCGAGTCCGTCGCCTGTGTGGTTTCGCGCGAGTCGAGGTCGAAGCGGGGGCGACCGCCGACGTCCGGATCGTCGTGCCGCTCCGCGAGTTCGCTCGATTCGACGCGGAGAAGCGGCGCTGGCATCTCGCCGATGGGTCGCGTTCGATCTGGGTCGGTTCGTCCTCGGCTTCCGATGATCTCGAGGGGTGCGAATTTTCGTTAGGCGAGCGAAACTGGACGCTTGCGGATCGGCCCGACTGATCAGGTCGCGTCGGAGGCGGACGATGGCGATGACGGAAGCAGCAGAAGGGCGAGGCATTGCTCTGATCGGGCGGACGCCCGTACGGCAGTTCGGGATGCAGGGGCTACGGCCGGTCGAGCGGGTCTTCGCGATGACGGCCTTCCCGAGCGTGCTGACCCTGGCGTTCTACGGCGCTTGGCGGAGTATTCGATCCGGGGTCGACCCGGCGCTCGCCATCGCGCTGCCAATCGGCTTCGCCTACCTCTTTCTCGCCGTCGCGGAACGCCTGTTGCCCTGGCACGAGAGCTGGCTGCATTCGAAGGGCGACTTGCGCACCGACATCGGCCTCTACTTCACGAACACCCTGGTTTCGGTCCTGGGGACGCCGCTGGTCGTTGCCGCCTTCGCCTACCTCGGCGCATTGCTCTCGGGGCAGATCGGAATCGGGTACTGGCCGGTCGATTGGCCGATCCTCGCGCAGGTGGCCCTCGCACTCGTGATCGCGGAGTTCATCGAGTATTGGTTCCATCGACTGATGCACGAAGTGCCCTTCTTATGGCGCTTCCATGCGACCCACCACAGCTCGCCGCGACTCTACTGGTTGAACGCCGTCCGCTTTCATCCGATCGACCTCTTTTCCGTGGGTGTTCTGAAGCTGGCTCCGCTCGCCGTGCTCGGCGCCGGGGCGGAGGTCTTTGCTCTCGTCAATCTCTACTCCGCCATCCACGGCATCTTTCAGCATGGCAACGTGCCGACCCGACTGGGCCCGCTGAACTGGATCTTCAGCATGGCCGAGCTCCATCGCTGGCATCATTCGAAGACGGTCGAGGAGGCCAACCACAACTACGGTGGCAATCTCATCTTCTGGGACATCGTCTTCGGGACGAGATTCCTTCCGGCGGATCGCGAACCGTCGGAGGAGATCGGAATCGCGGAGCTGCCTGACTTCCCGATGGGCTACTGGGCCAACCTGGCCTCGCCCTTCAGGTGGCGCGCGGTTCGCGAGGCGTCGCGACGCGACTGAACGAGGTCGACTCATCGGCGGCCGACTCATCGGAAGTCGACTCATCGGAAGTCGACTCATCGGAAATCGACGAATCGGAGGTCGGCTACTCGGAGATCGACTCGATCGCGCCGATGCACAGGCGCACGAACGTGGCTGCCAGTTTCTTTCTCGGCCACCCAGTATGCGCCCAGAGTGAAGCGAGCCCTTGTGCGCCGAGGCCGAGGACCGACGCAGCGGTCACGGCTTCACGGATGGGCACGTCGTACTCTTCGCGAAACATCTCCGCGATGAAGTACACCACGGCTTCACGCCGCTCGTCGCGAAGTCTTTCGAGCTCCGCCGGGCCGACGCCAGGAACGTCGAGCCTTCCGAGCACTCCGCCTCCGGCCTCGACCTGATCGAGCCAGGTGTCGAAGAGGGCCAAGAGCTTGTCTTCGAGTGTTTCACGTTCGCTGATGGCCGCCTGCAGGCGTGCGTCGAAAGCCTCGGTCTCGATCTTCCAGAGCGCGATCAGCGCGGCATCGCGATTGGCGAAGAATCGATAGACGAGCGCTTTGTTGACACCGGCTTCGGCGGCGATCCCCTCCATCGTGAGGGCTTCGGCGCCGTGCTCGGAGACGATCGTCGCGGCGGCCTTCATCAAGCTGGCTTCACGATCTGCGCGGTTGAGTCGCTTTCGAGGTGCTGCGGCTTGCGTGGCGATGCTCATGATTCGGACATTAGCAGCGCGTGGATCAATGGATCCGGCACGCGCGACTGACGGTCACGTCCTGGTGCGACCCATGCAGATGACGATCGCGTCGCAACCGAAAACTGGACAATTCGAACGAGGCACGTCGCGTTGCCGAACGAGAGGTGTACGGCGGGCTCGGCGTCGCCAGCGATTCCATCGCGGCCGCGCGGAGCTAAGCGGTCGGATTCACGGGAAGCTCGATCACGAAACGCGATCCGCCCGCCGCGACGTTCTCGTGCGTTAGCCGACCCCCGAAATCCGCGATCAACTTTTCGCTGATCGCGAGCCCGAGACCGGACCCGGCCTCGTTGTCGTCCGTCGTGACGAAGGGTTCGAAGATCCGTTCGCGGAGCGCTGCCGGAACACCCGGACCATCGTCCTCGATCTCGATTCGAACCGAGGAACCCGCCTGGAGGGCGCGCAGCCGAATCGTTCCGCCGTCCTTCTCGAGTGCGTGTTCGGCGTTGTCGAGCAGGTTGAGGATCGCTTCCAGGAGTCCGTCTCGTACGCCGAGCACCGGGGTGAGCGTCGGATCCGTCGAGATCGTGACGGCGATCCTCGCGTCGGATGCGCGCGCACGGACTCGTTTCGCTTCTTCGAAGATGCCTTCGATCGAGAACCTCTCACGGACTCCGCCGCGCGTCTGTGTGAACTTGCGCACGCGCTCGACGATCGTGCCGATCCGGTCGATTCCTTCCAGCGCCTCTTCCAGAACGGGCCGAAGATCGTCGCCCGCGTCCTTCTCATCGAAGATGCTGCCGATTTCGTCGAGCACGTGGCTGACGTTCGCTCGCACATAGGCGAGGGGGTTGTTGACTTCGTGAGTGATGCCCGCAGCGAGACTCGCGATCGTCTGCGCACGCCGACTCTCGCGCTGGACCTCCTCGAGGCGATTTCGTTCGGTGATCTCGTGCATGATGATGTACAGGCCCGAGACGTCACCCGCCGCATCCGTGACTGCCGCGCCTCGGACTTCGAAGTGGCGGCCTGCGTAGTTCTCGATCTGTACGTCGAATCCCTTCGCCGATCTACACATGTCGACGACGATTCGCATGCCAACCTCTTCGTCGAAGTCGAAGCGACCATGCGACTGATTGGCGATCGCGCGGACGATCGGTTGGCCCGCGAGCTCGCTGAGCGGGGCTTCGACCATCCGCTCCGCGGCCGGATTCATGTCGAGGATCACGCCCTGGGCATCGCTCATCAGGACGCCGTCGTGTAGCTGCTCGATGACATCGCGACGAGCGACGGGAAGCGTGTCGAGCATGCGGAAGCGCCAATCGGCGACGAAGAGCATGACGGTCGCGACCCCGAGCATGAGGGGCGTACTGTCGTGTCCCGGCGGCGTCAGATCGAGAAGGTGAGCGAGGTTTCCCGACAGCGGAAGGAGCGAGGCGCTGAAGACCAGCGCGCCACGCCATTTCGCATCGTTCGAGACCAACTGCCACGACCAGCCGAGGTAGCGGATCGACGCTGCGATCACGAGCGAATAGGCCCACCCCGACCAGACCCAGAAGAGCGGTCCAGCCCAGACCTGCGGGCTGGACATGACGATCGACTCGGGCTCGCGGATGTAGAGATGGTGAAGCGGGTTCGAAGCCATCGCCGCGAAGGCGAGCACGGACGGGACCGTCATCAGCGCCATACGGGGCCAGGCGAACTCGGATTGCGTGCGCCGGGCCAGATGAAGCGCGAGGGTGTACCAGAGGGGAGGCAGCATGAAGATGCCGACGAAAGAGACCTCGACCGCGACGCGTGCGGCGTCCGGATCCGACAGCAGTCGACTAAAGGCGACGCCTCCCGACCAGATGATGATCGACATGACGAGCGCCAGGAAGATTCGCTTCGTATGCCCCGGCTGCCCGTGCACGAGGGTGTAGATCGCCAGCGAGAGGGCAAGGATGATCGTGAACGAAGCTTCGTAGAACTGCGGGTGCACGGCCGGATGGGGTCCAATGTCTCGAGAATCGGGCTCGAAAGGGTGATTCGACTTCCCATGACCCCGAGTTGACCCAATTCACGCCTCGTTGAATCCGCCGTGCCTGCGCATCTCGAATGATCTTGCGTGTGGATGAGCAGCGCTTGAGGGGCGTTTCGGGCGGGCCGTGGCGCCTCGCGGCGGGCGCCTCTCCGATTCACACGGCGAGCCGCTCCGTTGGCTCCGCTAGGGTTGTGCAACGGCGAATCCCGGCCGAGTCGATGCGGCGCGATGCGGCGACACGTGGCCGGACTGCACGACTTCGAATGGATGGAGGACCGTCCGCGATGACTGCCACGACCCGACCGAATCTCGACTCCAATCGGCCCGTCGATCTGACGAGCGCCGCCTTTCACGACCAGAAATACGCTTGGTATCGCTGGATGCTCGAAGAGGCGCCGGTCTGCACCGCCAGGATCAGCGTGCTGAAGGTGAATCTCGTTTCGCGCTACGAGGACTGCCGATCGATCCTCTCGGATCCACGCTTCGTGCGGAGTCGCGCCCGCGCAAGGGGAAAGGGGGGCGCGAGTCCTTTTCCTTTTCCGCTCCCTGGGTCCGTGATGGCGCTCGCGATGAGCATGATCGTCGAAGACGATCCCGCCCATCGGCGCTTGCGAAACCTCGTGAGCAAGGCCTTTACCGCGAGAGCAGTCGCAAGGCTCTCGGATCGTGTGGAGAACCTGACTCACGAGTTGCTCGACACCCTCGACCGCTCGGGACCGATCGATCTGCTCGAGGAATACGCGCGGCCGATTCCTGCGCGCGTGATCTCCGAGATGATGGGTGTGGACAAGGACGACGCCGACGATCTTCATCACAGCATGAGCGTTCTGACGCGAGGGCTCTCCGGGCTGGGCATCCTTCGCACGGTGTTCTGGGATCTGCGTCGCACGACGGCCTTCGTTCGGAAGCTGATCGCGAAGAAGCGCGTCGAGCCGGGCGACGACATGCTCTCCGATCTGATAGCGGCGGAAGAAGAGGGCGATCGGCTGTCGGAAGACGAACTCCTGGCGATGGTCTTCTTGCTCATCATCGCCGGATTCGAGACGACGATGCATCTGGTCGGGAACGGAACGAAGGTCCTCATCGAGCATGAGGGTCAGCGCGATCGACTGCGCTCGGATCCGCAGCTATGGGACTCGGCCGTCGAGGAACTCGTTCGCTATCGAGGCCCCATTCACGCGACGAAACCGATCTACGCGGTGGAGGACGTCGTCCTTCACGGTGAGACGATCGCGCGGGGGACGCCGACGTTTCCCATGCTCGGCGCGGCGAACATGGATCCGCGCGTCTTCGATGATCCGGAGACCCTCGATGTCGGTCGATCCCCGAACCACCATCTCGGGTTCGGTTTCGGCGACCATTTCTGTCTGGGCAGGCAGCTCGCATTGATGGAGGCGCGGATCGCGCTGAAAAACCTGTTCGAACGGAAGCCGGATCTCAGGTTCGGCGTCGAGTCGAGCGCGCTCGAGATCTCGCACCTACCCGGATGGCATCGCTACAAGGAACTGCCTGTCATTCTCGATTAGGCGTGCTCGTCGAGCCTACGACTTCGGGTCGCGATACCCGAAGAGGCCGCCGTGCTTGATCGCCGTCGCCACCGCCGGTTCGACGAAAGCCTCCCATTTCGGGTCGCCATCGCGCAGCCAGCGCAGCACGTCGTCGGAGCGCACCCCCAGCTCGTCGTCGGGTAGCCCTTCGAGACGTCGCACCAACTTCTTCTTCTCGAGATAGGCGAAGAGCAATCGCGGATCGGGATCGATCTCGATGTTGTCGAGATCCAGACGTCGCTGGGTCCTGGGATCGAGGCCGGGGTAGACGTAGATCCAGACGCCGGTTCCGAAGAAGCGACCCGCGGCCTCGAGGAGGCCACCCGGAAGATGGCGGAAGTTGTTCTCGTCCATGATCTCGAGAAACGTGGGAATCCCGATCGGCAACACGATCTGGTCGGCCTTGTACCGCTTCAGATATTCGACCGCGAGGTACAGTTCCGCGTAGTCGGTGATCAAGACCGCGTTGTCGCTTGCGACGAGCGCGTCGATTCGATCGCGAAAATCTTCCAGGCCGCTGCCCTGAGTCGAGCGGAGTTCCTGTACCGAAATTTCAACGAGGTCGATTACTTCAGAGGGGTCGATCTCCGCGTCGCGACAGAACTGCTCGACCGTGCGCCGTTGAATGTCGGAATGCACCTTTGTCGGGGGGCGGAAGCGGCCTCGCTGCAGAATGACTGCGCGCTTGTAGAGCACTTCCGACGGTCGGAGTACTTCGCCCGACGCCGAGAACATGGCAGCGCGGCTGAGTCCGTTCTCGACCAGGCAGAGGCTCATCACGCGATGGTCTACCTCGTGGAAGGCGTCGCCGGTGAACTCGGCCATGTCGATCTCGATGCGATGACGGCCGAGGTTGTCGAGCAGGCTCGCGAGCAGGGCCTCGGGGTCATCCGACAGGCGTGCTGCACCGTAGATCAGGTTCACGCCGAGAATGCCGATGGCCTCGTGCTGGGCGAGGGGGTCACGATCGAGCATTCGTGCATGCAAGACGATCTGGCTCGCAGCCCGTCTCGGCCCGGTCTGGAATCGAATGGCCATCCACGCATGGCAATCCGCGTCGCCGGAGTAGTTCTGGGCCTGCACGGTGTCGGCGAACGCGAAGAAAGAAGAGTCGCCCCCGCGCGGTGCGTCGAGTCGCTCGATCAGGAGCGCGTACTCGCGATCGATCATGTCCAACAGGCGCTCGCTCGAGACGTAGCGTGTCGCGGTCCCATAGATGGCGTCGCTTACGATCTTGTCGTAGGCGGAGATCGTCTTGGCGATCGTGCCGGAAGCGCCGCCTACGCGGAAGAACCAGCGGCCGACCTCCTGACCGGCGCCGATCTCGGCAAAGGTGCCGTAGCGGGAGGCATCGAGGTTTATGTCGAGGGCCTTTTCGTGAGTTGTCTTCGGTTCTGCGCGCTCGGTCTTGCCCATGTAGGAATCGTCTCGTGTGACTTTCATTTCGAGTGGGATCGATCGCTCCGGTTCGAGATCTCGTCCCCCGCCTCCGAAGCGGTCGATAGAATAGCCCGCCGATCGGGTCGGTAGGAGAGTCGAAAGTCGAGCGGCGGAGGCTTATGATTCGCGCCGATGAGGAAAAGCCCGCTCGTCCACGTCGTCTCGGTCTGCCTCGTTGGCATGTCGATCCTGCTCGCCGCGCCGAGTCGGGGTCAGGGCATGTTCGATGCGTTCCTGGACCCGACCGATGGCCAGCTGGACGTGAGTGACTGGCTCCTCAACAAGCGGGGCTTCCTGCTCAATCCGATGGTGATCACGGAGTCGTCGATCGGGTACGGAGGCGGTGCGACCGCGCTCTTCTTCCATGAGAGTGCTGCGGACAAGGCGCGCGAAGAGGGGGAGCCGCTGGGTCTCCCCCCGAGCGTCTCGTTCGCGGTTGGCGCGGCGACGGAGACCGACAGCTGGCTCACGGGGGCGGGACATTTCGGGTCCTTCCTCGACGACCGGGTGAGATACCTCGGCGCCGGGGGCTACGGCTCGATCAACATCGAGTTCAGTGCTGGCGGCGAGGACCTCGACTACGGCCTCGACGGCTATTTCATCGTGCAGCAGCTCCTCGGGCGGGTGGCACGCTCCAACTTCTTCCTCGGTGGGCGATACGTCTATTCGGAATTCGAGGCCGAGTTCGACTTCGGGCAGAGTCTGCCGTCGTTCCTGCCCAACAAGATCACCTTCGATGCGAGCGGGATCGGTCCGATGGTTCGCTATGACAGTCGCGACAACATCTTCACCGCCAACAAGGGGATCGAAATCGAGATCACGCCGACGTTCTACACCCAGACCCTGGGCAGTGATCAGACCTACCAGTCGGTCGACGGCAGCTCCCGCTTCTACTACCCGGCACACGAGAAACTCGTCGTCGCCTTTCGCGTCGACACGTCACTGAGTTTCGGCGATACGCCTTTCTACGCGCTTCCCGCGATCAGGAATCGCGGCGTCCCGGCGACTGCCTATCAGAACGAGTATTCCGTCTCGAGCGAACTACAAGGCCGCTGGAACGTCTGGAAGCGCTGGAGTCTGATCGGCTTCGTCGGCCTCGGCTATGTGGCGGGCGACATCGACGCACTCGATGACAATGAGTTCGTACCCTCCGGTGGCGGCGGCTTCCGTTACTTGATCGCCCGTCTCCTCGGTCTGCAGATGGGTATGGATTTCGCCGGCAGCGAGGGCGAATTCGAGTTCTACTTCCAGGTGGGGACAGGCTGGTAGGCATGCCGAGGTTGGAGGGATCGATATGAAGAGGATCATTTTCGCTCTCGGAGCGCTCCTGATAGGTGGATTGGGGTTCGCTGCGGACGGAATCGCCTCGGAGCCGAGGCTGGCATGCGACGGTTCGGTGATCGATCCGGCACGCCTGCATGCCGAGGGCACGGGACCGCCCACGGTGCCGCCCGAAATCGAAGAGCCGGTGCCTGTCGAGATCCGTTTGCAGGTCATGGAACTGTCGGCGATCGATCCGATCTCGAGCAGTTTTCATTTCGAGGCTTACGTTGACTTTCGATTCTGCGACCCGCGATCCGCGTTCGACGCCGAAGAAGAGGGGCGACCTACACGTCGGTTCTTCGGCGTCGGCATCGACTACCCGATCTGGGATTTGAAGTTGCGTTTGGCGAATGGGCTCGGAGCGTTCGAAGTTACCCAGCGCCTCATCGAGATCGCCGCGGATGGCAGCATTTACAGCAAGGGCTACTTCAATTCCGAGGTCAGCACGAACTTCGACCTGCGACTCTTCCCTTTCGACCGTCAGGAGTTGACGATTCACATCGAGTCGTTCACCCATCCGAATACGGTCGTCCAACTCGTCACGGACGATGACTTCGTTTCCATCTCTCCAGACATCAACGCGCCGGAATGGCACATCGAAGGCATTCGCACGCGTTCCGACAACGTTCTGAATCCGCGCGAGTCGACCCCTTTCTCACGCGCTGTCTTGACGATCGACGTCGCGCGGGAGTCGACGTTCTACCTCTTCAAGCTCTGGCTCCCGCTGACCCTCATAGTGGCGCTTTCCTGGTCGGTTTTCTGGATGCCCGACGAGTCGCTCGCGGGCCGGATTCGCATCTCTGCGACGTCGTTCCTGACCGTGGTTGCCTACCAGTTCGCCATCGTGGGAAGCCTTCCGAAGGTTGCCTACCTCACGCTCATGGACCGACTGATGATCGGCTCGTTCATCTTGATCGCGCTCACCGCCGTCCAGAGCATGTGGAGCGTTTCTCGCCGCGCGACCGATCCCGAAGGCGCAGAACGGCTGGATCGTCGAAGCCGATGGACCTTCCCCCTGGTATACGTGGGCTGGGTCGTCACCGCCTGGATCATCTACGCAGACTGACTCTTCCATCCCCGACGAACTCGCGCGAGCCAACTGAGCCGGCACGTCGACCTCTGCCCGTAGGGAGCGGCGGTGCGGTGTGTGTTTCGGCGAAATCAAGCGCAGGCGAAGCCGAGCCATTCGCCGAAACGCGCGCCGTGCCGCCGTTCCCGTCGAGCGTCGCAACCGCGCATGGGCTCAGTCGGCGCGCGCGAGCTCGTCGGGGATGGGTTCGAGGGTGCGGTGTTCGGTGGGGATCCAGTCGTTCGATCCTTTGCGAATGTTCGCGAATCCCAGTTCGACCAGGCTGACGAACGTGCCGCGTACGCCGCGCACGAAGTTCGAGCCGCGGTCGACGGGTGCCGTCACGATTCCGATCACACTCTGTCCGAGCGCGGCGGTCAGGTTCACGGCGCCGAGGATCGGGCGTAGCAGGGGCGCATCGTCGGTGAAGAAGACGAAAAATGAATCCGCCTCGCCACGATCGTACGTCGTCGACGTGAATGTGTTCGATTCTCGGAGTGCGACCAGAAGGGGCGATTCTTCGGCCTTCATGGAGTGCAGTCGCCGTTCTCGATAGGAAGGAATCGTTTCCCGCGAGACCACGCTGTAGCGATCGCTCACCTGTCGGTCCGAGATGAAGGGGATGAACGACAGTGAGTTTCGACTCGCGACGTGGCCTCCGAGCTGCGCTTCGGAGAGCGCGACCGAGTCGTCGAAGGTCTCGTTGATCGTTTCGAAGATCGCGGTGGCACAGTTCTGGTCGAGCAGGCGATATCGATGCAGCCTTCGAAGCGCGCGCCAATGGGCCTTCTGGCGCTTTTGCGCGCGATCGATGTCCTGCGAGTCATGGGCGGTCTCGTTCGAGGCGAAGGCGGGGAGCGGGTAGGGCGCTTCGCGCGTCGGCACGAGATGACCGCGCGCCACGCGCATCGAGCCACCCTCCACGATCGCTCGACGAATCTCGAGCGCGCGGTTCCCTCGTTCCTCGACGCGCTCCCAGGCGATTTCGCGCGCGTCTCCGCTATCCCGAAAATATCGCCTCGAACGCTGGAGCTGTCCGAGGTTGTCCGCGAGGGTCGTCGATCCGAGTTCCACGCGCCGTTCGATTTGCGCCTCGCCTACGAGGTCGGCGCCGTCGGGGAAGCTGTCGAGCAGGACGAGTCGCCTGCTCTCGATCGATCGAGTGAGTGCGCCGAGCCGGGCCATGCCGATGAGCATGGCTTGTCCCCAGTCGCTTCGGTTCGACCCGACGAGTCGCACGAGCTGGTCCGAGATCGTCTCCGCGAATCGACCGAACGCCTGGATCTCCTCCTCATCGAGCATGAATGCCGGATCGACCGGGGCGTGAACGCCGGCGGGGTCGAGGGGCCGAGCTTCGTCGAGGACATCCAGCGCGGCGAGCCCACCGAGTACGTCGAGCCAACGATCCGAATAGGCGCGCGCGAACGCCGGATGATCGTAGGCGGAAACGGGGGATTCGATCGCCCAGGCGGTCGGATCCCGACGAGCGAGGTCCCGCGAGGCGCGCATCAGATCGGCGCGACGATTCGACAGGAAGTCGGGGCCGTGAACGCGGACGACCTCGTCTCTCAGCCTGACGAGCGTCTCCGAATGGGCTCGCCCGGCGTCTGCTGATCCGGGTCCGCGGAAGTAGCCGAGGCCGGGGATGGACAGTGTCGGGGCAGGGCGGTCGGCGTTGGGACGTTCGGTGTGCTCGTGGATTCGTTCGAGCAGAGCGCGATCCCGACGCAGAGCCGTGTCGATCCGAAGCTGCGCTTCCTGTGCGCGATGGCGCCGCCTGAATCGATCGGCGAGGCGATCGCGCGTCTCTCGAGACACGCCGACCTTCGTGACGTGGATCGTTCGATTACCGAGCAGCGAATACGTGTAGAGGAAATCCGCTGCCCGCTCGCGATTCAGGACCAGCAGTCCGTTCTCGTTCTGGAAGTGGTAGATATCGCGACCGAAGCGGATAGCGGTATGTCCGCCGCTCGATCCACCTTCATTGGCGACGATGTAGAGATAGTCGAAGGTTGCGGGGGCCTCGGCAGCCTCGGCCGTGATGGCCGGCGACAGACCGACGAATCCGGCGATGCAGCCGAGCAGGCAGGCAATGATCGCGCTGCGACCCCGGCGCGAGAGAAGGAGGCCCGTGCATCGTCGTCTCGGACGTCGTCTGGACACGGCTTGGGAGCCTCCTTCTCGCGCTCGCAGGGTCGCGCGAGTCGCCGGTCGGCGACTCGCGACCGCTTACGACGCCTCCGTCGCTTCCGCCGCCGGCGGCGTCGAGACATCGGCGCCCCCAGCGGTTGGGGGTGTCGAAGGCGCGGATTCCTGGTAGCCGATGCGGAGCTCGTTCAGCTTCATCAGGTCATCCCCGACGAGCTGCTTCGAGAAGCGCTCGAACGCCTCTTCGTCCAATTCGGCGGTCCCAGCGCCGGTCCCGATCGCCCGGGTCGTCGTCGAGTCGGCTTCCCAATTGGTGATGCCTCGAGCCTTGGCGAGGTTCGCGATCCCCGACTGGAATGCCGAGAGGTCGCCCCCACTCTTGAGGTAGGTCACGGTCAATTGGGATACGTCCCGCTGGTAGCTGGCCGTGTCCTCGGGTTCCTCGGGCGGCGGTGCCGTCTCCTTTTCGTCGCTGCCCGAATCGTCGCCGTCGGACGACTCCGAGCTGCTCTTCGACGGACTGCTAATCGAATCGGAGATCGACCCAGAGCTGTCTGAGAAGGAGCCGGAGCTGTTGGAGAAGGAGCATCCCGTCATGGCGAGAGCCAGTGTGATCAGGATGAAGAGAACGAGTCGCATGTCATATCCCCCGTTTGTTGATGACGTCTTCGCGATGCTAGCTCGAAGCCGTGGTTCTTCGCCGCTCGATGGATGTGATGGACGAGTCGAGAGTCGGGTTGAACTATGCTGTCGCTCGATCACGTCCGATCGGGATGACGACGAGGGCGCATGGAGTCGAACGCGAACGAGGTCGAGGGAGTCGAGGATTCGAATCGGGGGCAATCCGCGACGAAAATCGGCTGGCGATCGCTCGCGCTGATCTTTCTCCTCGCGGTCTCGATGCGTGGCCTCGTCTTGTTCGAACTCTCCGGCACGCCCTTCTTCTCGCTCCTCTTCGGGGATGCGCTCGGATACCACGTCTGGGCCGAAGGTCTCGCGGCGGGCGACTGGCTCGGAAGCGAAGTCTTCTACCAGGCGCCGCTCTATCCCTATTCCGTCGGAATCCTGTACAGCCTGTTCGGGACGGACCCGCTGGTCGTGAAACTCGCACAGATGCTCCTCGAGGGTCTTTCCTGCGTGATGCTCGCGGGCGCTGCGGCTCGTTTTTTCGAGTCGAAGAATGTCGGGCTGCTGGCGGGCGGGCTGGCCGCCGTCCATGCGCCAGCGATCTTCTTCGTCGGTCTCCTCCAGAAGGCGACGCTCGGGTTCTTCTTCACATCGTTGGTGCTCGATCTGGTGAGTCGACTCGACCTTCGCGACGAGTCACGCCGGCCGGGCTGGCTCCTGCTCGGACTCGGCGCTGCGCTCGGGCTCCTCGCGCTCACGCGCGAGAACGCACTCGTGTTCATTCCGCTCGTCGCGATCTGGCTCGTCGTTTCGCTTCGTGGGGCCGCGGCGAGACGCATCGCCGCATGGGTCGCTCTGCTCCTGCTCGGCACGAGCATCCCGCTCGGCAGCGTCGGTCTCCGCAATCGATTGGTCGGGGGTGAGTTCGCCCTGACGACCTCACAATTCGGCACGAACTTCTTCATCGGCAACAACGCGAACGCCGAGGGCTTCTATCTTCCCCTGCGCCAATACCGCGGCCACGTCCGCTATGAGCGGGACGACGCCGTCGACCTGGCGGAGGAGGCGTTGGGTCGGCCGCTCACGCCTGGTGAGGTCTCCACGTTCTGGACCGGAAAGGCGTTCGAGTACATCCGTGAGGATCCCGTCGACTGGGTGGCCTTGATGCTGCGCAAGGCAGCGCTCGTCTGGAATCGGATCGAGGCCAGCGATACGGAGGACATCGCGGTCTTCCGCCACTATTCGATCCTGCTCGACGGGTTGGCGCGGCTCTTCAACTTTGGCGTGATCGTGCCACTCGGTGCGGCCGGCCTCTGGCTCACGCGTCGGCGCTGGCGGGATCTCTGGTTGCTCCACGCCATGATCGTGACGTATGCGGCGTCGCTCACGATCTTCTTTCTCTTCGCGCGCTATCGGGTTCCGCTGATTCCGCTCAGTCTGCTCTTCGCGGCGGCTGGCGCGCGCGAACTCGTCGGGCTCGCATGGGAGGGCGACGCAAGGACACGCTGGCAGACCATGGGGGTCGTGCTGTTTGCGGCGATCGTGTCGAACCTCCCGCTCACGGACACGGACAAACAAATGGCCGCGACGTACAAGAACTTCGGCGGTGGCATGCTCGAGTCGCAGAAGTATCCCGAGGCGATCGGATTCTTCGAAAAGAGTCTCGTCTACAGCCCGGGCAACCGCGAGAGCAAGCTCGGGGTCGCGCAGGCATTGGCCTATCTGGGCCGCTTCGACGAATCTCGAGAACGCTTCGAGGGCCTGGTCGAATCCTCTGCGGGCGATCACCAGGCTCTGCTCGGTCTCGGGCAGGTCGCGCTCAGACAGGGTGATGTCGATCAGGGGCTGCGAATGCTCGAAGCCGCGACGCGAAACGCACCATCGGACGATCGCGCCTACTTCCTGCTCGGCATGCATCACGCACAGGCCGGCGACCTCGGCCTCGCGATTCCCTGGCTTCGTGCTGCGGCCGAGCGAGAAGAAGCGCATGAGGCGCGTCTCGAGCTGGCGAAGGCGCTGTACCGAACGGGTGATGCGCGGCGGGCGCAGCTGGAAGCGAGCTCGATCATCGAAAGGGATCCGAAGAATCTCGCGGCTCTCCTCCTGCTCGGGAGCCTGTTGGAGGAGGACGGCCGCTTGGGCCCGGCTCGGTCGCTCTTCGAGCAGGCTCTCCTGGTCGCACCGGATAGCGTCACCGCTGGCCAAGGTCTGAAGCGAATCGATCGCAAGCTGGGATCGAACGAACGGCTCAGGCGGGTCGAGGCGAGGCTCGCGTCGAACCCCGACGATGTCGATGCGCGACTCGCTCTATCGCGGGTACACGGTGAGGCCGGGCGTTGGGCGGATGCGGAAACGCAGTTGAGACGAGCGATCGATCTCGACTCATCGCGTTCCGTCCTCTACCTCGAACTCGGCTTCATCCTCGGGCAGCGGGGGCTGCGGAGCCAGGCGGTCGAGGCATTCGAAACGGCGCTCGCTCTCGATCCCGAGAACCCGAACGTGGAGTTCCATCTCGGCAGGCTGGCGGAGCTGGAAGAGGACCGGGATGCGGCGCGAGGTCACTACGAGCGTGCGCTCGGCTTCGCTCCCGATCATGCGAGGTCGCGGGCGGCGCTCGTGCGAATCGAAGCGGAGGAGGCGGCGAGTCCGGCCGGACGTGATCGGGTGAGCGAGTCGCCCTAAGCGTTGCGGTAGCGCCGCGCCGTCAGTCCGAGCAGGCCCAGTCCGAGCAGGACGCCCGCATTCGGTTCGGGATTGTCGATGAAGTTCGCGTCGTCGCGCGGAGTATCGAGGACCGTTGCGATCATGTCGCCGAGCACGGCTGATGCGGCTTCGTGTTTCCAATGTGCGCTGGCGCGGAACTCGACCCGTTCGGAATCCTGCGCGTTCGGGGCGGTGTACCCCGATTGCCACGAACGGTCGGATGCGAGGGGGTCGCTGCGAAGGTCGAGCGCTTGCACGAAGGACGGAGTCACGCTGGCCAGGCAAGCGAAGATGCATATCGAGCGAAAGGAACGGGCGAATGCGACTCGGCGACTCGACATTCGCATTCTCGTTCGCACGGCTCTCATCTTCACCCCACCTCTCGGGACGATGACGTCCCGGTCTGGTGGTGGATATCGAGTTCGCGCAACTAGACCTTGAGAGCGATGCGTTATCGAGTCTTCGACCGGCAACTCGCCGGCAAGGTCGACGAGCGGCATGCGCAGCTCGTATCGCACGCATTGAAATCGATCGCGTCGAACTGGAAGTCGATCTTCCGATCGTCGCGCGATCGTTCGTCCGACTCGGCCGAGTGGGGGGCGCGGATAGGGCGCGGATAAGGAACGAGCACGATCGGCGTGGAGAGTCGAGCGGGGTTGGTGGCAGGCGACGTGTCTGCGAACATCGTCATCGTCATGCCCAGGAGAGCGCGAAGCCTTCCCGACCGACATGACGACGCGCGCGTTCGTCGTTCGTCGTCGATCGCCCATGGCTGTGATCGTTCGTCGTTCGAATCGAGCGGGTCGACCCGATGATCGATCGGTTTCGTCTCCAGGTTCCCGATTCCGTGACGCATTCGTGTTATTTCAGGTCATGCCGGGCCTGGTTGGTCCTCTCGACCTGCCTCGGGCTGCAAGCAATCATGGTCTTGATGATCGGCGTCGGTCCCCTGGCCGAGGTCCCCTACGAACCGGCGACGCTCACCAACGCGGGGCGCTTCTTCCTCGCCGCCGAATACGATACGCAGGCCTACGCGACGGGATGCGTACTGACGGTGCTCCTCGCTTGTCTCGGGCTCTGGGTATGGAATCGCTGCCTCTCCCGTATCGGGCGCGCGCGGGCCGAGGCGGTCTCGCGTCGCGGCGCGAGCGTGATGCTCGGCGTGGCGGTCATGAACGTCGTCGCGTTCGCGGGTGTCGTCATACGGGTCGCTCCGGGTCTGACGGATTCGAGGCGTGTGTCCCCGGATGTCCTCTTCGCCCTCTCCGCGCCGGGGGCGGTCGTGATCGTCGCGATGATCGTCGTCCTCTGGCGTGTTCTTCGCGAGTCCGAGGCGAGTTCGTGAAGGAACGAGAATGAAGGGCTCCCCGCGCGCATGGGATGTCGCTCGCATCCGTGAACTTGCCCTCGACGCGGCGCTCGCCGCAGGGATCTTCTCACTCGTCTGGCTGCCGGCTCCGAGCGGGGTGGCGGGGACCGTGTTCGCGGGCGACCTCTTCTACCATTGGGATCATTTCATGATGGCCCAGGCCGTCGCCCACCTGCACGGCATGGCGCTGGCGCTCGACGTCTATGCGCCATACGGCCTCGGCTGGCCGACGCTGATGAGCTCGCTTTCCCCTGTCCTGCCGCTGTCCCACCAGAACGTGATCGCCTTCTGCGCGGCCTTCGGTGGGCTCTACTTCGCCTCTCTATATGGCCTGTTTCGCATCGCAGTACCTCGGCGGAGTCTCGCGCTGGCCGGAACGTTCATGGCGCTCGGGCTCGGCTTCTTCTCGCCACTCCTCGGTGATGATGGGGGTGCCGTTTCGAACTGGCAGTGGCCGTCGATGATCTTCGTCCGGGCGCCCTTCGACGTCTTCTTCTTCATCGCGCTCCTCGTGCATGCGCGAACCGGTCGGCCCGCCGGAGCGATCGCTGTTGGCATCCTCGCCGCGCTGAGTCTCGTCTTCGAGACGGATACCGGCTTGATGATCGTCGGTACCTACGCAGTGTATTGGGCCTGCACGCTTCTCTTTCGAGGTCGACCGCAGGAAGCGGCGGCCGGAGAGGAGGGCGACCGCGCGACATCCGTGCTCTCGACCTTCGCGCTGGGCCTCGTCGGTTTCGGCCTCGTCTCGATCATCTGTTTCTCCTTCGCGACGCATGGGCGATTCCTCTCCGAGCCGATCGCGTTCTTCGGAGGTTGGCTCGGCGGCCTGACGAATGCCGTCAGCGTCTCTGCGCGACTCTTCACGGCGTACGCTGCCGAGAATCCTTCGAGCCTCGTGCTGACCTTCGGCATGCTGGGCATCTGTCTCCTGGCGGTCGTCGAGGTCGCGATGAAGTCACTCCATCGACGGCTCGATCCGATGAGCCTCTTCCTCGGCTGCGTCGGCCTCTACGGGGCGGGTCGCCTCGTTCTCTTTGCTTGGAACTCGGAAGCGATTCGGACACGCTTCATCGGCATCTCGGCGGCGATCATCCTCGTCGTCGTCGTCTCCCGCGCCGTGGAAGCGTATGGGGCCGGACTGCGCGCCGGGGGCGCTGGGTTGCGAGTTCAGCTCGTGCTCGTAGCCTGCTGGCTCTTCGCCCTCGTCTCGGCGGTCGCGGTTCTGTCGAGTCCGACCTTCCTGCATTACCCGAACGTCTGGAAGAAAGCGTTGCTGGTGCAGCAGTCGTCCGTACCGGACTCAGCCATGACGTATCTGTTTCCGGATCGCCGCGAGGTCGCGCTGGACCTGCCGATGGATACGAGGATCGGACATCCGATCCGCGTCGCGATCCAGGAGGTGAAGGCGCTCGTCGAAGCCGGCGAGCAGGTCGCGGTGCTCGACGAGCGCAAGACGATCATCTATCTGCATTCGGGCGCGCGTCCCTGGTCGGGCGACGCCGCCCACTTCATGAACACATGGACACGCGAAGCCTCGCAGGAGCTACGCGAACGGTTCCGCGAAACCGGGCCCGCATACGTCCTCATGCAACGGGGCGCACCCGAGCGAAGCTTGACCCGCGATACGTGGCTCGAGCTTCGGATGTCGCTGCATCCGCGCTATCGCGTGCTGAAAGAGCTTCCGGTCTTCGATCTGCTCGTCTGCGATCGCTGTCTCCAGTCCGACTGAGCGCATCGACCCGTGGGCCAATCGCCTTCGATGCGAGCGGTCCCGGTTCATCCGCCTTGCGCATGCGTTGCGCGCATCGATCTTCCGCCGGACGAACCCGCCCGACGAGGGTGATGTGTTAGCCTCTCGTTCGATCATGGCCCCGAATCCGAGCGCAAGAACCCTGTCCGTCGTGATTCCCGTGTTCAACAGCGACGCGGTCCTGCCCCGACTCATCGAGCAGCTGGAGCCGGTGCTCGCTGCGAACTTCGATGCGTTCGAAGCGATCCTGGTCGATGACGGCAGCGGGTCGAACGCTTGGCAGGTCGTCGAAGACCTCGCGGCGCAGCACGAATGGATCCAGGGCGTACAGTTGATGCGCAACTACGGGCAGCACAATGCGCTGCTCTGTGGTGTCCGAATGGCCCAACACGAGACCATCGTGACGATGGACGACGATCTGCAGCATCGGCCGAACGAGATTCCGACGCTCCTGGCCAAGCTCGACGAGGGCTTCGACGTCGTCTACGGCTGCCCGATCGACGAACAACACGGGCTCTTCCGGAATCTGGCTTCTCAGGCGACGAAACTCGCGCTCCAGGGCGCCATGGGTGCCGAGACCGCTCGCAAGGTGAGCGCCTTCCGCGCCTTCCGAACGCAGGTGCGAGACGCCTTCGCCGTCTATCCGGGGCCTTTCGTTTCGCTCGACGTCCTCCTGACCTGGGGGACGAGCCGCTTTGCCGCGGTCCCCGTTCCCCACGACGCGCGGATCGACGGGACGTCGAACTACACGATCCGCAAGCTGATCACGCATGCGCTGAACATGATGACAGGGTTCAGCACGGTTCCGCTCCAGATCGCCAGCATGATCGGCTTCATCTTTACGCTGGTCGGTGCACTGGCCCTGGTCTACGTCGTCGGCCGCTATCTGATCGAAGGGACGAGCGTTCCGGGATTTCCCTTCCTCGCATCGATGATCGCGATCTTCTCCGGCGCCCAGCTCTTCGCGCTGGGGATCATCGGCGAGTATCTGGCGCGCATGCACGTTCGGAGCATGGAGCGACCGGCGTACGCGATCCGCACGCAGACCTCGCCGAGCGACTCCCGGCCATGACGGGCGAACTCGACTGCCGACTCCTCGATTGGGATTCGGAGTTCTTCCGCTGTCGCATCGCTCGCGTCGAAGTCGCGAAGCCGGGCGCGAGCGGGATGGAAGCCGTACTCGAGCATGCGCGTGCCGAGCGGATCGATTGTCTCTATCTTCTGCTCGACGGATCGGATGTCGACACGGCGCGAGCGGCCGAAGCCACTGGCTTTCGATGTGTCGATGTTCGGCTGACGCTCGAGCGGACGCTCGTAGGGATCGCGACGGAGATGCCCGCGGAAGTGGAGGCGTTCCGATCGGCGGACCTTCCCCGGCTCCGATCGATCGCGCGGACGAGCCACGGCGCGAGTCGCTTCTATCACGATCCGCATTTCCCGAGCGAGCGCTGTGACGCGCTCTATGACGCCTGGATCACGCGTTCGTGTACGGAGACGCCCGAGAACGTGCTCGTCGTTCGCCGCGACGACGTCGCCGTGTCCTACCTGACCTGTGATCTGGATTCGTCCCGCGTGGGGTCGATCGGCCTGGTCGCGGTCGCTGAAGCGGAGCGCGGAAAGCATCTCGGAAACGCGCTTCTCGAGGCATCCCTCGTCTGGTTTGCTCGCCAGGGATGCAAGCGCGTTCAGGTGGTGACCCAGGAACGCAACCGCGCTGCCTCGCGTCTCTACGAGGGGTACGGATTCCGAAGCATCCGGCGCGAGAACTGGTATCACCTCTGGCCCGATCGCGAATGGCCGGCGGAAGGAGCCTCCGAACCCGAGAGCGCCGATCGAGGGACGCCGCGATCCACGGAGGGGAGATGAGCCAGTATCGCATTCCGTTCAATCGCCCCGCGCTGGTCGGCGACGAGCTCGATCATGTTCGAGCGGCGATCGAAGGTGGACATTCGTCGGGTGACGGTCCCTATACCCAGCGCTGCAGTGAACTCCTCGAGTCCTGGGTCGGCGCCGAACGCGCGCTACTGACGACGTCCTGCACGCATGCGCTCGAGATGTGTGCACTTCTGATGGACATCGAGCCGGGGGACGAGGTAATCGTCCCTTCCTTCGCATTCGTCACGACCGCGGGTGCCTTTGCGCTGCACGGAGCCACGCCGGTTTTCGTCGACGTTCGGCGCGACACGCTGAACCTCGACGAACGCGCGCTCCGCGAGAGCATGACCGATCGAACCAGGGCGATCGTCGCCTTGCACTACGGCGGCATCGCCTGCGAGATGGACGAGATCCTCGAGATTTCGAGAGAGCGCGGCGTCCACGTCGTCGAGGACAACGCGCACGGTCTCTTCGGAGCCTACAAAGGGCGAAAGCTCGGCAGCCTCGGCGACCTCGCGACACAGAGCTTCCACGAAACCAAGAACTTCATCTGCGGAGAGGGTGGGGCGCTCCTGCTCAACCGCGCCGAGTGGATCGACCGCGCCGAGATCATTCGCGAGAAGGGTACGAACCGGAGCCGCTTCCTTCGCGGTCAGGTCGACAAGTACACGTGGGTCGATCTCGGTTCGAGCTATCTGCCATCGGAGATCCTCGCGGCTTTTCTCTTCGGCCAGTTCGAAGCACGAGAGCGTGTCCAGACGAAGCGCGAAGAAATCTGGCGTCGCTACGAGGAGGGTCTCGCGGACTGGGCGACCGGGCATGGCGTCGATCTTCCGACGGTGCCCGATCATGCTTCTCATCCTGCCCACCTCTTCTACCTGATCTTGCCGTCGCTCGAATCTCGCTCCCGCCTGATCGAGCATCTTGCTTCCCGGGGAATTCTCGCGGTCTTCCACTATCAGTCCCTTCATCTCTCGGAGATGGGCCATCGCTATGGCGGGCGCGAGGGACAGTGTCCCGTGACGGAGCAGGTGAGTGATCGGCTCCTACGTCTACCGCTCTACTGGGGACTGTCGCGGGAAGAGCAGGACGAGGTGATCGAAGCGGTGCGAGCCTTCGAGCCCTGATGTGATGAACGAGGTGTCGGACCCGGCAGCGGTCCACGCAGTCGATCGGCGGGGCGCCGCAGCCGCGATCTGTATCGCGATCCTTCTCGTCTCGACTTCGTTCGCACTCTATGGCGACGTCAACCTGAATCTCGCTGACGAAGGTTTCCTCTGGTACGGCGCCGAGCGCACGATCGCGGGGGAGGTCCCGCTTCGCGACTTCCAATCGTACGAACCGGGGCGCTACTACTGGATCTCGCTGGGATCCGTTTTCCTGGGCGACGGACTGCTCTCGCTTCGTCTCAGCGTCGCGATCTTTCAGGCGATCGGCCTCGCCTTCGCGCTCCTCGTCGTACGCAGGATCGTCGTGCATCCGGGCTGGCTGCTTCCGATCGGGATCCTGATGCTCCTCTGGATGTTCCCGCGCTACAAGGCGTTCGATGCGTCGCTCTCGATGATGGCCGTCTACATGGGGATGCGCCTGCTCGAAGCGGAGACATGGAAGCCGTATTTCGCTGCGGGCGTCTTCGTCGGACTCGCGGGATTCTTCGGACGCAATCACGCGCTCTACGCCGGACTCGGCATCTCCGCGCTGACCCTCTGGCGACATTGGGATCGCGACGAGGAAGCGCTCGGCTCGCGAATCGGAAGCCTTGTCGCAGGCGGGCTGGTCGGCGCGCTTCCCATGGCCGCGATGGTGCTCTTCGTGCCGGGCTTCGCCGTCAGCCTGTGGGAGTCGGTCGTCTTCTTCGTCGAACATGGTGCGAACCTCCCGGCATCGGCTCCTCTTCCGTGGCGGGTCGACTACGCCGGGCTCGAGTGGAGGGTCGCGACCGCGCATTTCCTACTCGGGTGCTCGTTCCTGCTAGTGCCCGTCGTGTATCTCCTGGGCGCGGTGATCGCGCTTCGCCGCGGTCGGGACGAGTCGTCGCATCGCAGGGTACTCGTGGCGGCGACGGCCCTCGGCGTCTTCTATCTGCATCATGCAGCCGTTCGTTCGGACGCCACTCATCTCGCCGAGTCGATCCAGCCCGCACTCCTGGCCGCGCTCGCGATCCCGGGTGCGTTCGGTCTCCTGGGAAGCCGTGCCCGCTTCGGCGCAGTGTGGGGCGCGATCGTCGTCATCACTCTCGCCGTTACGCCCTACGCCAACTCCGAGGTCGCGCTGCTCGGTCAGGCACAAACGGTGACGCTCGTCCCGTTGGACGTTGCCGGTGATCGGCTGCGGGTGTCTCGGGGAACGGCGGGCTGGGCATCGCGGATCCAGGTGGCCGTCGCGCGGCACGTCGGAGAGGAGGACGCCCTCTTCATCGCGCCCTACACCCCAGGTCTCTATCCTCTGCTGGGCAAGACATCCCCCGTCTGGGAGATCTATCTGCTCTGGGCCGCGAATGAGGATCGACAGCAAGAGATGATCGCTCGATTGGAACGGAAGAACGTCGACTGGGCTTTGATCTCGAGCGGTGCGATCGACAAGAAGGACGAATTGCGGTTCTGGAACACCCACGACCGGGTCTGGGCACATCTGAAGCAGACCTTCGAGATCGTGCCGGAACCACAGCTGCCGGAGGGCATGATGCTCCTTCGCCGCCGCGAGGGATCATCATGAGAGAGGGCCGCCCGAACGCACGCCAGCCGGCTCTGCTCCTGTTGGCGATCGTGGCCTTCTCTTCGATCGTCACGAACTGGCGTCCGATCCATACCGTTCCCGCGATCGACTTCTACCAGTTCTGGGTCGTCGGGCAGGAACTCGAGGCGGGTCGGGCGGGCGACATCTATTCCGCGGCCGAACGCGAAAGGATCGGCGAGCACCATCTGGATCGCGCGCGGGAAAACGGCGGGAAGACGGAAGTGCGCGCGGCGCGTCAGCGAGAGACACTCGAGACCTTCTCGACGCCCTTCATGTACACCGTCTTCGGCGCCGTCTCTTCGGGCGACTACGACCGGGACCTCCGCCGCTATCGCGATCTGGCCCTCGCCGCGCTCTTGTTCGCCGTGGTCATCCTGTGTCGGCTGCTCGGATACGGTGCGCTGTCGACGATCGCCGCTATGGCCGTCTTTGCTGCTTGGTTCGCTCCGACGCGATCGGACTGGCTCGTCGGCAACGTGAACAGTTTCCAGCTCGCCTTGCTCGCCTGCTTTGTCTGGCTCGCTTGCCGATTTCCGAGCACAGCCGGGCATGTCGTGGGCGGCCTCGTGCTCGGTGCGAGCGCGATGTGGAAGCCCAACTCGGCCCTGGTCGTCGTCCTGCTCTTGTTGGCGTGGGCGGCCCGCCGTCGGTACGCGAAGCTCGTGCATGTGTCGATCGGCATTGCCGTCGCGGCGATCGCCGCCTTCATTTGGTCGAGCATCGCGTTTCGCGGCGGCGGGGGAGGCGTCGATATCTGGTGGAGCTGGTTGTCGGCCTTGTCCGCGCTGCCGGAAGACATCATCACGGTCGAGCTCGGGAACTACGCACCCTCGCGGCTGCTCCTGGAATGGATCGGGATCGACGCGGCGCTCGCGATCGGACTCGCGTGTCTCGGCCTTACGCTCGTCGCTCTGATCATTGCCTTCTCGGGTGCACCGAAGGGCGAGCGTCCCGAGCAGGCGGGCTTCGAAGATCTCGGCATCGTGGCACTCGGCAGTCTGATCACGCTCCTGGGTTCGCCCCTCGCATGGCTGCACTATTTCGTCGCGGCCATTCCGATGCTGCTGGTCGCCCTCGGCCCGGCCTGGTCGCCGCGAGGAGGCGGACTCGCTCTCTTCGCTTCTCGCGTGCTTGCCTGGATCGCGCTGGTCGCCGTCATGATGCGACCCCTGGTGATCCTCGGAGTGGGAGACGATCGAAGTCGCGCGGCCTTCCTCTGTCTGGGTACGGTGATCCTGTTCGGCCTGGGCCTATGGTCACTCCTCTCGTTCCGATCGGACCACAGCGCGGGAGAGGCCGGTTCCAGATGATCGTGAACTGGGGCGACGCCGGGTGGCCTCGATCGATGCGGTGCAGACGGAGACGTCGCGCGGCCCCGATGCCTCGCTCGGCTTGAGGGATCGACCTTCGATCTCCTAGAATGAAATCGATCCAGCGCCCTTCATCGACATGAGAGTCAGCATTCCGCTTTCGGCTCGACCTGGGCGACTCGAGGAGTGAGCCCCCATGTCCGGCCCGTCATCCAGACAGCTCGTCATGGCGTCGCTTCTCTTCCTGTTCGTCGGAATCGCTGTCCATGGAAGGGTGGTCGGGAACGGCTACGCCTTCGACGCCTACTACACGGTCCGCGACAATCCGCAGGTCCAGCCCGACGCTTCCCTGGTCGAGATCTTTTCCTCTCCGTACTGGACGGGCGAGGCGGCGGCCGGTCGTGGGCTCTATCGGCCGCTCGCCGTCTTGAGTTTCCAATTGCCGCGACGCATCTCGGAAGAGCCGCTGGCGTTCGATCATGCCTTCGACCTCGGTCTCCACGTCCTCTGCACACTCTCCCTGATGGCCTTCCTCATGCAGATGGGGGCTCGCTTCGGCGTCGCCGCCACCCTCGCGCTCGTCTTCCTTGTCCATCCCGTTCACACGGAAGTCGTGGCGAGTCTCGTCGGTCGAACGGATCTGCTCGCCACGCTCTCGGCGCTCCTCGCTCTGAACCTCACCTTGGCGCGTGGCGTTCCGGTCGGGG
>Ga0315338_1001436_pt1 | contig 29952 bp, 25 predicted proteins | sample ASW8metaG_FD_204518 | JGI IMG/M metagenome (GOLD analysis project Ga0315338, IMG submission 204518) | Ammonia-oxidizing marine archaeal communities from Monterey Bay, California, United States - ASW #8 | ecosystem: Environmental > Aquatic > Marine > Coastal | place: USA: California | collected... | reverse complement strand
TCAATATACTCAGAAAAGAAAGAATACCTGTATCCATATATCTCGTTAATGGCATAAAGCTTCAAGGCCAAGTTGAATCATTTGATCCGTTTGTTGTGTTGTTGCGGAATACAGTAAGCCAAATGATTTATAAGCATGCAATCTCGACTATCGTTCCTTCGCGCGCTGTCCGGATACCCTATGACACTCCCGGTTATGGGGATGAAGATGATGTAGATCAAAACGCTATAGGACAAAACCAGGCTTGATTATCTCAGTAACTAGATCGCGCAGTATTTTGGGCAGTATCACCGACCGAAGGTTGATTTAACCTGAGCGTGAATCGATCAAAAGGCCGCTCGGTTTATGTGGCGTCAGGTTCTGATTCTGACTGGTTTAAATCCGAACGTGTGTTGTTGGTACGACAACAGACTTTCCGTTTAGCTGTATCCGAAGATTTTACTGAAATCGAAGGACTTGCGGTTGCTGCGGGTTCACAAGTTGTTGCTCACACCAGCGCGGTTCGAAAGATACCTCACCCGGCCACCTTCTTGGGTTCCGGGAAGGTTCTTGAGATCTCCGAATTGGTTGATAAGCTGGCGGTAGATGTTGTCATCCTCGATCATAACGCAACTCCTGTACAGGAACGCAATCTGGAACAGGCGTTACACTGTCGGGTGATCGATAGAACACGGTTGATACTCGATATATTTGCGCTGAGGGCACGCACCAGTGAGGGCAAGCTCCAAGTTGAGTTGGCTCAACTCAACCACCTCGCCACCCGTTTAGTTAGGGGTTGGACGCACCTTGAAAGACAGCGCGGTGGGCTGGGTCTCCGTGGCCCCGGTGAGACGCAACTAGAGACGGATCGACGACTGATTGGTCGACGGATTAAGACGTTAGGTCGGAAATTAGAAAAAGTTAGGCTACAGCGGGCATTGAGACGGAATCAGAGAGATCGTGTCCCTATCCCCACCGTTGCGATTGTTGGTTACACCAATGCAGGCAAAACAACTCTGTTTAATGCGCTCAGTGGCGCAAGCGGGCTTGTCGTGGATCAGTTGTTTGCGACGCTCGACCCTATGATGAGGCGGCTGGATATCAGCGGTTATGGACCGGTAATTGTCTCTGATACGGTGGGTTTTATATCCAGGCTTCCACATGAGCTGGTAGATGCCTTTCATTCGACACTAGAGGAGGTCAGTGCATCACAACTACTGCTACACGTTATTGATCTGTTAGATCCAGAGATTACGGAACGAGTCGAGCAGGTAGAACGTGTACTGGAGGCTATTGGGGCGGGCGACATTCCCCGCCTTCGAGTCTACAACAAGGCAGATCTTATCGAGGCGTCTAGTGTCAGGTCGTTCGAGAATGGCAGTCGCCATCGAGGATTGCGAATATCAGCAACTACAGGCAAGGGACTCGAGAAGCTTGTTGAGACTGTGGGTGCTCTGCTAGGCTCGGATAGAGAACGTCGAATGTTAAAAATTCCCTCCGATAAGCCAGGTTTTCGCGCAGCTGTCTATCGAATCGCTGAAGTTGCAGATGAAAAAGTAGACGCCGAAGGCAATTGGTGGTTGGAATTGCTGGTGGATGCCGTTGCCGTGGGTCGGCTGGAATCCCAGGAACAGTTCCAAATCGGGTGGTGGCAAGCCTTCGGATAGGAGTCGACACGACTGAACGCCGTGATCTGACTGGATAATCGGTCGGTCCAGATAATTTGTTCGTGGTAAAATAGATTTTTTGTGTAAAGACACATGATGTGAGGGGATACCAAGATGGCGTGGAATGAACCGGGATCTGATAACCGTGACCCATGGGGTCAAGGAAATGGACAGAACGGTCCGCCTGACCTTGATGATTTGATCAAGGATCTTCAGAAGAAATTCAGTGGTATTTTTGGCGGTGGTGGACGTAAGTCGGCAGGGGGAGGCAGTCGCGGCGGAATGCCCAGCCTTGGTGGCAAGTCATCGATTTTGATTGTCGTGGTCCTTGGATTATTGTGGTTCGCATCGGGTTTTTACGTGGTGGAACAAGGGGAACAAGGAGTAGAGCTTCGGTTTGGACATTATAAAGAGGTAACCGAAGCGGGATTGAGATGGCATGCCCCCTATCCGATAGAGTCGGTTGAAATCGTCAATGTCCAACAGATTAGGACAGTCGAAGTGGGTTATCGTACTAATACTCGATCAAATCAATTCGCGACAGTTCCTCAAGAGGCGCTGATGCTCACTAAAGACGAAAATATTATCGACATTCAGTTTGCTGTTCAGTACGACGTTAAGGATCCACGAGATCTCCTGTTTAATATCAGCGAGGATCCAGATCAGGTTGTGAGGCAGGCCACTGAGAGTTCAGTCCGAGAGATCGTGGGACGAAACACTATGGATTTCGCTATCACCGGTGGTCGGGCTGTGATTGCACAGGACACCAGCCTGTTGCTGCAGAACATTCTGGATCGATATGAGACCGGCATCAATGTGAAAGCGGTCGAGATGCAGAATGCTCAACCGCCCGCTGAGGTGAAAGGCGCTTTTGATGATGCCGTAAAAGCCCGCGAAGACGAAGTAAAATTCAAGAACGAAGCGGAGGCTTATGCTAACGACATAATTCCCAGAGCTCGCGGTAAAGCTGCCCGGATACTGCAGGAAGCCGAGGCCTACCGAGCCAGCGTAGTTGCCGCAGCAGAGGGTGAAGCATCACGGTTTAGTCAAGTCTTGGATGAGTATCATAAAGCGCCGGGTGTAACCCGTGACCGGCTTTACATCGATGCGATGGAGCAGGTGTTGAGTCGGTCAACAAAGCTTATGATCGACCAGTCTGCAGGTGGTAATAACGTCATGTACCTGCCCCTGGATCAGTTGATTCGGCAACGCAACGATTCAGCGGGGAGAACCGACCCTACCCGATTTGATAACGCTGGAGGCATAGCGAACTCTCTGGCTGAAACCGGCACCTCCCGTAGCGGGCGGAACAGCCGAACAGGGAGGGTATCCGAATGAGAGGGAAGGGATTAATTATCGTAATTCTGATCGTAATACTTGGCGCGCTGGGTTCTTCGGCGTTTTATATAGTTGACGAGAGAGAAAAAGCGATCGTGTTTCAGTTCGGTGAAATCGTAGCCTCCAGTGAGGAGGCCGGTTTGTATTTCAAAGTGCCGGTCATCAATAACGTTAAGTTCTTTGACGCACGAATCCAGACGATGGATGCTGCTCCCCAGTTGTATCTGACACGGGAGAAAAAGAATCTCGTTGTGGATTCGTTTGTGAAATGGCGGGTGCGTGATGCGCGCGATTACTACACAAAGCTAGGTGGACTTGCGAGCAACGCGAGAAACCGCTTGTCCCAGCGAGTTAACGACGCGCTGCGTCGTGAATTCGGTAATCGTACTGTACAGCAGGTGATATCGGGTGACCGAGTCGAGATAATGACAATCGTCCGCACGAATATCGATGACGAAATAAGTTCACTGGGCATCGAGGTCATCGATGTGAGACTCAAGCGGGTTGACCTTGACCCAGATATTAGCGAAAGGGTCTATCAGAGAATGGAAGCAGAGCGATCTAGGGTAGCCAAAGATCTGCGCGCTCGAGGTGCTGAGGTGGCTGAAAAGATTCGGGCGAATTCAGATCGGGAGCGCACCATAATTCTCGCGAACGCAAATAAAACCTCTGAAGAATTAAGAGGTAGCGGCGATGCTGCGGCGACCTTTATTTATGCAGAGGCCTTCAGTCAGGATCGAGAATTTTATCGGATGTACCGTAGTCTTAACGCCTATACAAGAACGTTCAGTTCGCCGGATAATCTTCTCGTTATCGAGCCGAATTCTGAGTTTTTTCGATATTTCAATACAGCGAAGCCTGATCTAGCCGATTAATCCACGCGACCGATGAACTGGCAAGAGTTGTTGGTCGGGCTCTCACTCGTCCTGGTGATCGAAGGGTTGATTCCATTCGCAAGCCCGGGACGATATAGAAGACTGGTTGAGGTTATCAGCAACATACAAGATTCGCGGTTACGCTTTGCCGGTGGTGCATGTATGCTGGCCGGTCTGCTGTTGCTTTATGTGGCCCACTGATAATCCGATTTAGAGAATGGGTCTTTGACTGGCGTAGAGATTTATAATTCCCAGCAACCTTATGGCTAAAAATATTGTCGTCCTGGGTATCCAGTGGGGTGATGAGGGCAAGGGTAAGATAGTCGACCTGCTGACACGTCACGTCGGTGCCGTCGTACGCTTTCAGGGCGGTCACAATGCCGGCCACACTCTGGTTGTTGATGGTCAAAAGACAGTTCTTCATCTGATTCCCTCTGGAATCCTTCATTCGAATGTCAAATGTTTTATTGGGAGTGGCGTGGTGTTGTCACCCGCAGCACTGATCCAGGAGATTGAAGCGTTGCAAGGCAGTGTCACAAACATTGAACAGAGACTGCGTATCAGTCATACCTGCCCGGTCATTATGCCCTATCACATTTTGCTCGATAAACTGCGAGAAAGTGCAAAAGGAAAGAAAGCTATTGGCACCACGGGCCGCGGTATAGGTCCAGCCTACGAAGATAAAGCAGCGCGTCGCGGAATTAGGTTTGGTGATTTGCTGAATGAAGATGCTTGTAGATCTCGGATTGAGGAAGTGCTGGACTACCACAACTTCGTTCTTAAGCATTTTTACCACAGTGATACCATCGATGCAGATAATCTGGTTAGAGAATCGTTAACTTTCGGCGAGCAACTCGCGCCTATGGTTGGTGACGTCACTGTGGAGCTGACAGACTGTATTACTCAAGGCAGCTCAATCCTGTTTGAGGGAGCCCAAGGAACGATGTTGGATATAGACCACGGCACCTATCCGTACGTAACGTCGTCGAACACGACCGCGGGTGTCGCGTCGACCGGCAGTGGTATAGGCCCAATGCTTATTGACGGTATCCTGGGAATCGCTAAAGCCTATACGACGCGAGTCGGTAGCGGCCCTTTCCCAACTGAACTGTTCGACGAGACAGGTGCAAAGCTTGCTTCAAGAGGACAGGAATTTGGTTCTACCACAGGAAGGCCTCGCCGCTGTGGATGGTTTGACGCTGTGATGGTGCAACGTGCATGTTTAATCAATGGGGTTTCCTCTTTATGCTTAACTAAACTTGATGTTCTTGACGAACTCGACGAGATCAAGATCTGTACAGGGTATGAAGAGGATGGTACGGATATCGGGGGCTTCCCAGACATGGTCAGACTATCTTTATGTCGTCCGATCTATGAAGTACTACCGGGCTGGCAGGCGACAACAGCTGGCATCAAGACATATGCCGATTTGCCCCAAGCAGCAAAAGATTACATCGATAGGCTCGAAAATTTAACGGGTTGTTCGCTGGATCTCATTTCCACCGGTCCGGATCGGGTAGACACGATTGTACGCAAAAGTCCGTACTCTTGAGCCGAGTCCTGCCGGGGTTGCACAGAAATGGTACCGAGGGCCGGACTCGAACCGGCACGAGGTTGCCCCCACCAGCACCTGAAGCTGGCGCGTCTACCAATTCCGCCACCTCGGCAAAGGATTCTTTGGTCAACATTAGGTTCAGGCACCTTGTACTGTGAGCCCGACGGTAGGCTGCGGGCGCGAACATTACCGTCTGCCCAGTAGGTTGTCAATCAAACATCGAAGAAGATGTTTGGGTTCAGAATCCTTTTGAGAAATGTTGTTCACGGCAAGCCGGTATAAAGCAAGTACGGTAGTGGTTATCGCTAAATTATACGATCACGGTCAGTCGTTGACGTTAAGAGGTTGAGTAGCAGAATGCGAGAAAGCGGCCGGCAACCGAGACAAATTTTGGATGCAAAAAAGTATAGTTCCTACACCGATGCGGTCATTCAGGCGAATGACCTTCCGGCAGAGTGGTCTCCGGAGGTTATAGCCGAAGTAAAAAAACTCGCACGACTCACGAGAGACCAGTTTCAAGGGAGGTTTCTGGACTTTACCGATCTGCCTTTTGTAACAATAGATGGAGATGACGCACGGGATTACGACGATGCCATCTGCGCTTGTAACTCCGATAATGGCTGGTTGTTGCAGATTGCTATTGCGGATGTGAGTCACTATGTGCGATCTGGAACGGTGCTCGACAAGGCGGCTAGATCACGTGGGAACTCAACTTATTTTGTCGATCGTGTTATTCCCATGCTGCCAGAGGTCCTCTCAAACGATCTTTGTTCTTTACGTCCTGACGAAAATCGACTTGCCATTATCTGCAGCATTAAGATCGACTCTTCTGGTGAGATTCTGGAGTGGGCTTTTGATCGGGCTTGGATCCGATCACAATGTCGGCTGACATACACTGAAGTAGACCAGTATCTCGAGAAAAAGGAAGATCAATTTATTCGGGCTTGGGGCAAAGCTGTATGTGAGAGCCTGGATGTGGCGTCGCAGATTGTTCTGGCAAGACAGGATCGGTGTATTGGCACAGGCAGGATAGATATTAACTTTCCCGAGGCAGCAATTATCCTTGGGAATAACGGTGTGGTAGAGACTATTGGTTACCGCGAAAGTAACAGTGCGACCCAGCTCGTTGAGGAATGTATGCTCTCTGCCAATCTTTGCGCAGCGCAGACCCTTGAGAAGACCCTGGACAGGGCTATCTATCGAGTTCACCACGCACCATCTTCGCAAGATCTCATCCATCTGCGCCAGGTCCTGCAGCGATTTGGTCTTACACTGGCTGGCGGTCAGGCACCAAAAGTTCTAGATTTTAACAAGACCCTCAATGCGGCCCGAGAGACTCTGGGACCAGGACAATGGGTGGAAGGGCTAGTGTTACGGACACTTAAGCAGGCGCATTATGACTCCATGGTAGCACCCCATTTCGCTTTGGGATTTGACTGCTATACCCACTTTACCTCTCCAATACGTCGCTATCCCGATCTGGTTGTGCACCGACTGATAAAGAATATTCTGGGGTACGATCGTTCAACATACGTAAACGCTACGAATGACGAACTTGCAGACATCGGTGTGTACTGCTCGACAGCTGAGCGTCGTTCGGAGAGTGCAGAACGAACGGTCAGCTCCTGTTATAAAACGCAATTTATGTCGGATAAAATCGGACAGGTGTTTAAGGGATCCATCAGTGGAGTCACTGAGTTTGGAGTGTTTGTCCAATTGCTCGACCAGCCAATAGACGGGTTGGTCCATGTGTCCCAGCTCGGGGGTGACTATTACGAGTTTAATCCACAGACTATGGAACTCCTGGGCAAGCACACAGGAAGAACCTTGCGATTGGGAGATGCCCTTGACGTCACACTGACAGAAACCTTTCCAGAGGAAGGAAAAATTAGCTTTTCCAGCATCATGAACAACCAATTTACATCTAGGGGAAGAATTTACCGTCGCAATAAAAAGAAACACCGTGGGAGATAGACGCTCAGGATCGGTAGGATAGGTTGCGTTGACTGGTTGCGAGCGCCAAACAATCCTCGGAAGGGCGTCGTGTATCCGGCAGGGTCGTTTGAATATTGACCCCACAAAGATGGTCGATCTCATAATGGGGGTTGTATGACCACAAAACAGTCGCCATCGCTATGAATACGACAGTCTCCACGTCATGTGGATTTCACGCGGTTCAAAATGCCCTAAACCACCCTGAGACCGTCGAGGTATTGTTGTACGACGTTGACCGCAATGATCTTCGACTGAAGGAGCTCACTGAACAAGCCCGCCGGTCACAGGTTCAAATCAGGGCAACCGGTAAAAAGGAACTCGATAAAGTGTCTGCCGGGGTCAGGCATCAAGGGGTCATAATTATTCACACAACTGACTTGGCAAAAACCCCGTTACCGCTCGAAGAATATCTAACTCAGCTTGAAGCGGTGCCACTGTTACTGGTGCTTGATGGCGTTCAAGATCCTCAGAATCTTGGTGCTTGTCTTCGCACTGCAGCTGCCGCCGGAGTCGATGGCGTTATTATTCCGCGCAAGAAAGGTTGTGATATCAACGCTACGGTAATACGTGTGGCTGCCGGGGGCATCAGTCATTTGTCAGTGTTTGAAGAGAGCAACTGGAATCGTGTCATGACCACTTTGAAAAATAGTGGACTGTGGATTGTGGGCACTGATGAGCGAGCCGAAAACGATATCTATAGTACGGATCTAGTCCGACCTGTGGCGTTGGTCTTGGGTGCGGAAGATAAAGGAATACGCAGACTGACGCGAAAACAATGTGATCAGGTCGTGCGCATACCTGCCGTGGGCGGAATCCATAGTCTTAATGTATCGGTTGCAACGGGAATCGCGCTGTTCGAAGCGCTGCGCCAACGGCGTGCGCTATTTTAAAAATTCGCAACTGAAATAGAGCTTGAGTCCTGCGCTTGTTCAACTCATTTTAGTTCACGTGTTTTGGGCCGATAGTCACAAAATTTTCTAATCACGCAGACAGGGCATCTTGGTGTACGTGCCATGCAGGTATAACGACCATGCAAAATCAACAAGTGATGGGCGTCCTTAAGGTAGCGTTCAGGCGTAAATTTAAGTAGCTTTTGCTCGACCTTCAGTACTGTTTTGCCGGGGCCAAGCCCAGTTCGATTGGCAACTCGAAAAATGTGTGTGTCCACCGCAATGGTGGGTTCTCCAAATGCGGTATTCAGGACGACGTTTGCGGTTTTACGGCCGACGCCAGGGAGATTTTCCAGTGCTTCTCTGTCTGAAGGTACCTGTCCGTTGTGGAGATCGATCAGCATGCGACAGGTTTTGATGATGTTCTGTGCTTTTGTGTTATACAGGCCAATTGTTCGAATGTGGCGCTTAAGACTGGTCAGCCCCAGGTTCAGGAAGGCCTGTGGTGTATTGGCTGTACGGTACAGTTTGTCGGTGGCCTTGTTGACTGAAATATCAGTTGCCTGAGCAGAGAGGATTACTGCGACAAGCAACTCGAAGTTGGATCTGAAATTGAGTTCGGTAGAAGGCTTGCCGTGGGCACGAGCCAGAGTTTTGAAGATTTGTTTTCTTTTGACAGGATTCATGTGAACTACTGTTTTGAATTTTCATTCAAAGACAGACTGTTTCTACGAGCACGGGTGCGCCTTACGCTGCTGAGAATGTTTTCCTGCATGACGGCGTTTGTCGGTGTTGTATTGCTGCAAAAAGACTCTGCTGACAGTTGTGACCTCGAACGTTTCATCTCGACCCGCCTGCGGGCTCGGACGACCATACCGCTGGAATACTCAGGCCACGGACTCGGATGTTCATCATCCAAGGACATGCCAGTGATTGGTATCATCTGAATACAGCCCATCGGGCAGGGCGCAATGCACAGTTCACATCCTGTGCATTCGTGACCAATTACGGTGTGCATTAGTTTTGAAGCGCCGGCAATAGCATCGACAGGGCAAGCTTGTATGCAAAGTGTGCAGCCGATACACAGTGACTCGTTGATGACAGCACGGGCTAAAGGCCCCACTGTGCCACAGTCGCGGTCTACTGCCACCAGTGGTTTGCTTGTAATTTCAGCCAAAGCACGAAGTGTGATTTCGCCGCCCGGCGGGCAACGGTTTATTGGGGCAGACTCAGCACTGATAGCGAGCGCATACTCCCAGCAACCCGGGTACCCGCAACGCTGGCACTGTGTCTGGGGCAGCCACTGATCAATTGTGTAGGGATCGACCGCATCGCTCATTGAAAGTTAGATTCCTTGGCCCATTAAGTAGTCACCGGACAATCAGCGCACGCCCATTCCAGGTTCTGCACCACTATCAGGCTGTATCACAAAAATGCCAGATGCATCATCGATACCGGAAGCCGCCAAGATCATGCCTTCTGAGGTTCCAAACCGCATCTTTCTGGGGGCGAGGTTGGCGACCACCACCACGTGGCATCCGATCAGTGTTTGGGGGTTGTAGGCTTTCTTGATGCCGGCAAATACTGTGCGGGATTCACCATCGAGGTCTAGCTGTAATTCGATTAGTTTGTCAGCACCTTCGACGGGTTGCGCATCAACAACCTTAGCGACGCGTAAGTCAATCTTCGAGAAATCATCAATGGTGATTTCAGGTCGGATGGGATCCTCTGAGAGATGAGATTTAGCTACGGGTAATTCGGGTTCTATAGAATCGGCGATCATTTGTTCTACATCCTTGGGGTTAATTCGCGTTAACAGGTGCTGGTATTCTGAGATTCGATGGTTCAGCAACGGCTGAGACAGGTTCGACCATTGTCCAGGTCCGGAGACGTCGCAGCATAGGAAACTGCTTGAACGCTGCGCTAGAGAGGGAGTTGCTGGACTTAGCCAGGTGATCAGAAGTCGGAAAAGGTTTATGCCCTGACAGCAGATGGCCTGAAGTTCTGAATCGGAACCGGATTGTTTGGCAACGATCCAGGGTTGGCGATTGTTGACGTATTGATTCGCCTCATCAGCTACGGCCATGATCTCTCGTATTGCGCGGCTGAATTCACGATTGTCGTAAGCCTGGGCTATTGAGGAGCCCGCCGCGACGGCTTTCTTGAACATGTCGGGATCATCGAGTTGATCACCGATCTCGTTGCTAAACCGTTTATTTATAAATCCGGCGCATCGTGCAGCGATGTTCACAACCTTGCCGACGAGATCAGAATTGACACGCTGAATAAAATCCTCCGAATTTAGGTCCAGATCCTCAACACGGTTATTCAGTTTGGCTGCGAAGTAGTACCGCAGATAGTCCGGATTCAGGTGACGGAGGTAGGTGTCTGCCTTTATGAAAGTGCCTCGAGACTTGGACATTTTTTTGCCATTGACGGTCAGAAAGCCGTGAACGAATACTGAAGTTGGCGTCCGGTAATTTGCCCCTTGAAGAACGGCAGGCCAGAACAAGGCATGAAAATAAAGGATGTCCTTGCCAACGAAATGGTACAACTCGGTTTTAGAATCCGGTTTCCAATAGGCATCAAAATCCAGATTTTCACGGTTGCACAGTGCCTTGAAACTTGCCAGATATCCAATGGGTGCATCCAGCCACACGTAAAAATATTTTCCAGGGTATCCCGGAATTTCGAACCCGAAGTAGGGTTCATCTCGTGATATGTCCCAGTCCCGCAGTCCAGAATCAAACCACTCGGTCAGCTTATTGACGACCTCACTCTGTAGACGTCCAGAGCCGATCCATGCTTTTAGCATCGGTTCAAAGTCTGGTAATTGAAAAAAATGATGTTCAGATTCCCGTTCCACAGGAGTGGCACCAGAGATTGCAGAGATAGGATTGTTTAGGTCGCCGGGGGAGTAGGTCGCACCGCAGGATTCACAGCTGTCACCATACTGATCCGGGCTCCCGCAGCGGGGACACTCGCCGCGGATGAACCGATCTGGCAAGAATATATTGGCGTCTGGATCATAGGCCTGCCGGATGACTCTTTTGGTAATGTAGCCGGCTTCATTGAGGCGACTGTAAATTGTTTCAGAAAAATAGCGGTTTTCTTCAGAATGGGTCGTGTGATAAAAATCGAATTGAATATTAAATCCTGCGAAATCACGCCGGTGCTCACTGAGCATCTCTTCAATCAACTGAACCGGTTCAATACCATCGGATCGTGCTTTGAGCATGATGGGCGTGCCGTGTGCATCATCGGCACAAACATAACGCGCATCATGTCCGATGAGTTTTTGGAAGCGGACCCAGGTATCCGTTTGAATCACTTCCAGCATATGACCGAGGTGAATTGGGCCATTCGCATACGGTAACGCGCTCGTGACCAGAATCTTTTTCGATGACGTTGTCATGGATGTCGAGTTGCTTCAATACCAAAATATTGTAATGTTCGAGAAATAGTTTGCGCGGGCTTTCGAGCGCAAGCGAATTGTCTCGTTTATTAACCTTTAAGCCTATTTTAGCCGATACGAAAGGTCTGCCGGTCTTGTGTTAGGATTCGCGTACATAACTAATCGAGCCGATTCTGGTCCGATCTGATCGCTTAATCCAGCATTACTCCATCTAGGTGAGGTCGTAAATATTTTATGAGTACAGTAGCAAAAGAAACCATTGAGGGCGCTTTGTCTGAGATTGTCGATCCTCATACAGGTCTCGATCTGATGACTGGCAAGTCGGTAAATGACTGTGTGGTAGACAACCAAAACGTTTCGATTGACCTGGTTTTAGGTTATCCAGCTAAAGGGTGGCACCTAAAATTAAAGCAAGAGGTAGTGGATGTAGTTTCCAAATTGGAGAACGTTCAATCGGTCGATGTCCGGATCAAAACCCAAGTGGTGTCCCATGAGGTGCAAAAAGGTGTTACCCCACTTAAGAACGTGCGTAATGTGATCGCTGTCGCATCTGGAAAAGGCGGTGTCGGTAAATCGACCGTCTCAGCTAATCTGGCGCTGGCTTTATCCGCGGAAGGCGCGAACGCCGGTGTGTTGGACGCGGATATCTATGGGCCCAGCCAACCACGTATGCTAGGGGTCGGTGGACGACCTGAATCTAAAGATGGAAAGAGCCTCGAGCCGATGAACAGCTATCATGTTCAAATTATGTCGATTGGTTTTTTAATCGAAGAAGATACGCCAATGATTTGGCGTGGACCCATGGTTACTCAGGCTCTGGAACAACTATTGCAGGATACCCAGTGGCGTGATCTTGATTATCTGATTATCGACTTGCCTCCGGGTACCGGGGATATTCAGTTGACACTGGCACAGAAGGTGCCGGTTTCTGGCGCAGTGATTGTGACTACCCCACAGGATATTGCGCTCCTGGATGCGCGAAAGGCACTGAAAATGTTCGAGAAGGTTGAGATTCCAGTTCTTGGGATTGTTGAGAACATGAGTACCCATATCTGCAGCAACTGCGGGTATGAGGAACACATATTTGGGGAGGGCGGCGGCAAAAGGATGTCAGCTGAGTATAGTGTTGAACACCTCGGCGACATTCCGCTTGATGGTCGAATCAGGTCAGATGCTGACGGCGGTCGACCAACAGTAGTTGCGGACCCGGATGGTAGTTTAGCGCAGGCATATCGGACCATCGCACGAAATGCCTCTGGGATTCTGTCAGTCCGGAAACGGGACTATAGCGAGGTATTCCCTTCTATTGTCATTCAAAATGATTGAAACCGGCTTCCGAGCCGCCTATGTCGATTAAATCTGATAGCTGGATCCGCCGAATGGCGGATGAAAGTAGAATGATCGAGCCGTTTGAGGCCGACCAAATCTCAAGCATGGGGGGCGATCGAATCATCTCGTACGGGACTTCCAGTTATGGTTATGATATTCGTTGTTCGGACGAATTTAAGATATTCACGAATATCAACTCAGCAGTAGTCGACCCAAAGAATTTTGACGAGAGTAGTTTTGTCGATTATCGGGGTGATGTCTGCATAATTCCCCCAAATTCTTTCACATTGGCTCGGACCATTGAATATTTCAGAATACCCCGCAACGTGCTCACGATCTGTCTTGGAAAATCGACCTACGCGCGTTGTGGGATAATCGTCAATGTGACACCGTTTGAGCCTGAATGGGAAGGTTATGTGACGCTCGAATTTTCCAATACAACGCCTTTACCTGCCAAGATTTATGCAAATGAAGGGGTGGCGCAGGTAATATTTTTCGAGGCGGATGAACCCTGCGAAGTATCCTACAAGGATCGCCGCGGCAAATATCAGGGGCAGACTGGTGTAACGTTGCCCAAGGCCTGATCAAGAGAACAAGATATGGCAGGCAATAGTTTCGGTCAGTTGTTTCGCGTTACGACATTTGGTGAAAGCCATGGTCCGGCTCTCGGCTGTATCGTTGATGGGTGCCCGCCGGGCCTGCAGATCAGCCCTGATGATATTCAACAGGATCTGGATAGGCGTCGGCCCGGACAATCAAAACATACCACCCAACGGAAAGAGTCTGATCGTGCTGAGATCCTATCGGGTGTGTTTGACGGTGCCACCACCGGTGCACCGATTGGTATAGTGATCAGAAACGAAGATCAGCGAACAAGAGATTATGAGCGGATTCGGGACCAGTTCAGACCGGGTCATGCCGATTACACCTATTTAAGAAAGTACGGAATTCGGGATTACAGGGGCAGCGGGCGGGCGTCGGCCCGCGAAACGGTGTGCCGTGTGGCCGCAGGTGCAATTGCTCGAAAATACCTTAATCTTCATAACACTATCCAAATCACCGGTTACCTCCAGCAGATGGGAGACATCTCGGCCGAACAGCACGACTTCGATGAAATCTCACGCAACCCGTTTTTCTTCCCCGATGCCGGTAAGATTGGGAAACTTGAGAAACTAATTCAAACGCTGCGTAAAGCCGGAGACTCTATTGGTGCGCGGGTCAATGTTGAGGCGACAAATATTCCTGCCGGGTTGGGTGAACCGGTATTTGACAAACTCGACGCGGATGTTGCCAAGGCAATGATGTCTATAAATGCGGTCAAAGGGGTAGAACTGGGCGCCGGATTTGACAGTGTTATACAGCGTGGCTCGGAACACCGTGACGAGATGCGCCCGGAAGGGTACTTGAGTAATAACGCCGGCGGCATTCTCGGGGGTATTTCTAGCGGTCAGGACGTCGTGGTGTCAATTGCGCTAAAACCAACATCGAGTATTCAAATCCCGGGGCGTAGTGTCGATATACATGGTGAACCTGTTGAGGTCGTTACAACCGGGCGTCACGACCCTTGCGTGGGTATACGGGCAGTACCGATCGCTGAAGCAATGCTTGCTTTAGTGTTGATAGATCATTTGCTGCGCCACCGCAGTCTCGGAGCCGAGTCGAAAGGCCCGAAAATTCCCGCGTCGACGGACACATCGAAAGCGGATTGAAAGAATTTAGACCCTGGCCCGCCGTTTGACAGCTACATTCTGACCACTGTCAGGGGTTTTTCAGTTCCGCCCATTGATTGCATGTCCGGATCGGATAGTAACTGCGTCACGAGGCGCCCCATGTCTTCGATGAATCGTATGGCATCGATGTCTGCACGACGGCCTTTTGAAATCTGAGCTTTCAAAGAGCCTAATGCATCTAATGTGGGGTACAGAGAAATCGGGTCTAGCAGATTGCCACAACAGTTGTATTTGAAAATCAGCGTGGCGGCATTCTTGGAAAGGTCTGGATGAAGTGCCTGACTTAGGATCAACTCCTGGGGAAGTTGCGCTTCAGGATTAAGCGGCAGTGCCGCTTCCCCAAGATCGTATTGCAATTTTTGGAACAGTGTCAGAAAGCTGATCATTTGTCCACACTAGACTGTCGTTTGGCCGAATAAATACTTAAGGGTCTGCTGTATCACCAACATCTCGGAGTTTACGCTAAATTATCGGGTGGTAATCTCAAGGAACCGTCTAGGACGGTTCGGTGATGTGCTACACTTTTATTCCACAATCATTAATTGAGTTTCACCAAAAATGTCTGGAAAAACCCTGTACGACAAGCTATGGGATAGCCATGTTGTGCGTGAAGAAGATGGCGGCACATCACTGATCTATATAGACCGCCATCTGATTCATGAGGTGACATCGCCGCAAGCCTTCGCTGGCCTCATAGGGGCTGGACGATTACCACGCCGCGTCGGTGCCAATTTGGCAGTCGCTGATCACAATGTGCCGACGACTGATCGATCCGAGGGAATCAGTGATGCAGTGTCACAGCTTCAAGTTACGACCCTTGATCAGAACTGCAAGGAGTTTGGAATTACTGAATACGACATGAACGATCCGCGCCAGGGGATTGTTCATGTGATTGGCCCCGAACAAGGCGCAACGCTTCCAGGAATGACGATTGTATGCGGAGATTCCCATACTGCCACCCATGGCGCTTTTGGTGCGCTGTCTTTTGGTATAGGCACCTCCGAGGTTGAGCACGTACTAGCAACGCAGTGCCTTGTGTCTCGAAAAATGCGCAGTATGCGAATCACTATAGACGGGGAACTGCGACCTGGAGTTGGTGCTAAGGACTTGATCCTCGCGATCATCGGCGAAATAGGAACATCTGGTGGGACAGGTTATGCCATTGAGTTTTCAGGTAGCGTGGTCCGTGCGTTGAGCATGGAAGCCAGAATGACTTTGTGTAATATGACGATTGAAGCAGGGGCCCGTTGTGGCATCGTCGCAGTTGACCAATCAACGATCGATTATCTCGAGAATCGCACTTACGCCCCCAAGGGCGATCAATGGATCGAAGCGCAAAAACTCTGGTCTGATTATGTTTCGGACGCAGATGCGGTATTTGATCAGGATATCAGGCTTGATGGACAGACAATTCCACCGCAGGTGACTTGGGGTACATCGCCTGAAATGGTCATTCCGATTGACGGAATAATTCCTGATCCGCAAGGTTTATCTGACGAGTCTCGCCGAGAAGGTTGGGTACGAGCATTGGAGTACATGGATCTGGAGTCCGGGACACCGATCAGTGAAGTCAAGGTAGACAAGGTTTTTATTGGATCTTGTACAAACGGAAGAATTGAAGATTTAAGAGCCGCAGCGCAAGTTGCTCGAGGTCATAGTGTTGCCTCAAATGTATCGCTGGCAATGGTCGTCCCGGGATCGGGGCTGGTTAAGCGCCAAGCTGAATCAGAAGGGCTGGATGCGATTTTTACTCGGGCAGGATTCGAATGGAGAGAGCCCGGTTGTTCAATGTGTCTTGCGATGAATGCGGATCGCCTGGAGCCTGGCGAGCGTTGTGCCTCAACCTCTAACCGGAATTTTGAAGGCAGACAGGGCCAGGGCGGACGTACCCACTTGGTCTCTCCTGCGCTGGCAGCAGCTGCGGCTGTAGCAGGCCATTTTGTTGACCCTGCCGAGCTGGAGATTAAGACCTGATGGAAGCTTTTAGAACCGTGAAGGGCGTTGTCCTGCCCATCGATCGCTCAAATGTTGATACTGATGCAATTATTCCGAAACAGTATCTGAAGTCGGTAGCCCGTTCGGGTTTTGGTGCAAACCTATTTGATGAATGGAGATATCTGGATCATGGTGAGCCTGGGCAGGACCACAGTAATCGGCCAATAAATCCGAATTTTGTACTGAATGAAAAGCGTTATGCCGGTGCTGAGGTTTTGCTGGCTCGCAGTAATTTCGGCTGTGGGTCATCTCGCGAACACGCGGTATGGGCACTTCATGATTACGGGGTCAAGGTGATTATCGCATCAAGCTTTGCCGATATTTTTTTCAACAATTGTTTTAAGAACGGTCTACTGCCCCTAGTGTTGCCCGAAGATGTTATTGATGTTTTGTTTGACTCGATCAACGATGAGCCTGGCTATATGCTTGAGGTTGACCTGGAGTCTCAGACTATTATCACCCCAAATGGCACCCAACATTCATTTGATATCGAAAGTTTTAGGAAATACTGTCTGGTTAATGGTTTCGATGACATCGATTTGACTCTGCAGCACAAGAAAGATATTTCGGAGTTTGAGGCGTCCCATAAGCAGAGGATGCCCTGGTTGTTTGAGGATCTTTCCTAAGATGGCGTTGGGCGGTTCGTCTGGTTTCGACTTGGTTAGGTTGCCATTCATCTGTCTTCGGAGAGTGGACTCTTTTGACCAATAGCATAAATGTTGCCGTCGTCGGAGCCACTGGGGCAGTTGGCGAGGCAATGATCCGTATTCTCGAACAACGCAGCTTTCCAGTTGGCAAGTTGTTCCCGCTTGCGAGTGAGCGGTCAGCAGGCAGTACGATTAACTTTAAGGGAAAATCAATCCGAGTTACAAGGCTGGACGAATTTGATTTTTCCACAATCGAGGTTGGTTTTTTTTCAGCAGGCGGAAGTGTCTCTAGCGTCTTCGCACCGAAGGCTGTGTCGACCGGCTGCGTAATCGTTGACAACACTTCTTATTTTCGCAACGATCCGGAAATTCCTCTCGTCGTGCCAGAAGTCAATGCTCACGCAATAGACGGGCACGATGGTATTATTGCCAATCCAAACTGTTCGACCATTCAGATGGTCGTTGCCTTAAAGCCGATTTATGATGCTGTAGGCATCTCCCGGGTCAACATAGCGACCTATCAAGCTGTTTCAGGTGCGGGTAAAAGAGCCATTGCCGAGCTGGGGCAACAATCAATAGACCTGCTAAGCGGTAAGCCGGTCAGCCCAACTATTATGCCAAAGCAGATTGCCTTCAACGTATTGCCCCATATCGATGAGTTCCAAGAAAACGGTTATACGCGAGAAGAAATGAAAATGATCTGGGAAACTCAAAAAATATTCAGCGATGATACCATCTGCATAAACCCAACCTGCGTGCGTGTGCCTGTGTTTTATGGCCACTCCGAGGCTTTGCATATCGAAACGCGCGAAAAGATTACTGCCAAAGCGGTTCGAGATTTGCTCCAAGCTGCACCGGGTGTTGTCGTCGTTGATAAATGTGAGCCGGGTGGTTACCCAACCCCCGTTTCGGATGGTGCCGATCGCGACGGTGTGTATGTGGGTAGGATTCGGGAGGACATTTCGTGTGCCCAGGGTATCAATATGTGGGTTGTATCGGACAATATTCGGAAAGGCGCGGCACTAAATAGCGTGCAGATAGCCGAACATCTTTTTAAAAGCGGTTAATGTCTATGTCAATTAGGCTAGAGAAACGCGTCGACCTATTCAGTGAGAAGCCGAGTTTTAGTAAATTGATCAGAACGCTACATCAACGACGAGTCATTTGGATTGTTTTATCGGTCTGCATTTTGCTGGTGACATCCAATGCCCAGGCCATCGGCTTGGGTCGCATTGTTGTGAATTCTGGGTTGAATCAACCACTTGACGCAGAGATATCGATTGCTTCCATTGACACCAATGTGCTTGAGAGTTTGGAAATCAGGCTGGCAACAGATTCTGACTTTCGACGTGCCAATATCTCAATCGAACCGGTCGTCAAGTTGCTGCAATTTAATGTGATCAATGGTGAAACCGGTCCCTGGATCCACGTAACAACAGATGGTCCCGTTCGCACGCCGTTCCTACATTTTCTAGCCGCCATAGAGTGGTCGGGCGGTAAGATTATTCGCGAATATACCGCTTTGCTTGACCCACCGGGTTACGACACTGTAGCTGGTCAGTCAATCGCGTTACCTAGTACGGCTGATCAGCGGGTAATCCAGCCAGGTGACACTTACGAACCCGTCAGAGGTGGTGAGACGTTGATGGGAATTGCTACAAGTATTGATGTCGACAAAAGTGTGACCATATATCAGAGAATGTTTGCGTTGATGCATATCAATCCTGAAGCGTTTATTCGTGGAAACATGAATCTGCTTCGAGAAGGTGCTACGTTGATTATTCCTTCTGCTGACATGATGACAGGCGTATCAAGAATTTTAGCTAGAGAGGAATATACTCGTCAGCTATCGGACTGGGTCGACTATCACCAGGGCATTGCACAGGGCAGGTCGCAGTCTGGCGAGAGGCTCTGGGTATCATTGTTACCGGGGGATGAAAAGGTCGTAGTCAAAGAGGTTGAAAAAACAATTATCAAGGAAGTCCCAGTTGAAAAGGTCGTGGTCAAAAAGGTTGAAAAAACAATTATCAAGGAAGTCCCAGTAGAAAAGGTCGTGGTCAAACAGGTTGAAAAAACAATTATCAAGGAAGTCCCAGTAGAAAAGGTCGTGGTCAAACAGGTTGAAAAAACAATTGTCAAGGAAGTGCCAGTTGACACGACAAAGGCAAGCCAGGACAGCGAGCGCGAAACCGTTGATGCAACTACAACCACCACCACGACGACCGAAGAGTATGTTCTCAGAATCGTTCAACCAGATTCGAACGACCCATCCGACACAGTGAGCAAAGACTCCGATGTGGTGCCGATGCCAGTTGACCAGCCGTCTATCAATCCAGAGTTGGAGAATGTGAAGCACCGCCTAACGCTGACCGAGGAAAACTTGGCGTCTACGGAGCTCGAAAATGAGAAATTGTTACGCCAAATCGCATTGTTGGCCGAGCAGATCGACAAATCGGCCAGGCTGATTGCCTTGCAAGATGAAGCACTCGCGTTGGCGCAGCAACAGGCAACACTGCGAGCGCAGGCAGCTGCAGCAGCGTCTTCAGTTCAATCAACGGATATAGCCACTGATGGCTCACAGACTTCAGTAGACCAGATAGCAGATAGCGGTGATCAGACAACCATAGTGGTTACTTCGGGCCTAGCCGACGATGGTTCACAGACATTGGTCGATCAGACGGGGAGTGACGGTGATCAGGCAACCGTAGCGGCCACTTCGGACGCCGGAAGCGTTGGCTCGCAGAGCCCGTCAGATCAAAACGCGAGTACCAGTAGTGGAATAAAGGAGAAGAGCACATCTCAGCAGGGCAGCGACTCTTCAGAGCGAGCCGTGGTGACTTCCTCAAGTGCAGCCGAAGACGAGGAAATTGAGGAACCAGGCAACCTGACTCCCGCAACAGAGAAGCAATCCGGACAGCAACAAAACTCCGACATCACAACAACTGCTGTATCGGTGGATTCAAATGATCGCGGATCCGCGGAGTCGCTGACAGATGGTACTAGCAACCTGTCGACGATCGATGGATTCAAAAATTTTTACCAAAAGGAGCAGCGACTTGTCGCAATTTTAAGCGCAGCAATCATATTGATTCTATTGCTGCTGCTACTGGTTCTGCGTAGAAAGCGACTGTCCAGTCCAGATGATACGCCGTCTGGGATGACGCCGATCGTGGTGCCGACGGTGGCCCGTGAGGGAGATGCTGACAATTCTGACCAACAGTCTGCCCGTGGAGCGCTACGGGATGACACCAACGCCAGTTTTGAAGGGTCGGGAATAACGGAGAAATTAGATCATACGTCGACTGGTGATGGTAAGGCGACCGATCTGATTTCTGAGGTGAACATTTACCTCACCTACGGTCACCATGATCAAGCTGAGAGCGTGTTGGCGTCTGCGATTCTTCGCGAACCAACCAGAACTGATTTCAAGCTGAAGATGCTCGAGGTCTATCGGGCGCAAGGGGACTTGGAAAAATTTGAACAGATGGCCGGCCAGTTGTCTACATCTTTGCCAGTGGATTCCCCTGAATGGATATCGGTCGCTCAAATGGGTCGTGCCTTGTCTTCGAACAATCCACTTTTTACAGCAGCGTCTGTCAGTCGTCGTGAAGCAGACGAACAAGCAACCAGAGACGGCGATACTTGGACTGAGGAAATCGGGATTGATCTTGAACTTGAGGAACCCGGGGTAGAACTGGTAACCCCTACGATCAGTTCACCGCCAGACGTGCAACTGGATGTAACCAGGCGATCATCGTCGACTGATCTGGAATTGTCAGAGGATCCGGTCACACATCCCGTAGAGAAAACAGTCTACGATCCGAGACTCGCTGATTCGGATGATTCGACCGAAGATCCAGATAACGGCGATAGCATGGATGTTGGGACTCGCCTCGATCTTGCCCGGGCCTATATTGAAATGGGGGACAACAGTGCCGCCAAGAATATGCTCAACGAAGTGGTACAACACGGCGATGCGGATCAGAGGGCGAATGCTCAGGCGATGCTGATGACTCTAGACAATAAATAAACTATAAATTCGTGGTAGATGATCTGATTAGGTTCGTACTGTACCGCTAGCCAGATCCTGTACAAACTCGATAACGTTATCACACAGTTTTGCCATCGGTTGCCCACTGTCATCTAGATTGGCCCTAATTGTATCGACCAATGCCGAACCTACAACCGCAGCATCCGCAAACTCGTTGACAGTGTGAACCTGTTCTGAGGACTTTATTCCAAACCCAACTGCAAGCGGTAGATCGGTCATCTCTCGTAATTTAGTGATCGCCTTTTTGACAGATTCCGGATCAGCAGAACGTGTGCCGGTTATACCGGCTATCGACACATAATAAACAAAACCACTGGTATTTTGTAGAACTGATATGAGGCGCTTATGGTCTGTGGTGGGCGTGACCAAGCGAATCCAGTGAAGGCCAGCCGTTAGGGCGGGATGACAAAGCTCTTCATCTTCTTCAGGAGGCAGATCTACAATAATAAGTCCATCGACACCCGACGAATAGGCATCATTCACAAACTTCTGACTACCATACTGATAAATAGGGTTGAAGTAGCCCATCAGAATAATGGGTGTCTGAGAGTCTTCTAGCCGGAAATCCCTGACCATGCCAAGAGTGCCTTTTAACGTCGCACCTGACTTCAAAGCGCGCTGGCTTGCTGCTTGTATAGCTGGACCATCAGCCATGGGGTCTGAAAAAGGCATACCCAGTTCGATAACGTCCGCACCGGCTGCGGGTAGCCGGCTCAGAAGATCTCTGGATATGGATGGAGTTGGGTCCCCGGCCGTTAAAAAAGTAATGAGTCCACCACGGGAGTCACTGGCGATCTGGGCAAATTTGCGAGTCAGTCTGGTCTCTACTCCGATGCTGCTCACAGTTCCACTCCCAATGCGCGGGCGATAGTGAAAACATCTTTGTCTCCGCGCCCGCACATATTCATGACTATCAGGTTGTCTTTATCAAGCGTAGGAGCAATCTTGGCAACGTGGGCCAGTGCGTGGGCAGGTTCAAGAGCAGGGATTATGCCTTCTGTCCGGCAACATAATTGAAATGCATCCAATGCTTCGATGTCAGTTACCGATACATATTCGACCCGACCAACATCATTTAGCCATGAGTGCTCAGGACCGATTCCAGGATAGTCTAGCCCGGCAGAAATAGAGTGTGCATCAACAATCTGTCCGTCGGAATCTTGGAGCAGATACGTTCGGTTACCATGTAGAATGCCAGGTATTCCGCCAGTAAGCGAAGCAGCATGTTTACCTGAATCAACGCCAAGGCCCGCTGCTTCCACGCCTATGATCTTTAATTTGTCGTCGAGAAAGGGATGAAACAAACCCATAGCGTTTGAACCACCGCCAATACAAGCAACCAATACATCCGGAAATCGGTTTTCCGCCTTGAGAATCTGTTCCTTCACTTCGCGGCCTATCACACTTTGGAAGTCCCGAACCATGGCCGGGTAGGGGTGTGGACCTGCAACAGTGCCGATGATATAGAATGTGTCTTCCACGTTAGCGACCCAGTCTCGAAGTGCTTCATTCATTGCGTCTTTAAGAGTCGCTGTTCCGCTCTCCACCGGGATTACCTCGGCTCCCAGTAGTTTCATTCTGAAAACATTTGGTGCCTGGCGTTCTATATCTGTTGACCCCATGTACACAACACAGGGTAGATCGAAAAGAGCGCAAACTGTAGCGGTTGCAACGCCATGTTGTCCCGCGCCTGTTTCCGCAATAATGCGTTTCTTACCCATTCGACGAGCAAGCAGAATCTGGCCCAGTGTGTTGTTAATCTTGTGGGCGCCAGTGTGATTCAGCTCGTCACGTTTGAAATAAATACGTGCACCACCGAGTTCCTGAGTCAGGCTTTCGGCGAAGTAAAGCGGGCTTGGGCGGCCGATGTAATGCTCCGCAAAAAAGTCGAAATCCGACTGAAAGCTTGGGTCAATCTGGGCCTGGTTGTAGGCTTGCTCAACCTCAAGAATCAGTGGCATGAGCGTTTCCGCCACGAAACGACCGCCAAACATTCCGAAATGGCCGGTTTCGTCCGGACCACTACGATAAGATTCTGGCTTTGAGTTATTTGCTGGCATGTGTGAGTTATAGTGTGTAGCTGGAATGCGATCTATGATCTATTGTACCAGCGTCCGCTAAGGCGGCTGTAATCAACCTTCGGTCAAGTCGAACCAGATAGTGCGACCGACTCACAACTAGTAAGGCTGCTATTTAGTCCTGCGTAGAGTATTTTATCTCTAATATTTCATTTCAGTGTAACCGGGTGTTTTAGGGGCAGGGTGCAAGATGATTCCGAATGGTAAATCTCGATTGGCAATGTGTCTGGAATACGATGGTAGTAATTATCATGGCTGGCAGATTCAGAAAGGGGTAGTAACCGTGCAGGAGGCGTTGGAAGAGGCAGTGTCCAGCGTCGCGGATGAGCAGATTCAGGTGATTACCGCAGGCCGTACAGATGCAGGAGTGCATGCGACGGGGCAGATCGTTCACTACGATACTCGGTCCAATCGGTCGGGCCAAGCATGGCTGCGGGGTATCAACTCTAATTTGCCGGAGTCCGTTGTTGTGTCGTGGGTGCTACCGGTGCCGGCTACTTTCCATGCACGGTATTCTGCACTTACCCGGTCCTATCGTTATGTCTTACTGAATAGACTGGTGAGGCCGACCTATCTGTCCCGGCGAGTATCCTGGGACTACAGGTCACTTGATATAAACAAGATGAAGGTAGCTGCGAAACCTTTGGTTGGTGAACATGACTTTAACGCATATCGGGCGGTATCATGCCAATCAAATACATCGATCCGAATAATCCACGAACTTGAAATCAATCAGAAAGGGAACTGGATTTGGTTCGATATAAAAGCGAATGGGTTTCTTAAACACATGGTTCGGAACATCGTCGGGGTCCTTGTAGCTATTGGTGCGGGTGAATCCGAGCCCAGTTGGTCCAGCGAAGTGCTGGAAACACGTGATCGAACGATGGGCGGTGTAACAGCCACTGCCGATGGACTGTATCTGTGCGGTGTTTCCTACTCGGACGGGTATAACCTGCCCCCAGCACCACCGCCATGCAGGTTCTGGTAACATGAACTTGGAATCTGTTGATGTGGTTGATTGGTTACAGGTTACGCTAACTAGTAAATTGTCTTGCGAACTCGTATAAAAATTTGTGGAATTACCCGGCTTGAGGATGCTGCGACTGCAGTCTCTTTTGGTGTGGATGCAATCGGCCTTATTTTCTACAGTCCAAGCCCTCGTGCAGTTAGCATAGGGCAGGCTGCGGACATTGCTGACAGTTTACCGGCGCTAGTTCATGTCGTTGGTGTGTTTGTGGATCCGAGTGAAAAAGAAATTGATACGGTACTGAGTAAAGTAAGGCTTACTTTACTCCAGTTTCATGGCAGTGAGGCGGCGGAATTTTGTAACGGCTTTGGAATGCCATACATCAAAACATTGAGGATGTCGGATGATGCCGACCCTGATATCTATGCACAGTCCTATCCACAAGCATGCGCGCTTCTGTTGGATAGTTATGAATCAGAAAGATACGGCGGCACAGGTTCGGTATTTTCGTGGGAACGAGCTAAACAGTGCCATAGTAGTCCCGTGATTATTGCCGGAGGCATAGACGCGAGTAATGTCTCTACCGCGCTTTCGAAGTCCGGGGCGTATGCTGTTGATGTTTCTAGCGGAGTGGAAACTTCACCCGGTCAGAAGAATACAAAGAAGATCCAATCACTTATTTGTGCGGTTAGAGATCATGATCAGATGCAAAGGCATAAAGACGGGATAGGCTGACCATGAGCTGGTTTGAGAGGTTAATTCCACCTAAGATCAAGGTCCGAAGTGCGTTAAATAAACGCAGTGTGCCAGAGGGATTGTGGCATAAATGCGGATCCTGCAGTGCAGTCTTGTATGGCGCTGAACTTGAAAGGACCAGTCAGGTTTGTCCAAAGTGTGGACATCATATGCGACTGAGTGCCCGTGAACGTTTGCGGACATTATTTGACGAGGCTGAGTTCACTGAATTGGCAATGAGTCTGCAATCCACTGATCCGTTAAGGTTTAAAGATTCTAAAAGGTATAGGGAAAGGCTTAGCGATGCCCAAAAGGAAAGTCGGGAGTCCGAAGCAGTCATCTGCGCTCATGGCAGAGTTGCTGGATTAGAACTGGTCGCGGTCGCATTCGAATTCAAGTACATGGGAGGATCGATGGGATCAGTGGTCGGCGAGCGATTTGTTAGAGCCGTCGATCATGCTCTGGAAACACAGACGCCTTTGGTTTGTTTCATTGCCAGTGGAGGAGCCCGAATGCAAGAGTCGATTTTGTCGTTGATGCAAATGGCAAAAACAACTGCTGCACTGAACAAACTGCACGAAGCCGGGTTGCCTTACGTTTCAGTACTTACAGACCCTACAATGGGTGGTGTGTCGGCAAGTATTGCCATGTTGGGTGACGTTATCATCGCCGAACCGAAAGCGCTGGTTGGGTTTGCAGGGGCTCGGGTGATTGAACAGACTGTTCGTGAGACTTTACCGGAAGGCTTCCAACGTGCTGAGTTCCTGCTTGAACACGGTGCGATTGATATGATCGTAACGAGAGATCAAATGTCTGCGACTATTACCGGTTTATTAAAAACATTAACGCCTAGTTCCGGACGTAGCATAGAGGGGGAGCTGGTGTTTTAGTTCTAGAGAGGATTTTTACTCTCTTTTATTCAGACTGAAATAGAAACCACCTTCAACGACTGAGTTGCCCGCAACCTTATCACCTCTGGCACTGGATCAGTGGCTCGAATATATTCAGTCAGTTCATTTTCGATCGGTGGATCTTGCCCTGGATCGTGTACGACGTGTTCTTCATCGGATGAGGCTTCGACTGCCATGTAAAGTGATCACGTTTGCCGGTACGAATGGTAAGGGTTCAACAGTCAGATTTGTTGAGTCGATTTACGTGTCGGCAGGTTATAGAGTAGGTGCTTATACTTCTCCCCATCTAGTTACGTATGGAGAACGGATTCAGCTCAACCAATGCCTCGCGGAAGACAATGAGTTGGTGGCGGCGTTCAGAGTAGTAGATCAGGCCCGGCAAGAGATTCCCTTGACATATTTTGAGTTTGGAACTTTAGCGGCGCTCTATATTTTTTCGAGCAACAAGCTAGATGTAGTTCTGCTAGAGGTCGGATTGGGAGGCCGACTAGACGCTGTTAACGCGATTTCCTCGAATCTCAGTTGTATTACACCAGTATCACTTGACCACGAGACCTGGCTTGGACGATCGTGTGAGCAGATAGGGTTTGAGAAAGCCGGTATCCTTCGTTTCGGCAGTAAAGCGGTACTCAATGATCACAACGTACCAGCTTCGATCGTCGATAGGGCAGTTCGGTTAAAATGTAAGATAAAAAGGATCGGTGTACATTACAATTATACGGCATCGGACGGTCGCTTGGTCTGGAACCCCGATCCGTCTCGGTGGGGTGCGGCAAGGGCGTATGATGACCTGCAGGTGCCGGGTTTGGGGAACGATGCTGTTCTACATAACGCTGCAGGGGCGGTTGCAGTCGTTGAGTCGATGAACCCGGATCTGCCTGTCCATAAAAATGCAGTTCGCAAGGGTTTAGCAAACACGGAATTGTCTGGTCGTGTCCAGGTCTTGCAGGGCGGAATCGAGCGAATATTTGATGTCGCCCATAACCCGGCTGCTATAGCCAATCTGGCCTCGTTCATTGATAAGCGTTATCCTGTCAGACGTAACCTCGCTGTATTTTCCATGCTGAAAGACAAAGACCTGGCTGAAGTCGTGCGTCTTATGGGATCTAGAATTGCTAGCTGGCATCTGGCCCAACTGGATGCTTCTCGGGCAACCCCACTACAGGACTTGGCTGAGGTTGTCTCTGACCATTCGAATTCGGATATAAAGACGTGGCCTAATCCTTTACATGCCTACAAAATGGCTATGCAGCTAGCCCGCCCCGGCGATAGGGTAGTTGTTTTTGGATCGTTTTATCTTGTGGGTGCTATACTCAAATCAGTTTCAGAAGACTCTCTTCAGGCGTGAATGCCACAGCCCAACGATTATTCGTTTGATTTAAAGCATCGACTTGTTGGCGCAGCAGTTTTAATAGTCGCTGCGGTAATCGTTCTTCCCTTAGTCCTAACAGGTCAAAAACAAGGCCATCGCCATGCATTAATCGGCAATGGTGGTGCGTCGGTACCGATTCAGAAGACGTTTATTTCGCGGATAGAGATAGACAATCCTGATGTCTCTGCACAGCAGGTCTCTGCAGAGACCGTTAAAGATAAATCTGAACCAAGTAAAGAGTCCGATACACAAGAATCCGCTAAGGATGTGAAAGATCAGGGAAATAGCGATAATCGACCAGTGGCAGATACGGTCGGATCGCCTTCCGGCTGGGTAGTTCGTGTGGGTGTGTTCCAAATACTTGAAAATGCGAAGAATAGGCAGTCTCTGCTTGACGAAAATGGATTTAACGTCAACCTAGAAGAGACCAAACTGGATGGTAAGACAGCGATTAGGGTATTTCTGGGACCGTTCTCAAGCGAGGATGAGGCTGAGCGTATGAAAGCACAGGCAGTCATGCTGACAAACGATAAAGCTTTTGTTGCGCGCTATCCGTAGATGCTGACCCGATTAAGAGCTAATGCACAAGGGAGATATTGGTATTGGGCTTGATAAATCTCGATCAACTCATCTGGGTTGATGCTGTCGTAATTGCAGCCCTAGTCCTATCGTTTGGATTAGGTATTTTCCGCGGGATTGTGCGTGAAGTTCTTTCCTTGAGTTCTTGGCTTGTCTCAATATGGTTAGCCTATCTGTATGGGGACAATCTAGCCATTATGATCGAGCCCTGGATTGAGTCTGAACGACTCAGCGGATTGATCGGTTACGTGCTAGTTTTTGTGGTAGTTCTAGTTCTGCTTTCGATGGTTGGGGTCCTGTTAGTTAAGCTTTTCCGGGTAGCTGAACATTCCGGTACTGATCGGATTTTGGGGGGATTGTTTGGTTGTCTACGGGGTGTCGTGATAGTTACAGTATTGTTATTTATGGCGGAGTGGACGCCAGCATCCGGCCAGGCGTGGTTCAGAGATTCCCAGATCGTGCCATACTTCGAGGCTCCGCTCACTTGGTTCAAATCCAAGGTAGTGGATCTGTAGAATTTAGACACTCTCCAGCAAGGTGGCGCAAAGAAGAACAGTAGTTGAACCAATTGGGAACAGGTAACTAACCGTGTGTGGTGTGATAGGTATAGTCAGTCAATCGTCAGTCAATTACGCTATCTATGAAGCACTGACTGTGGTGCAGCATCGGGGTCAGGATGCCGCGGGTATGGTGACTTGTGACGATCTACGTGTGCATCTACGTAAGGACGGTGGTTTGGTCAGGGATGTGTTTCAGTCCAGGCACATGGCACAGCTGGTCGGTAATGTTGGCATAGGGCATGTGCGATATCCAACCGCAGGTAGTGATTCTAAAGCTGAAGCACAGCCGTTGTATGTGAATTCACCATATGGGATAGCACTTGGCCACAACGGTAACTTGACTAACGCTGCCGAACTGAGTGAGGAGCTATTTCGGGAAGATCTAAGACAGTTGAATACCAATTCAGATTCCGAGGTCTTGTTGAACGTATTTGCGCATGAACTTCGCGAGTCGATCGGTACTAGTCGACTCCAACTGGAGCCTGACGATATTTTCAAGGCAGTGGGCCGTGTGTATGAACGTTGTCATGGAGCCTACGCGGTGGTTGCCATGATAGTAGGGTATGGACTCGTTGCTTTTCGAGATGCCCATGGTATTCGCCCACTGATTCTCGGTGCAAAACCCGGTGTTGACCATAAATCTGTGTTAATAGCCTCAGAAAGCGTTGCTCTAGATGTTCTGGGCTACAGCAGTGTCGGCGATGTCGGAGCAGGAGAAGCAGTTTTCGTGGACCTTAAAGGCAATATTCACAGGAAGTTATGTTCTCAACGGTCGAGTCTTTCGCCTTGCATATTCGAGTACGTGTACCTGGCCCGCCCGGATTCAATTATTGATGACGTTGCTGTCTACAAGAGTCGCTTGAGAATGGGTGAGAAACTCGGTCATCGGCTTTTGGAGACTTGGCCGGACCACGACATAGAAACGGTGATACCTGTACCTGATACCAGTAGAACATGTGCTTTGCAGTTGGCAAATGTTATTGGCGTTAAGTACCGTGAGGGATTTATAAAAAATCGTTACATTGGACGGACATTTATCATGCCGGGTCAGGCTGAACGACGTCGATCTGTAAAGCAGAAACTTAATGCGATTGATCTCGAATTTCGAGGTAAGAATGTGTTGTTGGTTGATGACTCGATAGTCAGAGGGACGACTTCACATCAGATTATTCAGATGGCACGTGAAGCCGGCGCGCGGAATGTCTACTTTGCATCCGCTGCACCGCCGGTTAAGTATCCTAATGTATACGGTATTGATATGCCGGTGGCGGGAGAGTTGGTCGC
>Ga0315338_1001435_pt1 | contig 29998 bp, 29 predicted proteins | sample ASW8metaG_FD_204518 | JGI IMG/M metagenome (GOLD analysis project Ga0315338, IMG submission 204518) | Ammonia-oxidizing marine archaeal communities from Monterey Bay, California, United States - ASW #8 | ecosystem: Environmental > Aquatic > Marine > Coastal | place: USA: California | collected... | reverse complement strand
CCTGCGTCGCATCGAGACCAAGCAAGCGCGCCGCCGCTACCGCGCCACCAAAGACGGCGCCCATGCAGCCATGATGTCCCCGGTAATTGAAGCGCGGCATGATGGCTTCGCCAACTCGGCCGGCTGCCTCGTAACCAAGGACGATCGCCGCCAGAATGTCCTTCCCGCTCGCGCCGGTCCGTTCCGCGACGGCGAGTGCCGTCGCCGTCAAGGGAGTGCCGGCATGCACGATGTTGCGCAAATCGCTATCGTCAGAAGCAGCCGCATCGCTCATCATCGCGTTCGCGCGGGCAGCACCGACGATCGGTAGCTTCGGCCCGGAATCGAACCAGATCGACGCATCCGGGCGGCCGCCGCGATCTTTGGCAAGATCTCGAACGATGGCGGCGGATTCGATGCCGGTGCCGCAGGCGGCGCTTGCGATCGTGCTGGCGAGGATCATTGCCGCGTGATCGACCGCCTGCTCGGGTAGATCGTCATAATCCGTTGCGATAAGAAATTCAGCGAGAGTTTCGGCGAAAGTCATGCGGCGGTCCTTCTGAAGAAGCGCGGAAAAGGCGGGAGGAAGTGTATCGCCTTTTCCGCGCCATTTCGACCGTCGAGCGCGGCCGAATTCAGTTGAGCGGTTTCGTTGAACGCGCGATACGGGCGAGGTTGATGAATTCCGCTCGGTAACCGAAGTCGTCTTCGCCCTTCGCCGAGCGGGCGAGATCGATTACCTGGTCGTAGTCGAAATCCTTCATGTACTTTCCGCCCTTGAGAAGTTGGCCGAAGGCGGCGACCGCCGTCGCCCAACGCGTGTCCCGATAGCCTGGGGTATCGATATCGCGGGCCTCTTGCGTTGTTCTGATCGGCTCGGTGATGAGGCGAGATTTGTCTTCGCCCGGCAATTTGTAACGGATTTTCAGGAACGCGTACTCGTCGCCGAAACTGCTTTTAGGTTTCTCGGTTGTCCGCGTGTAACGGTTGTCCGGCAGCATCCGGCTGTTGCTGCCGACCGGGCTGATTTCATATATAGCGGTGACACTGTGACCGGCGCCGATATCCCCGGCATCGATTTTGTCGTTGCGAAAATCTTCACGTTTGAGGGCGCGCGTTTCATAGCCGATCAGGCGATATTCGGCGACTTTGCCGGGGTTGAATTCCACCTGAATTTTGACGTCCTTTGCGATCGTAAACAAGGTCGAGGAAGCTTCTTCGACCAGCACTTTTCGTGCTTCGTTCAGATTGTCGATATGCGCCGCGACCCCATTACCATTCTGCGCCAACGCTTGCATGAGATGGTCGTTGAGATTGCCCGCACCGAACCCCAACACCGAGAGATAGATCCCCGACTTACGCTTCTGGACAATCATTCGCCTCAGCGCGTCGACGCTGGACACGCCGACATTGAAATCGCCATCGGTGGCGAGAATCACCCGATTCACAGCATCCGGATCGAACGCGTCTTCGGCCCAATCGTAGGCGCGCTCGAGGCCTTGTCCGCCGGCCGTCGAACCGCCGGCCCGCAGCCGGTTCAGTGCGGACTGGATCTTACGTTTCTCGGAAACCACGGTCGGTTCCAAAACGGTGCCGGCGGCACCTGCATAGACGACGATCGCAACCGTGTCGTCTTCTTCCAGTGACTCCAATAACAGCTTCATGGAGTTCACCATCAGCGGCAGCTTGTCAGGCGCGTTCATCGAGCCGGAAACATCCAAAAGGAACACCAAGTTGCTGCGCGGCTTGTCGGCGGCCTCCAGGTCATAGCCCTTGATACCGATATGGATCAGCTTGTTGCCTTCGCGCCAGGGGCTGGGTGCGACTGTGACTGTCGGCTGAAACGGGCGGTTCGGCGACTTCGGCTGCGGATAGCCGTAGTCGAAGTAATTGATGAGTTCTTCAAGCCGGACCGTATCCTTCGGGGGCAGCGTGCCGCTGTTCAAGGTGCGGCGCATGAAGCCGTAGGACGCCGTGTCGACATCGACCGAGAAGGTCGAGACGGGCTGTTCCAATACCAGCTTGATTGCATTTTCAATGGTCGATTCGAACTTGTCGCGTACGGTGTCGCGGTATCGCCGAGGCAATGCCTCGCGGCGAGGTTTCGACGCGTGGAGCCGCGCGACGCCCGCGGGCGGTGCGATTAGGTGGCTCGAGCGTCCGGCGTGCAGACTTCGCACCGGTTTCGAAGCTGCCCCGGATTGCTGGACACGCCTGCTTTGATCCGTTGTCGGTGGCGCCGACGCTTTTGCGCTGGCTGACGAACTTTGCTCTGCCGCTGGTATCGCCAAAATTTTGGAACCGCTCGTCGATGTCTCCGGTTGGCCGCCGCAAGCGGCCAGCGCTAGCGAGCCGGCAATCATTACCGCAATTTTTCCATGATCTTTCATTTCGAAGTCCCCGTTTCGGACGTGGATTGCCGACAGGACAAAAAGCCTGGCGGACGTACAATGGGTAGTCATGAAATGAGGCGGAAATATCTCAGGAATTAGGACATTCCGAGAAATATGGAATACGCCGACAGGGAGCCGCGGCGAAGCCGGCTTTATGGCACGGTGCGTAACTCGGCTTTGATTACGGGGCCAAGTTGAAATGGCGTTTCAGAAGGGCAATATTGCGCCGGTTTGCCTTGAAGGCGAAGTCGAAGATATCGCCTACCAACGGGATCGCACCGAGCACCAAATCCAAAATAACGTTGAACGTCATAAGTAGTAAAAACCGACGCGGCGCACCCAATCGCTTGGACTCGAATATCAGATAGGCCGCCGGCAGCGCCGTAACTGTGTCGCCGATGCCTGGAAGGATACCGAGCAGGAAATCCAGCCCGAAGCGGAGATTGGTCCCAGGGATTTCAAACTTGCTGTCAAGCCAGTCCGCGATAGCTTCGAGGCGCCGGACTTCTACTTCGCGGTTATCCGTTACTTTTTCGCGATGATCCATATTGCGTGAACGATACCCGGGATATATCCGCAAATCGTCAGCAGAATATTGAGCCAAAAATGCATGCCTATGCCAACTTGAAGAAATACGCCGACCGGCGGCAGCAAGATGGCAAAAATTATCCTAACGATGTCCATTGTTTTCCTTTCCTGTTGGTCCGTGGTTCGAGGCTGGACCAATTATGTTGTAGATGAAACGTGATGGCATTTCGTTCTAGCTTAATCAAGCCAGAGATTCGAGGTGGGGCTGCATCCGGTGCTGTTGAGAAGACTTTCAGCGTGTCAGTCTTATTCAAGGTGCTGGCAACAGCCTTATAAGGCCCCTACGAAGCCGGCGATCTTGTCCAGGCGCGGCAGGACGTCGTCTGCCGCTGCCGCTTTCAAGCCGAAGATGCAGCGGTTCACGCCGGACTCAGCCAAGGTCGCGATAGCGCCAGGGTCGCGCGGCGTGCCGAATGTCGTCATGGGGTAGGGCGCGTGTCCGGCTTCCTTCGCCAGGCCGGCCAGCTCCGCCATGCGTTCGGTCTTCAGATCAAAATTGTTGTTTGCCTCGGCCAACATCGGAATCCACCCATCGCCGTAACGCAGTACGCGTCTGAAAGTGCCAGGCGCGTCGCCGCCAACGAAGATCGGCGGATAGGGTTTCTGCACCGGCTTGGGCCAAGACCAGATTCCTTCGAATTTGACAAACTCGCCGTCATAGCTCGCTTCCTCTTGAGTCCAGATTGCCTGCATGGCCTCGATCCGCTCGCGCACGATTTTCCAGCGCCGCTTCCAGGGCATGCCGTGGTTCTCGTACTCCTCCACGTTCCAGCCGCCGCCGATGCCAAAATCGAACCGTCCGTTGGAGACATGATCGAGGCTGGCGACTTCCTTGGCCATGATGATCGGGTCGCGTTCGGCGACCAGGCAGACTCCGGCGCCAATCCTGATACGTTTCGTCACCGCTGCCGCCGCGGTCAGCGCCACGAACATATCGAGATTGTGCGAATAGTCGGGCGGCAACTCGCCACCGACACGGAATGGCGATTTTCGGTTTGCGGGGATATGCGTATGGTCAGGAATGAACAGGGCGTCGAAGCCGCGTTCCTCGACAGCGATGGCGAGGTCCGCCGCCGACATCGAATAATCCGTCGCAAACATGCAAATTCCGTATTCCATTCCCGTCTCCGTTCGGTTATCCAGCACGCAACGCTAGGATAAAGAAAGGCCGCATCCAAGCGGCAAATAAAATTGTGGAGCTCCTATGACGATTGCCGCCAATGATTGGATTGCCCACCACGCGCGTGTCTCGCCGCACCGCGAAGCCGTCTACGATCTCGCTTCCGGCCGGCGGCTTAGTTACGCGCAGTTCGATGCAAGGATTACGCGCGCGGCGCTCTATCTGGGATCGCTAGACATCGGCGAGGGCGACCGGGTCGCGGTATTGAGCCACAACGACCCGGACGTCTTTGAAATCCAGTTCGCCTGCGCCCGGCTGGGCGCTATCTTCCTACCGCTGAATTGGCGGCTCGCCGTACCGGAACTCGAATTCATCTGCAACGACGCGACTCCCAAAGTGATGGCCTATGGCGTCGAATGTGCCGATGAAGCGGCGGAGGTCGTGCACCTTACCGGAATCGAACATATGGTCGATATAGCCAATGGCAGCGACAGCGCCTACGAGGTCGGCATCGCCGCGGCGTCCGGCGATTTGCCGGCACGAACCAATTTAATGAGCGATGTCTGGACCGTGATGTACACATCGGGCACGACCGGACGGCCAAAGGGCGCGATGATCACCTATTCGATGTGCGTCTTCAACGGAATCCACTGTGCCATGTCGACCGACATGACGCAGCAGTCGAAGAATTTGGTCTTCCTGCCGATCTTCCACACGGCCGGTCTTAACGTCTATGCCAACCCGGTTTTCCATACCGGCGGCACAAATGTCGTGATGCGCACCTTCGATCCCGACCAGTTCTGCGCACTGTTGAGCGACAAGGAGGTTTGCATCACCCACGCACTAGGGGTGCCGACCAACTTTTTGATGCTGACACAGACGGCAGGCTTTGCCGATGCGGATTTTTCCAACTTGGTCTGCCTTGCGGTTGGAGGGGCGGCCGCGCCACTGTCTTTGATCGAGCAATTCGGTGAGAAGGGAATCAAACTGCAGCAGGGCTGGGGCATGACCGAGACCGGGCCGCTGGGATTGATTTTGAGTGAAGATAAGGCACTTGAAAAGGTTGGTTCGTCCGGTCTGCCGCCGCTCTATACGGAACTTCGGATCGTGAACGATGACGGCAGCGAGACGCAGCAGGGCGAGACCGGCGAGCTGTTAATCCGCGGCCCCAATGTCCTGCCCGGCTATTGGAACCGACCGGAGGTAAACAAGGAAATCTTCACCGAAGACGGCTTCTTCCATACCGGTGACGCGGCGCGGCAGGACGAGGACGGCTACTACTTCATCGTCGACCGCTACAAGGACATGTTCATCTCCGGCGGCGAGAACGTTTATCCGGTCGAGGTGGAGAACGTCATCTTTCAGCTGGATGGCGTGCTGGAAAATGCGGTGATCGGTGTCCCGAACGAAAAATGGGGCGAAGTCGGCCGCGCCTATGTGGTTCTAAAAGATGGAGAAAATCTCGACGACCAAGCGATCATCGACCACTGCCAGTCGCAGCTGGCGCGCTTCAAGGTGCCGAGGGAGGTCCGCATAATCGACGAACTGCCGCACAACGCGACCGGTAAGGTATTGAAGCACCAATTGCCGCGGGATTAAGCCGTCAGTTCCGCTTGTACGCTTGCATACGCTGCCAAATGCGCTGCCAGTCCTCCGAGGTGCTTGCGCACCGTCTCGAACTCCGGGCGTCTTTCGTACTTCTCTTCGTCCATATAAAGGCCGCGGCGGGTTTCGATTTGCAGGCTATGGATGCCGTTTGCCGGATCGCCGTGTTTGCGGATGCATTCGGCACCGGCGAAGTGCTTGTTGACGGTGACGTCGTAACCGAGGCCGGCGAGGAACGTTTGTACCGTGTCGACGAAGTCGCGGTCGCAGGTCGTCCCGTTGCGGTCGCCGATGTCGAAGTCGGAACGCGGTGCGCCGGCGTCCTTCGAGACGTTGCGGGCGATAGAGGCCATGCTGTGGCAGCTGACATGGTATGCGATGCCGTCACGTTCGCGCATCTCGGTCAGGATCGAGGTCAGTTCGTTGTGATAGGGCCAGTAAAATTCATCGAGGCGTCGCCGTAAATCCGCGGTACTCAACGGCAAATTTTGGAGAGGCACACTGGTGCTGTCGCAGACCCGGTGGATCAGGCCGACGCCGAATGTCGATTTTTCTGTTGGCTCGAACGCTTGCTCAAGGGTGCCGTCGATCAGCGCGGGATCGATGTCGCTTTCATGTCGGTTGGCGTCGATATAGGCATTCGGGAAGCAAGCGTAGATCCAGGTCGCGCCAGTTTTCGGCGCGCGGTTGAAGAGCTCGTCGACATACATGGAAATTGAGCTTTTTACTTCGTTGAAGCCGGCGGGAGAGCGGAAGTCGTTCGGATAGTCGTGTCCGCTGCGGGGGATATCGAAGACGAGAGGCGCGTTGTTTCCGGCCGGATCGACCCGATGCAAGACGCCCGGGCGATAACGTTGGATGGGTTCTTGCACCGACATGCCATCACTCTCCTGGTTCCAATACTTGCCTTTGTTCCTCCGGCCGCGTCCATTCGACAATCAGCTTGTAGCCGATCCCGAGTGCCACGGGCCCGACAAACAGGCCAACGATGCCAAAGGACAGGGTGCCGCCGATGACGCCGACGAAAATGACGATCATCGGCGTGTCGAGACCGCGCGAGACGAGGATCGGCTTCAACGCGGTGTCAAGGAAGCTGACTGGGATGATCCAGGCCGTGAATAGGATTGCCGGCAGTAGATCGACGGTCCAGAAGACGTAAGCGATAACGGGTACCACGACGATCAAAGGGCCGATTTGAACGGCCGAAAACAGCAACACGAGAAAGGCGAGCAGGCCGGCAGCCGGCATTTCGATCGCGAGAAATGCCATGCCGGACAGCAGGGCTTGCAAAAGCGCAATTCCCATGATGCCGACCGCCACGTTGCGGATCGTTGCGCCGGACAGGTTGACGAGATAAGCGCCGTTTTTCTCCGTCACCTTGTCGGCGAACGCGAAAATAGCGTCCCGAGCGCTTTTGGCATTGGGCAGCAGCAAGCCTGCAATCAGGACGGCGAACAGGAATTGCAGGAATCCGCCGCCCAGCCCGGCAGCAAGATCGAGTAACCATCCGCCCGCATCCTGCAGATAGTTTGCCTGTTCGAAGAGAGCGTATTCGAGATCGGTCGCCGCCAGCGTCCAGAAATTGTAAAGCGGTTCCCCAATAAAGGGCCAGCCAATGACCGCAGCCGGCGGAGACGGTAATTCAATCGCACCGGACTGCAGAGCGGAGGCCAGGTCCTGCAGGTTTTCCACCAGCTTTGCAGCGAGAATGCCGACCGGTCCGAGCAGCATGACCAAGGTAAGCAATGTAATGGAGGCAGCCGCCCAATTCTCTCGTCCATTCAACCAGCGGGAGATTTGCGCAAACCCGCTATACAGCGCGATCGCCAGGATGACGCCCCAAAGCACAGGTAGAAGGAACGGCGCCATTATCTGGAAACACAGCAGTATCAGCAGGACGATGAGTCCCAGCTTGATCGCCAACTCGAGAGGTCCGGGTTGATGTTTCGATGAAGACGGTGGTCCTGGATCTGACGGCAACGGCGGCCTCCGGAAATGCCGGGCCACGTTACGGGTATTAAGGCCTTAATTCAAAACCTAAATCTCACACGGTTTGTAGGACCAGAAGGCGGTCCTTCTCGACGGTTAATGTAGTGCCAAACCGTTCCGACTGCGCGATCAAATCCGCGACGGTTTCGGGTTCGTCGGCAGGATTCCTCAAGATCGTTTCGTTCTGCGCCGTGCGCCGCACAAGGTGCAGCGCGATTTCGAACGGGGCCTTTTCGTCGAGTCGAATACTCGCGAAATAGCCGATCCAATGCAGGTGAGCTTCGCGATGTCCCAAATTGAATGAGAAATTGCAGGCGCCATATAAAATTGGTTTGCCCTGATAAAGCTCCACGCCGAGCGTGAAATGTGGACCGTGCCCGAGAACAGCGTCTGCGCCCGACTCGATGGCGGCGTGGGCAATTTCGAACTGATAGTCGAGGATATCGGTCTTGTAACCCCAATGGTGCGACGCGACGAGGTAGTCGACTTCACGCGATAGCGCGGTGAGTTCCTGCCGATAGTCTGCGAGTTGCTGCGGATCGGTCCAGGTCACCACCTCCGGCGGCAAGCCAGGGCGGTTGGGCGCGAGGTCGTCCTGCAAGGGACGGTAAGCGGTATGGCCTTTTAATATTGCGACACCAGGGGAACCGTCCGTCGCTTGCTGGTTCTTGGGCCAATAGGCGGAGGTGCGTTGGACGAAACCGAAAGTTTTGCCTCCCGCTTCGACAATAGCCGGCTTATAGGCATCCGCGGCATTCTTGCCGGCGCCTGAATGTTTGATGCCCAGCTCATCGAGCCGCGCCAGCGATGTCATGATCGCCTCTTCGCCATAGGTCACGTTGTTGGCGCACCCAACGGCATCGAAGCCGGCCAGTTTGAGAGCCTCCGCCGCGATTGGCGGTGCGTAGAATCCTTCGCGCTTCGCCGGATCGTGCGCGGGCTTATCGAAGAAGCAGCATTCAAGATTGCCGAAGACGACGTCGGCGGCGCCAGTCACTTCGCGGACACTGGCGAAGGGGACCGATGGGTCGGTGACGCCGGTAAAGTTCATGTCGCCGGTAAGAATTAGGGTCTGCGTCATCTATTGGTCCTTCAGCTCCACGGTCACCTCTATAATACGGAACCTTGGATTTTCGCGAAAGTTGGAGAAAGCACTAAATGTGCGCCGACTTAGAGCAAGTTAAGGGAGGTAATGATTTGACGTCGTCTATTCTATTTTGAGTAATAATATGGTAGTATTAGAAGGTTCTGAGTAATATATGGAATATGCTTGGCCAACTAGTACAGGCCTTCCTGCGAGGTTTCGCCTGAGCTGCACTTTCCGCGGGAGGCGAATTGGGTTTGCAGTCAGCGAGAACGGAATCGCTGCAGTGTGGAAGGGATAGACGCTAATGGCGACCAGCCTGGTGACCGATAGCCTACGCGCTCCGGTACCCCACGATCCCTGGTCGATCAAGGTACGGCGTCGCGGCTACCAGCGGATGTTGCTGGTTCGCTCGCAGATAAATTTTTACTATTTCTGGGAAAAGCGCTGGTTCTTTGTCGCTCTTGCGGTCGGCTTCGCCTTGATGACGATGTCGCAGCCTGACGGGCTGACGCGCGAGGGCCAGATTGTCCTGACCATGTCCGCAGTTGCGATCATTCTGTTCGTGACCGAACCGGTGCCGCTGCCGACGGTGGCGCTGTTGATCATCGTTGGGCAGGTCATCCTGCTTGGCCTGGAGTCGACGACTGTCGCAAAAACGCTGATGACAGATTCCGTATTGTTCATCATGGGGTCGCTGATGCTCGCCGTCGCGGTGGTGAAGCAAAAGCTAGACAAGCGGATCGCATGGCTGATTGTGCGCATCACCGGAACGCGGACGTCGCGGATTTGTTTCGGAATCTCCGTCGTCTCCGGAATTTTGGCGTCTTTCGTTGGCGAACACACCGTGGCGGCAATGATGCTGCCAGTTGGAATCACCCTGATCACACTGACGTCGGAGGACCCAAAGAAAGTCCGCGGGCTCGCCGCCGTCCTGCTGTTCTCGATCTCCTACGGGTGTTCGGTCGCGGGAATTGGGACGCCGTCGGGCGGGGCACGAAACGCCATCATGATTGGCTATTGGAAGGAATTTTTTTTCGATCCCTCTAATCCGGAAACGCGCAAGTACCTGATCGATTACGTTACCTGGATCGTATACGCCTATCCGGTCTTTCTTATTCAATTGCCTTTCGTAACCTTCATCTTGTTACGTACTTTCCGCCCGGAATACACAAACCTATCTCGCGCAGTCGCCAAGCTACGGCAGCAGATAATTATAGAAGGCCCCATGAAACCGGGCGATTGGCTGTCGATCGCCTTTTTCGGCCTAATTCTTGTCGGTTGGGTCATGCTTTCGGGCGAATTCGGCATGGGGACTATTGCGGTAATGGGGGCCGCGCTGTTTTTGATTGCCGGATTGGTGAAGTGGGAAGACATAAATTCGGGTGTCAATTGGGGTGTCGTATTGCTTTATGCGGCGGCGATCTCGCTCGGCGTTCAAATGAAGGATACCGGTGCGGCGCAGTGGATTGCCCAAAATTTCCTCGCACTGCTCACACCGTTCGGGGCGAGCGAAGGAATCGGTCTTTGGGCAGCGGTATCCGCGCTAACGACGTTGGTGACCAACACAATGTCAAACGGCGCAGCCGTGGCGGTACTCGGACCCATCGTTCTGAAGCTTGCGACGGTCGCGAACGAAAGTCCGATCGTACTCGGATTTATTACCGCGATTTCGTCGGCATTCGCTTACCTGACAGTCGTCGGGACCCCGGCTTGCACGATCGTCTACGCCTCGGGGTACTTGAAAACCACTGACTTTCTTATCGTCGGCTGGCGGATGGTCCTGATGTCGGTCGTGTTGATGATCCTGGCGGCCTCGCTTTATTGGCCATTGATTGGCGTTTGAGCAGCGCGATGTTCGGATTGAAGAAATTTCATCACGATAGTGTTTTTCAAGCGGAACTGGCAGCGGTTCGCGCGGAGCGCCGGAAGCGGTTCCGCATGCTCGTCTGTATCGATGGATCGGACGCATCATATGAAGGATTGCGTTTCGCCGCGAAACTAGCCGACCATGAAGATTGCGATATCATTCTGCTGTATGTACGGCCTATCGACCAAGGACTCCGCACCGGCGGCCTGCAGGTTCGTGTCGCGCGCGAGAATATGCTCGATTGGGGGTTGGAACTTCCCGGCATAAATTACTTGAAACGCGGACTGGACATGTTGGTCAGTGAGGAGGACATGGCTGTGCATTGGAGCGCAGTGGTTACACACACCGACACGTGGGGGGATCCGCTCGGCGACAACAAGGTGGAATACAGGCACACGAGCGGGAAAAGCATTGTTTTGAAATTGAAAACGGCGCCCGATCCCGCCAGCGGTATCCTCGACCAGTACGAACTCGGTCCCTACAATTTGATGATCATGGGTGCTCCAAGCATCTGGCGCGGCGAAATTCGCGCCTTTTTCGGTGCAAGTGTTACCCAGAAGGTCGCCATGTTGGCGCCGTGCTCCGTCCTGGTGGCCAGGGGCAACGGTAGCGCGAACGGCAAGGGACATCTGATTTGTACGGATGGGACGAAAAATTCGCTGGATGCCATGCGCCGCGATGCGGTCTTGGCGCAGTTCAGCGGCGAACCCATCACCCTGTTTGCGGTCGCACAGGACAATGAAGAAATTCCTCTTGCGGAGCGCGTCCTTGAAAAGGCGTCAGAAATGCTGGCGAAAATCGATATCGCCATCGCCGATGCTCAAATTGGTATCGGAGAGCCAGTGGAACAAATTGTCAGAGCCGGAAATGATTATTCCGTGATCGCGGTTGCCGATTCCGGTAGGGCTTTTTTGCAGCGTTTCATCGTCAAGAACACATCATTCAGCATAATGGGCAACGCCAAAACATCGGTTTTGAAGATTCGATAATGTCGGCCGTGCATTTAGTTTTAACGTCGAAATGTCGCTAGCTCTCTCCGGTTCATTGACCTACCCTTCTTGCTGACAAGGAGGATCTAGAAATGCCTGATGACAATGTTGCACGGGCAGCGGGCTACGATGCGGTGCCATTGGACGCGATCGACGTCAGCGACCCCGCCCTCTATCAGCAGGACCGCTTCTACGACCTGTTCGCCCGTTTGCGGAGCGACGACCCGGTGCATTTCTGTCCGGACAGCCCCTATGGTCCCTACTGGTCGGTGACCCGGTACGACGACATTATGAAGGTCGAGTTGGATCACGATCACTTTTCGTCGGATTCGTCGCTCGGCGGAATCCAATTGGCTGAACGGCCGATGAACAAGAAGACGACGAGCTTCATTCGTATGGATCCGCCGCGCCATACCGAGCAACGCAAGACCGTGGCGCCCATCGTCAATCGCTCCAATTTGAAGAACATGGAAACGAATATCCGCGAACGGACCGCCGCGGTGCTCGACGAACTGCCGCGCGGCGAGACCTTCGATTGGGTCGAGAAGGTGTCGGTCGAGCTGACGACGATGATGCTGGCAGCCCTATTCGATTTTCCGTGGGAGGACCGGCATCTCCTGACTTACTGGTCGGATGTCGCCACGGTCGATGTCAATGCTCCCAACCCGATTGTGCCGACCGAAGAGGCCCGCATGACGGAGCTCGACAAGATGGCAGCGTATTTCCAGGACCTGTGGGCGGACCGGAGCAAGGCTGAACCGAAGTTCGATTTGATCTCCATGCTGGCGCACAACCCCGCTACAGCTGGAATGCCGGAGAAGGAGTTTGTCGGTAACGTCATTCTGCTAATTGTCGGCGGCAACGATACAACGCGCAATTCGATGTCCGGCGGCATCATGGCGCTGGCCGACAATCCGGACGAAGACGTCAAGCTGCGCTGCAATCCGTCTCTTATCGAGAAGCTTGTGCCGGAAGTGATCCGCTACCAGTCGCCGATCATCCATATGCGCCGCACGGCGACGCGTGACGTGGAACTCGGCGGCAAAACAATCGCCGAAGGGGACAAGGTCGTCATGTGGTACGTCTCCGGCAACTGGGATGACGATGCCATTCCCGAGGCGTCGCAGTTCAAGGTCGATCGCGACAAGCCGCGGCGTCATCTTGCCTTTGGGGCCGGCATACATCGCTGTGTCGGTGACAAACTGGCCGAGCTGCAACTGCAAATTCTGTGGGAGGAGATGCTGAAGCGACGGTTCGAGGTCGAAGTCGCCGGCCCCGCGGAGCGGGTCTATTCAAATTTCATCCGCGGCATCCGGTCCCTGCCGGTACAAATTCGCGCCTAGGCAGATCGGAGAACGTCGATGCTTCAGTTCTACTACAATCTCGGGCCCAACCCGATGAAGGTGGCGTTATTCCTCGAAGAGGCCGGCTTGGAGTATGAAGCCATCCCGGTCGACACCCGCAAGGGTGAGCAGTTCACGCCGGAATATCTTTCGATTAATCCCAATGCCAAGGCGCCGAGTCTGGTCGATGGTGATACGGTCCTGTTCGACAGCAACGCGATCCTGCTCTATCTGGCGGAGAAGACGGGCCAATTCCTCGCCCCGGACCGCGGGCAGTTGCTTTCCTGGTTGATGTTCGTGGCTAGCGGTGTTGGGCCTTATTCCGGGCAGTCGGTGCATTTCCAGACTTATGCGCCAAAAGATATCGATTACGCGGTCAACCGCTATCGCTTCGAAGCGAAGCGGCATTACAGCATCCTCGACGACCGGTTGGCGGGCAGGGATTTTGTCCTTGGTGACGACTACTCAATCGTCGATATGGCTGTCTGGGGTTGGGCGCGCCTGATGCCGCGCGTCCTTGACCCGGCGGCCTGGGACGACCTGACAAATCTCAAACGCCTGATTGACGATATCACTGCGCGACCGGCGGCGAAGCGCGTTATCGCCTTGACCGAAAAGCATGCCTTCAAGACGGAGCAGGACGCGGAATCCAACCGCTATATGTTCCCGTCGAATGCCAATTACGGCTGAAACGACTTCCGCGCTTTTTGCGCTCGCGCGCATCGATGCCATACTTCCCGCAACGGAGATAGCTGCAGGGAGAAATCGGCATGGGACAGGCGAAACAATTACGGCATTTGTTGGAGCAGGGGCTGGTCCTGGCCCCCGGAGTCTACAACGCGCTGTTCGCGAAGGCCGTTGAAAGCACGGGCTTTGACGCGGTCTACGTCACTGGCTTCGGCTCGGCGGCGCGCTACGGTTACCCCGATGTTGGGCTGATCACCCTGACCGAGATGGCGCAGAACTTGCGCCACATTTGTCGCGCCACGAACCTGCCGGTGGTCGCTGACGCGGATACCGGCTACGGCAACATCATCAATGTGCGCCGCACTGTTCGTGAATACGAACGCGCCGGGGTTTCGGGCTTCCATATCGAGGATCAGGTCTTCCCCAAGAAATGCGGTTTCATGGAAGGCAAGTTGGTCATTCCGCTTGAAGAGCATGTCCAAAAGCTCAAGGCTGCGCTCGACGCGCGTACCGATCCGGATACGGTGATTATCGCGCGGACCGATGCGCTGGCGCCGAATGGCTGGGAGGACGCGCTGGCCCGTGCCCGGGCCTATCGCGCGGCGGGCGCCGATATGGTGTTCGTCGACGGTATCCGGACGTTGGAGGAGTTGGAGATCTATAGCAAGGAGCTCGCGCTGCAGGGTATCCCCTGCCTTTACAATGGCGGTCTCGTTACCGCGGAAGACGCCCAGCGCATGGGCTTCAATATCCAGATTCTTGCCGGGCTGGCTTTGGGCGCGGTGTTCAAGAGCGCGACGGCGGCGATGCAGGAACTGAACGCCAGCGGCACGACGCGCCAGACCGTGGCCCAGTTCGGTCCGCTTGGAGAGGGCGAGACCGTCAACGACATTCTCGGCGTGCCGGAAGTCTACGCACTCGAACAACGCTATGACGTTAAATCGGAGGCTGCCCAATGACCGGTTCCAGAGCAACGCTACGGGCGGCCATGGCCAACGGCATGGTCCTGGCCCCGTTCGTCTATGACGGTTTTACCGCGCTGATCGCGGCGGGGCAGGGCGCAAAGGCGGTCTATATGACCGGACACGGGACCTCGGCCCAAATCGGCTTGCCCGATGTCGGCCTCACCAGCATGGCCGAGATGGTCGCCAATTTGGGCTACATCGTAAACGCGGTCGACGTGCCTGTAATCGCCGACGCGGATACGGGATATGGCAACGCCATTAACGCGCAGCGCACCGTCCGAGAATACGAGACGGCGGGTGCCTCGGCAATGCATCTGGAGGACCAGATTTTCCCGAAGCGCTGCGGTTTCTTCGAGGGCAAGGAAGTCATCCCGATGGCGGAGCATGTGCAGAAGATCCGTGCCGCCCTGGACGCGCGCACCGATCCGGACATGGTGATTATCGCGCGCACCGACGCGATCGCGCCGAACGGCTGGGAGGACGCGATCCGGCGTGCCGAGGCTTATCGTGCCGCCGGCGCGGATTTAGTGTTCGTCGATGGCATCAAGACGCTCGACGATCTCGACACCTACACCAAGCGTCTGGTCGAGCAGGACATCCCCTGCCTCTATAACGGCCAACTTCAGCCGGCACCCGATGTGGCGTCGCGCGGTTTCAAGATCATGATCACCGGCGGCGGGCATTCCCTGTCTTATGCAGCTGTACGCCAGGCTTTGCTCAATCTGAAAGAAGGCGGCGGCATCGGCGAACCGCGGGATACCGAACGGTTCAACGCGACGACTAGCCTGCTGGGGCTGCCGGAAATCTACAAGCTGGAAAAGCAGTACGCCGTCGACAATGCATAGGAGAGCGTCATGGGCATGACTATCGCCGAGAAGATCCTTGCCGCGCACGCCGGTGCGGATTCTGTCGAACCGGGCCAGTATATCTGGTGCAAAGTTGACGCGACCAGTGGTCACCGGTTGCCGGAGTTGGAAGCGTTCGGGGTCGACCGGGTCTGGAACAAGGACAAGGTGTTTATGGTCGACGACCACCAGGCACCGCCGCCGACCATCGCAGTCGCCAACAAAGTCAAGAATTTGCGCCGGCTGATCAAGAAATACGAGATCAGCAATTTCTTCGAATATGGCCGTGGCGGTATCCTGCATCAGGTCTTCGCTGAGAATGGCATGTACGCGCCGGGCGAGCTGATCGCGCAATGCGATTCCCACTCGACCGCGGGCGGCGTGTTCAATGCCTGCGTCACCAATGCCAATCTCGACGCGGTTCATGTGCTGGCTTTCGGCGAGTTGTGGTTCCGAGTGCCGGAATCGGTGCGCGTCGTGCTCAACGGCACCCTGCCGGGCTGGTGCGTCGGCAAGGACGTGATCCTGAAGGTGGCAAGCGAATTGGGCACCGATTACGGGCTCTACAAATCGGTCGAGTATGTCGGCCCGGTCGCCAGTCAGATGACGATCGCGCAGCGTTGGACCGTCTCCAACATGGGGGTCGAAGTTGGTGCGAAATTCGCCATGTTCGAGGGTGATGAAAAGACCGATGCCTTCTTGGAAGGTCGTACCGACCGTCCCTATGAGCATGTATCCGCCGACCCGGACGCGTCCTACGCGGCAGAGTACGAATTCGATCTCAGCGATCTGACGCCGATGGTGGCCCGGCCCGGCGACCCCGGTAACGGGGTGCCGGTGGAGAGTGTGCAGGGGGAACGAGTCAAGGTCGATCAGGCCTTCCTCGGTTCCTGCACTAATGCGCGGCTCGAGGATCTCGAGGTCGCAGCCAAGATTCTGAAAGGCAAGAAGGTCCATCCCGACGTGCGCATGCTGGTCAGCCCGTCTTCCCAGGCGGTGTTCGGTGAGGCGCTCAAGGCGGGCTATCTCGAAACCATGTTGGAGGCCGGCGCGCTGGTCGAGCATTCGACCTGCGGTCCCTGCTATGGCGGGCATCTCGGCGTGCTGGGCGACGGTGAGACCTGCATTTCGAGCAGCAACCGGAACTTCACCGGGCGTATGGGCAGCCCGCTGTCGCATGTCTGGCTCGCCAGCCCGGCAACTGTCGCGGCTTCGGCGCTCGCGGGCGAGATCGTCGATCCGCGCGTCTATTTGTAAGGGAGCGATCGCATGGAAACCGTAAGAACTGGCCGCGTCTGGAAATTTGGTGACCGTATCAGTACCGACTTCATGATGCCGGGCCATCGCGTGCTGGCGAACCCCGACCTCTCCGTCGAGGAGGCGGCTAAATTCTGCATGGAAGCCAACCGTCCGGGCTGGGCCGAGAACGAGGTTCAGCCGGGCGACATCATCGTCGGGGGAATCAATTTCGGCTGCGGTTCGAGCCGTAACGGTTCACAATCCCTAAATGCGCTGGGCATCGCTGTCGTTCTGGCTGAATCCGTATCGCGTATTCATCTGCGTAACGCCGTCAATACCGGCCTGCCGACCCTTGTCGCGCCTGGAATTAGCGATTTCGTCGACGAGGGCCAGCAGCTTGAGGTGAACATCGTGACCGGGACGGTGAAGAACCTCGATACGGGCGGGACGTTCCAGGCCGATGCCTGGGAGGAGGGGAGCCCGCCCTATGATATCCTCATGGCCGGCGGCCTCGACGCATATATGCGTGCAAAGCTCAAGGAACGCGGACTGATACCCGCCTGATTCGCATCGTAGGTCATGGATTCATAAACTGCGACCCTTCAGGGCGACAAGCCTTCGCTTTGTGGACAGCGTCGTGTCGTCGGTCACGATGCTAAGGCATCGCTCCGCTCCTAACTCCTTGCCAGAAAACGAAATCTTACCGTCAAGGCCATCGCAGTTTATGAGTTCATGACCTAATTTAGACGGTGGGCTCCGGAATTTCATCGGCTGGATGGTTACGTACCGCCAGTCGTACCTCGCGCCAGATGCTGAGACCGTAATTGTCGCCGTTCGTATGCGCTGCCGCGATGGCCGCCCGTACGGTCTCTACAGCCCCCTCGGGGCCGCGTTCGGAAATCAATTCTTTGGCAATCGATTGCGGGTCATCTCGCATCGGTGCTGTCTACTCCGGTTCCAGATCGCACGTTTGGTTATTCTATAGCTAACAGCGCTGGGTTACAGCGCCGTAACACTCCCACAAAGGGTTTTTTCATGACGGCGCCATCGCGTAGGGCAAATCGAACCGGAAACATGACCGGCATCGGCCTGATTGTCATGGCGACAGTCGCCATGATTGTTCAACATTCCCTGGTTAAGCAACTTGCGGGCGAGCTGTCGATCCTGGAGATCGTCTTCTTCAGGACCGTAACGGCGCTATTGTTTTTCACGCCTTGGATGCTGCGTTCGGGTTTGACGATCTTCCGAACGGAGCGACTGAACCTTCACCTGCTGCGCGCCTTTTTTCAATCCTTTTCCGCTTTCGGATTTTTTCTAGGGCTGGCGATTGTACCGCTGGCGACAGTGACGGCACTGCATTTCACGACGCCGCTGTTTGCTGTGCTGATAGGCATCGTCGTATTGCGCGAGCGGGTTAGCGTTCGCCGTTGGGCCGCCATCGTTGCGGGGTTCGCCGGTACCATGTTGATTCTGCGCCCCGATGCCGGCACGCTTGGCTATGGTGAGCTACTGGTTCTCGGTTCGGCGGTCGCATGGGCGGCGGCGATCATCGTCATCAAGATCATGGGACGCACCGAATCGAGCGTCACGATCACCGCCTACATGTACCTGTTGATGACACCCATCACCCTCGGCGCAGCCCTGTTCGATTGGCAGTGGCCTACGGGGGAACAGTATATCTGGCTCTTTGGTATTGGATTGACCGGTGCGATCGGTCACGTATTGACGGCGGAGGCGTTGAAACGCGCTGCGATCCATGTGGTGACGCCGTTCGATTTCTTCCGCCTGATATGGGCGACCTTGATCGGTATCCTATTATTCGACGAAGCGGCAGATGCTTTTGTTTGGGGTGGCGGCGCGATCGTCATCGCCAGCGTGAGTTATATTGTTTGGCGCGAGAATCGCGTTGCAACCGAGGCCGGGAAACGTTGAGCGATGCCGACTTGGCCGATTACCATTGGGACGGTTTTTTGCATCCGCGCCGCGTGATTTCAGCGGCTAGTTTTGCTTTTGTCTCACTTAGTTCACCAAGGTTGGCGGGAAAGCGATAAAGCCGCTGGAATTGCCGGAGAGTTGAATGCCTTCCTGGGGCATGAACGGTAAAATATATAGATATTGGTAATTTACCTGGACCGAAAGAAGGCTGGTGCCGGTTACCGGATCGACTGGCGCCGCCGCGGTGATGACTGCGGCCTCCCTATCGAACACCCCGATTAATTTTGTCGCCGCATAGGCTTCGATATCCGACGATGTGACTTCGCCTTCGCGAACGATGGCAAAACGCGTGGCCTCTTCGGCGGCGTGTTGTAGCGCCGCTTGCGTGAATCCCAGGCGGCCGAGTTCGATGGAGCCGAACACCGTCGAAAGAATGATCGGGACGGCGAGAGCGAATTCAACCGACAGGGCGCCGCGGGCATCCAGCATTGCCGCCCGCATGCTGTTAGCGGCCGCGACTATCTTGTAGTGAAATATTTTTCGCGGAGTATTTTGCAAATACATCTTTATCGTTCCTAGTTCAGCCGAACGGAGTTGGTCGCTTCGAGCGAAATTGGGTTGGGGATGAGCGGATAGTCGAATATCGGCGTGTAATTGTTCCGGAATGAAATCTCGAGAAATGTCTGCCGCTCAGAGCAGGCAAGCGGTACATCGGGTTGCGAGACGCATGTCACCGGTTGTTCGTTTGGACAAAGACAGAAGACGGATGCGCTAAGGTCATCTGTTCCAGGGTCGTTTTCCAGGAAGTCCGCGGAATCGATTACGGCCTGCCGTATGGTTTCCAGCGAAATGATCGATGCCTGTTCGTCCGCGCTGGGTCCGATCGAAGGCCGCCTGACAAGTGCGAACTGCACGCCTGCGCGCACGGCATTAGTCATTTCCGACTTGCGGCTGTACGCCATCGAGAAATCCACGACACCGAGCGCCAAGATGGATATCACCGACCCGATTATCGCCGTTTCGACAGAGACAATACCGCGGTTGTCGGAAAAAACCGGTCGTGTCGCGAGTTTGAGAAGAGCCCGCCGAAGGATTGATGGTTTCATTGTTCGATCCTTTACCGATTTGGCGTTCTATTGGAGCAGGACGACTTGCTCTTGCGCGGACGATTGATTGTCCAATCCGACGAGCTGGCACAATGCCAGGGTGTTGCGCAGGAAAGACGTGCCTGTAAATTTTACCTTTCGCGCGACGATCTGCGTGCAGCCGGCCGCGTCCACGCCACCGGTATAGGTAACCGGTTGGTTCTTGATGTGAATGGCGCCAAGAATGAACAGGCTCGCGCCGCCGTTGAACTTGTTGTCCCCGCTTTCCTCGGCCGTCACGTCCTGGTGGACGGCGATCCCTGCAAAGGGGCCGGTTGCAGGTGCGGTGAGGCTAACTTGGCTTTGTGCGCGGATGTCGATCTCACCGATATCGCTTGGCGATGCGCCGGTAAGGACGATCGTTACCAAGTTGCCGGTCACAGTGCCTTGGAACAGAACATCGCCGCCGTCGACGAAATAGGTTCCTGGCAGCATGAGTAGGGAGGCGCTGGGTTTGACGGTAAAATTGCCGCAAATGCGCACGCTACCGCCCGGGACCGCTGGGCCGATCGTGTCGTTGTTGTTGACAACTAGTTCGTTGAAATCACAAGCGCCGCTGACCGGCGTAAACGCGCGATCCTCAAACGGATCGCCCACGCGCGGTGAAAACGGCATCGGCGGTAATTGGGTAATCAATTCACCGCCGCCGGCAACCACGATATCGCCGAATGATTGCGCTGGATTGGCGATCAAAGTCGCGTTGCCGCTGACGTAAAGCGCGTCGAGGCTGCTTGAATCCGAGGCAACGCCGCAACCGATATTCGCGAAGGCGTTACCGATAAATTCGACAGTTCGCCCGGCATCATTGTCTAGGCCGATGACGCAGATCGTTCCGAGCGACCGGACGCCGCCGGTCGAGCTCGCGGACACCGATGGCTTGCCTTCCAGGAACATGCCGGCGAGGAACACGGGGACTTCGCGTGTGACCACGATATCGGCAAGAGGAACGCCACCGCTAACAGGGGTCGGCGCCGCATTGTTTACGGTTATCTGATTACCGGCGGTATCTGTGAACCCGTTTCGTATGGCTTCGGTTCGAGCCGCCGCCAGTACTTCCGTAAGATTCCCGCCTTCACGGATTGCATAAGTCGCCGCGACTGCCGCAGCGTCCGCCATGCTTTGCGTAGATCGTTTCTCGGCGTACCACATGGCGACATCGACACCCAATCCGGCGAAACCCACGATTGCCGTCAAGGATACGGCGGATAGCGCGATCATCGACCCGCGTTGATCGGCAAGGAAAGCTGCAATTCGAGCGCGAATTAAACTTTTGAAATTCGAGATTTTCATGACCGTACCTGCATCTGTCGCTAGTTGTTATTTTCCTTCATCTAGGCGCAGCCGGATAGAAAGGCACACGATCGCACCTATGAAGCTGGATGATTACTGGCATGGAAGTAAAGGTTAAGTCAAAAAAAATTTATTTAAGTAATTATTTATGTTTTATTAGGAAATTTGTTTGAAATTTATATTGAAATTTATCTAGTATTCGAGTCGATAGTTTGGTGGATTTGGCGCGAACGATACGCCTCGCGACAGTGCCGTGCGTCTTGTCGCCGATAGGATTGGTGTATCGCGAGGCGATGCTGCGTTAACGCGGTTGCTGTCGGTTAACGCTGCGGGAATGTGGTAACGTCTCTATTGAATTATTTGCTTGCCGGTCCCAGGTGCGGGGACGCGTAATTCCAAGGTCAAAGGGATGACAAATGTTATATTTTAATCCAAAATTTTTAATCAGCGTTTTGTTTACGGCTGCTCTTTTCTGGAATTCACCGACCCAAGCACATCACAAACCGGGACATGAAAAGGGCGGTGGCCCGGCAAAGCACGGTGGCCACTACGGTAAGAAAAAGCACAAAAAGGCGAAACGTCACGGGCCGCCGCCATGGGCGCCGGCACATGGCTACCGGGCGAAGCGTCACTACAGGTCAGCGCATGACGGCAAGTTTCATGAATTCATCCCGGCCGATCTCGTGAAGGTCTCCGAACAGGGGAAAGGATTTTGCGATCGCGAGACCCTGGGTGCCGTCCTCGGCGCAGCCGTTGGGGGTGTCGTGGGCACCCAGATAGGTAGGGGAGACGGCAAGACACTGGCGACGGTCGGCGGTGCGATTATCGGCACACTGGTCGGCGGCAGTATCGGGCGCGAAATGGATCAGGTCGACCAGAATTGCGTCGGACAGGTCCTTGAGCGCGCACCGACGGGGTCTTCCGTGACCTGGCGGGATCCGGAGCAGGCCGCCGATTACAATGTGACGCCGACGCGGACCTATCAGCGCGGCGACGGTCGTTTCTGCCGCGATTACCAGACGCAAATCGTCATCGGTGGGCGGATCGAGAACGCGCATGGGACCGCGTGCCGGCAACGCGACGGCAGCTGGGAGAACCAATAAATGATTACGTTTTTGGTTGCTAAAAATACCGCTGTCCGGAAAGCGTCGGCCACCCGGACAGCAGCATGATTGTCTGTAAAAATATGTCAGGCAAGCAATCAATTTAAAGTTTAAATACTAAAAAGGACATTTTAAGCGGTAAAACAGTGAATTAATTTCCGTTATATTAGATTTATTAAATTTAATTGAATTGTAGGGTTGTGTCGAAATTCTTTACACATCGAAAATTTCGAAAAAAATGGTTTAAGTGATTGATATTTAAAGAATTTCCGTAAAAAAACTTCGAATTCGGAATTTGCAGTGACGGAAAACTTTACAGATTCGCCCAGCGTGGATTCTACTTCAGGAATTAAATGTCAATATAACAATGGGTTATAGAGGTGGCACGTATATTGCCGTTTCAATACGAACATAGTTAATTGCGGTATCAGGGTGTAGGTAATGTCCATGAAAACGTTTACGAAAATTTTTGCGGCGGCGGGCGTTATTGCTGCTTTTGGGGCCGTACAGGGGCCGGCTAAGGCAGAATTAGTCGGAAATTATGTTTTGGAGACACAGGCGTCGTTTGACGATGCTGGCCTTGGTGTAACGCTTAGCCAGGATTTGATGCTGCTGACGCCGCCGATGAGCGCGAGTGATGCGCGCGATCTCGCGGAGCAGGTAAATGAAGATTTGGGCGTTTTCAGCAACGTTGATCAGGTCGTAGCCTTTGAGGTCGACACGGGCAACGAATTGCTCGACGATGATGGAATTTTTACGGCGAACGCCATTACCGTCAATCTGACGTCGGATGGGTTTGAATGGGAACTCGTCGAAAACGCGGATATTTGGAACATCATCAAGGTCGGTATTAAGGTTGCCAACGGTTCGGCATTTTTCCTGGTCGACCCGTTCGTTGGCAGAGATTTCGGGACCATTGATATCGAAGCGCTGAGTTTGCTTTATCCCGAACTTGAGCTGGATGCATTCTGGACCAATCGAAATGGGGGGTTGCAAGAACTCTCCAATATCTCATTTTTTGGAACGCAAAACAGTGTGCCAGAACCGGGTACGTTCGCGTTATTAGGGATGGGGTTGGTTTTCCTCGGTGCGGTAGCAAGGCGGCGCAGAATTAGTCGAAACTCATAACTGACCCTGCAAGCCTAAAAATACAAAACGGCGGTTTTTTAACCGCCGTTTTTTGTTGGCCACTGCACTTGCGCTGGGTTCCGGTGGAGGGGTTTCTGCCCTCAAGCCGAATTGCACTGAACCGCATAGCGTATCACGGTAGATCCCGACCTTGATGTTTTCGTCTGGCCGGACTGTTATGATGTTGACGTTGTGGCGATGATCGTTCCGACATCGGTACAATGCTCCAATTCCGCCGCACCATCTATCAACCGTTCTACATTGTCGGAGGCCAATACCAGCAGCGCATTCTCACGGAATTTTTCGCGTATTTGATGCGGTGTCATCGGGTTCACGTCGCTGCCCCAACTGTCGTCGACGATCCGTTCCAGCCGCCGCCCGCACTGGAAAATGCTCGCGCGGCCTGAGATGATGGCGCGAACAAAATGGAGAGAGTTATGGCCAAAGGGTTGCTGATCGCATCATTCGATTTCGCGGGCGCGCAAGCGGACGAGTTTCACGACTGGTATGACCTGGAGCATATCCCCGAGCGCGTTGCGGTACCGGGTTTCGGTGCCTGCGAACGTTGGATCGGGGACGAAAAGCCGAGCTATTCGGTGGCGACATACGATCTCGACGAAATCGGCGTTCTGCGCGACGGCCCCTATAAGGCCATCGCCGGCGCCAATTTATCGGTCTGGTCGAAGCGGGTGACCGCGAAATGCCAGCGCCTGCTACGTTTCGAGGGCACCCAGATCAACCCCGGCGATGCATCGGCGCCTAGCGGTGCCGGCGGGTTGCTGCTCAACGCGATGAATGTCGCGCCGGAAGGCGAGGACGATTTCAACGCCTGGTACGACGAGGAGCATCTACCGGCGCTGACCGCCGTGCCGGGGACATTGTCCGCGCGGCGCTACAGATCGGACGTTGAGGGCGAAGGCGTGCGCCGCTACGTCGCGATCTATCATTTGGAATCGCCGGAGGTGACCCGCAGCGACGCCTGGAAGACAGCCGTGGATACGCCGTGGAGCGCCCGCGTGCGCCCGCATTTCCGCGATCATCTTCGGATCTTGACGAAACAGTATGTCCGAGCGGATTAGCCGCCGAACCTAGTGTGATGATTCTGAAGTTCATCGCGTTGAATGCGATGAAATTTAGGATCTGAATCACGCTAGATTCAATAGTTTAGGGTGCTGATTCACGCGAAATTCAATACCCTGCATTTCACGATCAGGACACTAACGCCCCTTCCAATTCGGCGGCCGTTTCTCGGCAAAGGCGCGGGGACCTTCGAGGGCGTCTTCCGATTGTTCGCGCAGGCGGTTCGAGGCGTAGCGGGTGTAGTACGCCTGAGCCAAAGGATGGTCGAGTCCGCGCATCGTGGCTTCCTTTGTCGCTCTTACCGCGAGCGGGGCGCAGCGCAAGATGTCAGCGACCATCGCGTCGACCGCGTCGTCCAGTTTGTTTAAAGGGACGACTTCGTTGACCAGTCCAAGCTGATAGGCGCGTTCGGCCGGGATATGGCGACCGGTCAGCATGTAGCCCATGGCCGGCTTGAGGCCGATCTGACGCGGCAGCCGGTGTACGCCGGCCGAGCCCGCGATGAGACCACGCTTGGGTTCAGGCAGGCCGAATTCCGCATGATCGGCGGCAATGATGATGTCGCAGGCCAGTGCCTGCTCCAGCCCGCCGCCCAGCGCGAATCCGTTCACCCGTGCGATGATCGGTTTGGGGAAGTGCCAGCGCTCGATCAGACTGGTGGATTCATCGGTGAGCTTCTGCCAGTGGGCGCGCTGCTCCGCATCGGCTTCGCGTTCGCGGGAACGGTGTTTCAGGTCGGCGCCGGCGGAAAAGGCTCGGTCACCGGCCCCGGTGACGACAGCAAGCCAGATGTCGTCGTTGCGCTCCACTTCGTCCCAGTGCTGCGATAGCTCCCAGCGTAGTTCGGGGTTGAGCGAATTCATTGCCGCAGGCCGGTTCAACGTGATCCGCGCGACGCGATCCTCGACTTCGAACTTCGATACGGTTTGATGCTCCACGCCCATTAGGCACTCTCCTCTATTCCGCCGCCGACTTCAGAGGCGCTGGCGACTCGACCACGCCCGCATCGAGCAATTCACTGATTTCCGCGTCGCTGTAACCGAACTCGGCCAGCACTTCCGCGCTGTGCTCGCCGAGGCGCGGGGCGGCGCGGCGGACGCTGGTCGGGGACTTCGACAGTTTGACGGCCGGGCCGAGCGTTTCGATCTTGCCGACCGTGCTGTGCTCGACCTCGACGACCATGTTGCGATGGCGGGTCTGTTCGTCAGCGAACATCTCGCCCGTATCGAGGATCGGGCCGGCCGGGATGCCGGCTTCTTCCATCAGCGCCATCCACTCCTTGCGGGTCTTCTTGAGGAAATAAGGGGTTAGCAACTCACGCACCGTGTCGAGATTGGCCATGCGTTCCGGCGTCTTGGCGAAGCGCGGATCGTCGATCCATTCCTCCTGGCCAAGCATGCGGGCGAGCCGTTGCCAGCGTTCGTCGCTGCCTGCAGCCACGGTCATCCAGCCATCCTTGGTCTGGAAAACTTCGTAGGGGCCGCTCAGCGGGTGCACGTTGCCGCGCGCAACCGGTGCCTCGCCGCTGCCGACATACTGCGAGGATTGGTGGAAGCTGGCCGCGATACCGGATTCCATCAGCGAGGTATCGACGAATTGGCCTTCGCCGGTCGACCGCTTGTGGTGCAGTGCCGCCAGCACGCCCATGGCGCCGAACATGCCGGTCATCACGTCGCAGATCGGCGCGCCAGTCTTGAGCGGCGGGTGCCCTTCGCCATAACCGGTCGTGCTCATCAGGCCACTCATGCCTTGGGCGATCAGGTCGACGCCGCCGAGATGGGAGTAGGGACCGGTGCGGCCGAAGCCGGAGATGCCGCAATAGATCAGGCCGGGATTGATCTTCTTCAGCGCTTCGTAGCCGAGGCCGAGTCGATTCATCGTGTCCTTGAGAAAATTCTCGACCAGCACGTCGGCCTGTTTGACGAGGTTGCGGAAGACCTCCTTGCCGCGTTCGCTCTTGAGGTCGATGGCGAGGCCGCGCTTGTTGCGGTTGATCATCATGAAGGAAGAGCTCTCGCCCTTGAACTCGGGCACGAACCGGCGCGTGTCGTCGCCGCGTCCTGGACGCTCGACCTTGATGACATCGGCGCCGAAATCGGCGAGATGCATCGCCGCGGCCGGCCCGGCTAAATTCATGGTGACGTCGAGTACCTTGACGCCCGCGAGCGGGCCCTTCGCCTGTTCCGACATGGTCGCCTTCCCCAAAGGTTATGCAGTGGGGATTACGTTAGCCCGTCTGGCGACATTTCGGAAATTAGGTGAGCGGTGCCTTGTCGGCCGCGGAGGCGCGCTGCGCCAGGTCCTCATATTTCGACCAATCTAGAGTCTGTCCTTGCACCGTGTCCGGATCCCACATTTCGCGGTCCACGCCAAGCACGTTGGCGCCATAGACGTGCAGACCGATGGCGGGCTCGTCGCTGGTGCATTCGGCGACATGCACCGCGTCGGCCGCCATGTAGATGACGTCGCCGCGGGCAAGGTCGACCGATCTCTCGTAGGTCAGCGAGCCGTCGTCGTTTCGCTTGTAGACGGTGTTCTTCTCCGATCCCGACAGGACCAGAATAGCGGCCCAGGTGCCGTGATTGTGTGGCGGGGTACGGCGTCCGTCCGGGAACCGAACTTTGAGCAGGCTGAGATTGGGCGATCGGTAGAAGGCCTGCAGCGCGTTGCCGCCGCTGCCGGTGAGGTAGTCGGTGGCGTCCAACACGCCGTCGAGGTCGTCCTTCAACTCCTGCATAACCGCCATCGCCGCCTTGTGCGGGTAATCATCCGCTGCCGCCGGTGCAAAACGCGCGACCAGTTCCGCTACATCCATGTCCGATACCTCTAAAATCTATGAGTTGCCCTTATCCTAGCAAGACGCGCGACCGTATTGAAAGAACGGTCAATCGTTCGGCCAAATTACCGTTGCGGCGGCGAGTTCCGGCCAGCCGATGGGCGATCCCGCCGCGGCGGCAGCTTGCGCGTCCGGCAGGGCAGGGTCCCATCTGCCGCCGATAAAGCGCTGTCCTGTCACATCGTCGGCATCGCGCGAGCACAGCCACGCAACCGGCGGGCCCATCACGTCGGGGCGCAGCATCTTGGCCGGGTCGATACCGGATTCCGGCGAAATGAACGGGGTATCGGTCGGGCCGCCCGGCACGACGACGTTGACCGTAATGCCGGTCCCGTCGAGTTCCTTTGACCAGGCGGCCGACCCTGCTTCGAGGGCCGCTTTGCTGGCGCCATAGGGCGTGGTGCGCAGCATCGTGAAGAAGCTGGTGGTGACGTTGATGATCCGCCCCCAGCCGCGTTCCTTCATGCCGGGCAGGGCGGCGCGGATCATCTGCAACGCGCCATTGATGTTTGTCTCGAAGAACCGGTCCCAGACTTCCGGTGTCAGTTCCTCCAGGGTCAGCAGGTTTTTCTCGCCATCCGGCCGGATCTTGCTGGCGCCGAATCCGGCATTGTTGACCAGGATATCGACCTGGCCAAAGGCGCCGCTTACCTCGGCGATCGCATTCTCGCACTGCGCGGGGTCGGACACGTCGCCGGTGACGCCGAGCACGCTGTTCGAGCCGGTTTCCCGGTTGATCGTCTCGGCCACCCGTGCGGCGGCATCGCCGTCGATATCCATCAGCGCCAGGCGATGCCCATCCCTGAGCATGCGCCGTGCCATTGCCTGACCAATACCGCCGGCCCCCCCGGTAATGAGTGCAACGTGCATGTCTCCTGCCGTCATGAGGCTCTATCCTCCTGCTATCTTCGTCTTGATTGCGCGGGAGTATAGGAAACGATACGCGATTTGCGAGTCATCGGCCGGGCGCTATTTCCCCCGTCGTGTCGTGACCGCCGCAGCGAGGTTTTCAAGCACCGCGACGGAGCTGTCCCAATCGATGCAGCCATCCGTGATGCTCTGTCCGTAGGTGAGGGGCTTGCCGGGTTCGAGGTCTTGCCTCCCGCCGACCAGATTGCTCTCGATCATGACGCCGACAATGCGGTCATCGCCACCGGCAACCTGCGACGCGACATCCTGCATGACAGCCGGTTGCCGGTCCGGATCCTTGGCGCTGTTGGCGTGGCTGGCATCAATCACGACAGCCGGACTCAATCCTGCTTTCTCGGCAACGGCACAGGCTTTATCAACGCTGGCCGCATCATAGTTCGGTGCGGTGCCACCGCGCAGAATGATGTGGCAGTCCGCGTTGCCGGTGGTCGTGGCAATTGCGGACTCGCCTTGTTTGGTCACCGCAAGAAAATGATGCGGTTGGGCGGCGGCGGCCACGGCGTCGACAGCGATCTTTACATCCCCGCCGGTGCCGTTCTTGAAGCCCACCGGGCAGGAGAGGCCCGATGCGAGCTCGCGGTGCACCTGGCTCTCCGTCGTGCGCGCGCCGATCGCCGCCCAGGCGACCAGATCGGCAATATATTGCGGGATCGTCATGTCGAGGAACTCGCAGCCCGCCGGGAGGCCAAGATTGGCGATGTCGAGCAGTAGTTTGCGGGCGACTTTCAGGCCGCGTTCGATTGCGAAACTGCCATCGAGGCCGGGATCGTTGATCAAACCCTTCCAGCCGACAGTGGTGCGCGGTTTGGCGAAGTAGACGCGCATCACGATCTCGAGCCTGTCGCTGAGGGTTTCGCGCAGCGCGGTCAGGCGTTTGGCGTACTCCATCGCGGCTTCCGGGTCGTGGATCGAGCACGGGCCGATTACGACCGCCAGCCGGTCGTCTTCCTTGCGCAGTATACGCTGCAAGGCGTTGCGGCTGTCGGTGACGGTCTGCGTCGCTACGTCTGTGCGCAGGTATTCATTGATGATGTTTGCCGGCGTATTGAGCGGCGTGATCGTCTTGATGCGGATGTCGTCCGTCGCGGTTTCCCGCAACGGTACGGTTTCAGCCTTGTTCTCCCGAATTCGACTGTCGTCGTTGATGTCCAGCACGGCGTGTTCTCCCTGTATCTCTGCCACGCCGGCGGCATAAAAAAACCGCCAGCTGAGTGGCGGTTGCATTCCGGTATTTGACCAAATTTAGATCAAACGATCCCCTGCCGCCGCCAAAGGCTTCGGATAGGTAAAATACCAAAAGAAAATTGTGGCGGTCGCGAGGTTCATGGCGCGGATATAGGACAAAGATTCAAATTTGTCACGTGCCAATTTCGCGAATGACGATGGTCGCGCTAGCCAGTGGCTTGTTTCAGGAAATCCTCGATCCAGAAAAAAGCAGCGAGACCAGCTGCTTGTGCGCAACGTTCATCATTGGCGGAATCACCGACCATGGCGCAGCGCAACAGGTTCAAATCGTATACGAGGGCGAGGTCTTCGAGCATCCCGGTGCCGGGTTTTCGCCAGGGGTGGTTGCTGCCGGACGGATGCATGGCGAAACGAAAATCTATTATCGTACCGCCGCAGAGTGCATTGATTTGAGCGATGTAATCGTAGGCTTGCAAGGCAGGCAAAGCACCTGTGCCGACCGATGCTTGATTCGAGACGACAAAGACGGGCGCGCCGTGCAACCGTTTGAGCGCTTCGATAGCACCGGGCAGGGGCATGATACGGCCCTTTGCGGTCAGGGAAATTTCATCGCCCTCGATTTCGACCAAGGTCCCGCCGAGATCGAAGAACCATGCCTCGTAATCGGCCG
>Ga0315338_1001434_pt1 | contig 30011 bp, 29 predicted proteins | sample ASW8metaG_FD_204518 | JGI IMG/M metagenome (GOLD analysis project Ga0315338, IMG submission 204518) | Ammonia-oxidizing marine archaeal communities from Monterey Bay, California, United States - ASW #8 | ecosystem: Environmental > Aquatic > Marine > Coastal | place: USA: California | collected... | reverse complement strand
CTGGAGGTACTGGCCGTTGGCATCGGGTGAGTCCTCGGTGACCTTGTTGTAGTACTGCTTCTTCCCGGTCTTGAAGTCGGTGACGACCAGCCCGCCGCCGACGGCTTGGTCGACGCGGTCGATGCTCCCACGGAACCGGAGCGTGCGGCCGTCTGAGAGGTGGAGAACGAAGGGCTCGGCGCCGTCGAAGCCGAACGTCATCTCGGCGGCGACCGGGGTGAGGAGGTCGTCGCTGCGGCGTTCGTCGTCGTGGAGTAAGAACTCCTGGAGGGCTCGCCGAAGGCGACCGCCGTCGCGCTGCCAAAGGAGGGGTCGTCCTGTGAGGCCACGGGACTGGACCAGTGCGAACTCCTCGTCGCAGATGCGGTCGAGGCGTTGGTGGTGGGCGGGCCTCCAGGGCACGTCGGGGGAGGGCAGGTCATCTGCCTCGATCGACTCGGTGAGGAAACGGTCGAGGATCCCGTGGGCGAGGGACCCGCGCTCCAGGGGCGTGATGCTGTCCTCGGCGGCGGGCTCGTCGAGGGACCCGACTCCGAGGACGTACCGCATGAAGTAGGCGTGCGGGCACCGGACCCAGTTCTCGAGCCGGGTGGCCGAGAGGATGGTGTGGCCGTCGGCGGGCGAGAGGAGTTCGACGTTGTCGAGCAGGCCGTCGAAGCGGGTCAGTTCCGGATCCTCGCGTCCCCGGACGAGGGCGATGCCGCGGTCGAGCACCACGTCGGTCAGTCGTCGGTCGCTCACATCAGGGAGGAGGCCCCGGTGACGGTCGCGGAGGAGTTCGGCGAGTGCGTACTCGTGGTGGTCGGCCGGATGGTCGAGATGTTCGAGTGACTGGGCGAAGGACGACGAGGTGGCGAACCAGTCGGCTTCGAGGGCTTCGAGTTGGGCCGGGTTGGGTCGTTCGCCGAGTTCGGCCTCGACCTGATCGAGCAGCCAACGGGACGGCACAGCCTCGGTCTTGGAGCCGAGGTCGCCACGGGGGAACACCAGCACCCGGTCGGTCGCACCGGCGGCGAACGTGGCGAGGAGGCTGCGGTGGAGGTCGGCCTGGCGTTCGGCTCGCAGGGTGAGCGCCCCGTCAAGGGTGCGGCGGACGGTGTCGGCCAGCAGTGGGTCATCGCGTCGGCGGGGCGGAGTGACCCCCTCGGCGAGGCCGACGGCGACCACCCGGTCGAAGTCGAGTCCGGCGGTGGCCCCGAAGCCGCCGACGAACACGCCGTTTCCGAACCGTCCATCGCGGTCGACCTCGCGGTCGAGTCCGTCGGCAACGGCCCGTCGGAAGTTGGCAAGGCCCGGAGCGGCCTCGATCGTTCCGAGGCCGGCCAGGTTGCGGAGCAGGTCGCCGACACGGGTGTGGGCGTCGGCCTCCTCGGGTGGCCAGTCGACACGGTCGGCCGGCGACCCCAGGTAGCGCTCGAGGAGTTCGGCGGCCCAGCGGGTCAGGCCCGGCCAGTTGGTGGGGCGTTGCTCGGGATCGAGGTCGTCGGCGAGTCGCTGGACGAACGCCAGCAGGTCTTCGGCCCGGGCCCTGTGCTCACGGGGCCCACGCAACCGGGATTCGTCGGCGCCCTCGGCCTCGAGTTCGGCGAGTCGGACGTCCTGGTCGGCGGCGTACCGCTCAAGTCGTTCCTGCCACTGCGAGATCCCGGCGGCGACACTGGCCTTGCGGGACAGCCGCTCCCAGGCGGTGACCGGCACGGGTCGACCGTCGATGCCGAGGATGGCCCCCGAGGACAGCACCGCCATGACGGCGGTCCGGGCAAGGTCGTGGTCGGGGAGGGCGAGCAGTGCCAGCAGGGTGCGCCCGGTGAGGGACTCTCCCAGTCGTCGGCCGGCTACACCGTTGAACGGAACATCGGCAGCGGCGAGGTGCTGGTGGAGCAGTCGGGCGTAGCGGTCGTTGCCCGGGTGGGCGATGGCCATGCGATTGAACGCGATGCCGGCCCTCGCCCCGGCGAGCACCTCGCGAACCGCCAGTCGTGCCTCTTCGTCGGGGTCGGCTACCGAGCGCACCAGCAGGTGTGACGCAGCCACTGCGGGTGGTTCGGTGGGGAGCGTGCCGCCCAGTCGCCCGACCAGGCGGCGCAGGGGCGCGTCGGCCTCGGCGTCGCCGGTGTGGGCGACGACGACGGCGACCGGGCCATTGACCGCCAGTGCCTCGACGAGTGCGAGGCCCGACGCCGGGAGTCGGTCGGGGAGGTGGAGCACGACAGCGCCCAGCCCGTCGAGCAGGGGGTGACCGGCGGCGACGGTGGCTGCAGCAGCCCGGTGCAGGTCGACCTCGTCGACGTAGCGGTCGGCCAGGCGGTCGTGGACTTCTCGATGCAGCCGCACCACCTCAGTGGCCCGCGGACAGGTGTCGGCGAGTGCCGTGAGGGCACGGTCGTCGAGTTCGCGTAGCTCGCGGTGGACCCGGACCAGCGCCCGCTCGGTGGCGGGATGGCGGGCGACCGGCCGCAGGAGGTCGGCCGACGCCGCGAGGACGGACCGCACTGCAGCACCCACGACGGGGTCGGTGACGCGACGGCGCTCGCCGGGAAGCGAGGGCCCGGCCAGTAAGCGGGCCAGGCCCAGGACGGTCTCGAAGCGGACTGCAGCCAGCCCGGCGGGCGAGCCGGCGGCCAGCGTGCGCCGAGCCGAGACGCCCACGAGGTTCGACGGCACCACCACGGTGACGGGAGCCAGCGGATCCCCGTCCTTGGCAATCGTGATGGCGTCGGCAAGTGCGGCGGTGGTGTGTGCCCCGTAGGCGGTGAAGGTGAAGGTCGTCTTCATGTCGGACCAAAGAGTAGGCGCCCCGTGTGACGGCCCACCCGGGTCGCACCCGCCTCGGTCCCACCCGATGTCTGGCGGTACGGTCCGGCATCATGAGCGATGACACCTCCGCCTCCGAACCGACGCTGACCGAGTACCCGGGCCACTGGGCCGCCGAGGACCCCGGCCGTCCCGCCATCGTCATGGCCGGTTCCGGCGAGACGATGGCCTTCGGCGAACTCCACGAGCAGGCCTGCCGTATCGCCAACCTGTTCCACAGCCTCGGGCTGGGGTTCGGCGACCACATCGCCTTCTGCCTCGAGAACCGGATCGAGTTCCTGCCGCTGGCCTGGGGCGCCCACTACGCAGGCCTCCGCTACACGGCGGTTTCAGCCCGGCTGACCGCCGATGAGCTGGCCTATATCGTCGACGACTGCGGCGCCCGCGTGTTCGTCACCTCCCCCTACAAGGAGGATGTGCTGGCCGAGGTCACCGCTGCAACGCCGAACGTCGAGGTCCGCTTCTCGATCGGTGGCGAACTGCCCGACCACGCCCCCTTCGAGGACGCCGTCGCCGCCCAGTCTTCCGAGGGTGATCCCGACTGGGTGAGCGGCACCGACATGCTCTACTCGTCGGGCACCACCGGCCGGCCGAAGGGGGTCAAGCGGACGCTGGTCCCCGAGCCGCTCGGCACGGCTGGGTCCATCTCGGCGATGGCGCAGTTCCTGTTCGGCTCGCAGCCGGGAGGCACCTACCTCTCGCCGGCGCCGCTGTACCACTCGGCGCCGCTGCGCTTCTGCATGGGGTACCTGGGCCTCGGCACCACCATCATCGTGATGGAGAAGTTCGACCCCGAGCAGTCCCTGGCCCTGATCGAGAGCCACGGCGTCACCGACAGCCAGTGGGTGCCCACCATGTTCGTGCGGATGCTCAAGCTCGACGAAGAGGTCCGCTCCCGGTACGACGTGTCGACGCTGCGGGCCGCCATCCACGCCGCCGCCCCCTGCCCGGTCGAGGTGAAGCGCCAGATGATCGACTGGTGGGGACCCGTGATCTACGAGTACTACGCCGGCACCGAAGGCACCGGTCTCACGTTCACGAACTCCGAGGACTGGCTGGCCCATCCGGGCACGGTCGGTAAGGCTCTGATGGGCGAGGTCGTCATCGTCGACGACGAGGGCAGCGAACTCCCGGCCGGCGAGGAGGGCGGCATCTACTTCCGCTCGGACATCAAGGTCGAGTACCACAACGACCCGGAGAAGACGGCCGCCGCCCGCCTGGGTGAGGACCTCTCGACCCTCGGCGACGTGGGCCGGCTCGACGAGGACGGATTCCTCTACCTCACGGACCGCAAGGCGTACATGATCATCTCGGGTGGGGTGAACATCTATCCCCAGGAGACCGAGAACGTCCTCACGATGCACCCCTCGGTGTTCGACGTGGCGGTTTTCGGCGTGCCCAACGACGACTTCGGCGAGGAGGTCAAGGCGGTGGTCCAGCCGGCCGACGGCGCCGTCCCGGGCCCCGAGCTCGAACGCGAGTTGATCGCCTACTGCCGGTCGCACCTCGCCGACGTGAAGTGCCCCCGCAGCGTCGACTTCCGCGACGAACTGCCCCGCCACCCCACCGGCAAGCTCTACAAGCGTCTCCTCAAGGACGAGTACTGGCAGGACCGTAACGCCAACATCTGACCGGGTGTCGCTGCTACGTTGCCGCTCTCTGCAGAGGTTCTGAACGGCACGGGGCCCGATGGGCATCGCCGAACTCGTCACCGACGAGTTGGTCGCCGCCTACTAGCGCGACGGCGCCGTCCGACTGCGGCAGGCATTCGGGCCCGAGTGGATCGCCACGCTGACGGCCGGCATTGGGCGCAACATCGTCGAGCCGTCTGACCGAGGCCACTTCTGGGACCGGGATGCCGACGGGCGCACCACCTTTTACGACAGCCAGTCTTGGCTGCACACCCGGGAGTACCGCGACTTCGCCTTCTGCTCCGACGTCGCCGAGATTGCCGGGCGACCCATGGAGATCGAGGCCGTCAACTTCTTCTTCGACGCCGTGTTCGCGCGCTCCGCCGGGATGCAGTTCCGCACGCCGTTCCACCAGGACGAGCCGTACTGGTCGGTCGAGGGGTTCGACGTCTGTTCGGCTTGGATGCCTCTGGTGCCCGTCGAGCGAGCCAGCGCCCTCGAGTTCGTGGCCGGGTTGCGCCGCTGGACGCAGAAGTTCCGCCAGGAGAACTTCGGGGCCCTCGCCGGCGACGGCCGGGACCGGGTGGAGTTCGACGACGGCACCATGTCGTTCCCTGACATCGAGGGCAAACGGGGACGCCTACGAGATCCTCGGATGGGCCATGGAGCCCGGTGACGTGTTGGTGTTCAATTCTCGGATCATCCATGGCGGGTCCGGCAACCTGGCCCTCGACCGGGACCTGAAGGTGTTCAACACCCAGTGGCTGGGCGACGACGTGCGGGTGCTGTTCCGCCCCGAGGGCATGGGCCCCGACAACACGGCCGTCATGACCGAGGTGGGCCTGCCATCGGGCGACCGGATCGGCACCGACCTCTACCCGGAACTCTGGCGCCGGGAACCCATCCCGGCCTGAGGGCTGCTTGGTCAGCCGGCTTCGGAGTGGGTGACGGGCTGTTCGCCCATCCACTCGCGTAGCGTGTTCTTGAGCTTGGTCTGCTGGATGAACAGGTCGTGCTCGGGGCCGGCGTCGGTGGCCGCCTGTGGGGCCTTGAGGTAGAAGGACAGCCACTCCTGCACGCCGGCCTGTCCGGCCCGGTGGGCCAGGTCAAGGAACAGCGCCAGGTCCAGCACAATCGGGGCGGCGAGGATCGAGTCGCGGCATAGGAAGTCGACCTTGATCTGCATCGGGTAGCCCATCCATCCGAAGATGTCGATGGCGTCCCACCCTTCCTTGTTGTCGCCACGGGGCGGGTAGTAGTTGATGCGTACGACGTGGTCGATGTTGCCGTACAGGTCGGGGTACGACTCGGGCTGCAGGATCGTGTCGAGCACGCCGAGCTTCGAGGCCTCCTTGGTCTTGAAGTTCTCGGGGTCGTCGAGTACCTCGCCGTCGCGGTTGCCGAGGATGTTGGTCGAGTACCAGCCGCGCAGGCCGAGCATCCGGGCCTTGAAGCCGGGCGCCAGCAGTGTCTTCATGAGGGTCTGGCCGGTCTTGAAGTCCTTGCCGGCGATCGGCACGCCGAGGGTCGTGGCCAGCTCGATCATGCACGGCAGGTCGACCGACAGGTTGGGGGCGCCGTTGGCGAACGGCACCTTGCTCATGAGGGCGGCGTATACGTAGATCTGGCTGGGCGAGATGTTCTCGTCGTCGGCGTGCAGGCCGGCCTCGAACGCCTGGACGGTGTCGTGGACGGCGCTGGGCTCCTGGTAGGCCTCGGTCGAGCCACACCACACCATGACCAGTCGGTCGCACTCGTTCTCGATGCGGAACCGCTCGATGTCGGCGATCAGCGCCTGGGCCTGCTCCCACTTGGAGGCGATCTGCTTGACGCGGACGCCGTCGAGCCTCTTGACCCAGCGCTGGTCGAACACGGCGTCCATGGCGACGATGCCCTCGAGTTCGGCCGACAGGGGGGCGAGGTCGCGTTCCTCGAGCACGCCGCAGGTGCGGGCGGCTTCGAGGACGTTGGCCGAAATCGGATCCCACCCGCCGAAGACGAGGTCGTCGAGGTCGGCGAGGGGGACGAACTCGCGGATTAGCGGGTTGCGGTCCTCGTCGCGGCCGCCGAGGCGGATGTGCGCCATCTGGCTGACCGAGCCGATCGGGGCGGTGAGTCCCTTGCGGGCGGCGACCACGCCGGCGATGAAGGTCGACGCAACGGCGCCGAGGCCGGGTGTGAGGACCCCGAGGCGGCCGGTGGCGGGCGCGATGTGGCGCGGGGATGAGGGAGTAGCGGTTTCAGGCATCCTCAGAGACTAAGGGATGACGAAGCATTGCTGACTATGATTTAGAAATACTGAATCAATCTGAAGGCGAACCACATGGCCGCTCGACGCGATCTCCCCGTGCTCCCCAACCTCACCGTCCAGCAACTCGAGTACCTCGTGGCTGCCGCCGACGCCTCCACCCGGGCGGCGGCTGCCGCCGGCCTCGGCGTCAGCCCGTCGGCCCTCACCCAGGGCCTGGCCGAACTCGAACGCCGCGTGGGCCTGCCGCTGTTCGAGCGCCGCGGCCGTCAGACCCTCCTGCGCCCCGACGCCACCGAGGTGCTCGCCCACGCCCGCCGGGTCGTTGCCGCGACCGGCGACCTGGCCCGCTGGGCCGGGGCCCGCCGCGCCGGCACCTCCGGCAGCGTGCGCCTCGGCGCCATCGACGCCGTCGCCGTCCACCACCGGGCGGCCGCCATCCGGGCCTTCCGCACCGGCCACCACGACGTCGACCTCCACCTCACCGTGGCCCCCTCGGGCCCGCTGCTCGAATCGCTCGTGCGCGGCGACCTCGACGTGGCCGTCCTCGTCCAGCCGGCCGAAATCCCTTCCGGCATCGTCGCCGAACCGCTGCTCGACGAACCCCTTCTCGTCTACGCCCCTGACGACGCCCACGTCGGTGCCCCGGCCACCTGGGGTCCCTGGGTGGCCTTTCCGTCCGGCTCGCACACCCGCAGCGTCATCGCCACGGCGCTGGCCAGCGCCGGAGCCCGCTTCGAGGTGGTTGCCGAGTCGAACCAGCCCGAGGTGCTGCGGGAGATGGTGCGCCTCGGACTCGGATGGGCGGTGTTGCCGGCCATCCAGGCCGAGCCCGGCGCCGAGCCGCTCGCCCCCGCCCGACCCGAGCCGCTCGCCGTCCGACGCCTGGTGCTCGCCCAACGGGCCGATGTCCCGCCCGACGCCGCCGTCGATGCCCTGGCCGAGGCGTTGCGAACCGACATCGCCGCCCCGTCGCGCGCCACCATCGGCCGCTAGCCTCTCGACACCCGATCGACCACGAGAATTGAGCGCCCCGATGCCCTGGCCCTCCTCCCGCGACGACGAACTGTTCGGTTACGTCGGCGACGAACTCGAGCGACAGAACACCACCCTCCAGCTCATCGCCTCTGAGAACTTCGCCTCGCCGGCGGTGCTCGAGGCCTCGGGCTCGGTACTCACCAACAAGTACGCCGAGGGATATCCCGGTAAGCGGTACTACGGCGGCAACGCCCACGTCGACGAGGTCGAGGACCTCGCCCGCGAGCGGGTCAAGGCCCTGTTCGGCGCCGACCACGCGAACGTGCAGCCGCACTCCGGCGCCAACGCCAACATGGCCGCCTACCAGGCGTTACTCGAGCACGGCGACACCGTGCTGGGCCTCAGCCTCGACCATGGCGGCCACCTCACCCACGGTTCGCCGGTCAACGCCAGCTCGATGCTCTACGAGTTCGTGTCGTACGGCCTCACCGCCAGCGACGAGCGCCTCGACATGGACGAGTTGCGCGACAAGGCCAAGGCCCACCGCCCGAAGCTGATCGTCGCCGGCGCCACCGCCTACTCCCGCACCATCGACGCCGCACCATTCCGTGAGATCGCCGACGAGGTCGGGGCGATACTCATGTTCGACGCCGCCCACATCGCCGGCCTCATCGCCGGAGGCGTGCACCCCAACCCGGTGCCCTACTGCGACGTCGTCACCTTCACCACCCACAAGACCCTCCGCGGCCCCCGCGGTGGCTGCATCCTGAGCCGGACTGAGTACGCCAAGGCGATCGACAAGGCCATCTTCCCGGGCACCCAGGGCGGACCGCTCGAGCACCACATCGCCGCCAAGGCTGTGGCGTTCCGTGAGGCGGCCGACCCGTCGTTCGCCGGTTACGCCCGCCAGATCGTTGTCAACGCCCAAGCCCTGGCCGAAGCACTCGCCTCCTACGGCTTCCGGCTGGTGTCCGGCGGTACCGACAACCACCTCATGCTGGTCGACCTGCGCACCTTCGACGAGGAGTGCACCGGGGCCGTTGCCCAGAACGTCCTCGATCGGGCGGGCATCACGCTCAACAAGAACACTGTGCCCGACGATCCCCGCTCGCCGTTCGTGACCAGCGGTGTCCGGATCGGCACCCCGTCGATCACCACCCAGGGCATGAAGGAGCCTGAGATGGCCGAGATCGCCGGGTTCATGGCCCGTACCCTGCGCGGTCGCGACGACGACTCGGTCGTCGAGGCGGTCCGGGCCGACGTCGCCGAACTGTGCAGCAAGTTCACTCCCTATGGCGACTGAGCCTTCGATGAGGTCGACGGGGCCGAACGGGACCGGAATCGGCACCTGATTCCATGCCCGCATCGACCGCCTACCTGATCGTCGGAGTGGCGGCAGCACTGACCACGGCTCTTGTAACTCCGGTCATCCGACGGGCAGCAGTAGGGGCCGGCCTGGTCGTCGCCCCCGATGAAAGGCACATCCACGAGTACGCCATGCCCAACCTGGGTGGGCTCGCCATGCTGGCTGGACTTGTCGCTGGCCTGGCCGTCGCCTGGGGAGTCGGCGACTTCTCGGCGGTCTTCGCGACCCCCACGGAGATGATCGGACTGCTGGTTGCCGCAACGCTCGTCTGCGCCGTCGGCACGCTCGACGACGTCCGACCCGTGTCGGCCCCGGCCAAGGTGGCGGGCATGGTCGCCGCCGGCAGCGTGCTGTCGTTGGCCGGGGTTTCACTGCTCGTCCTGCGCGTCCCGTTCCTCGACCTGATCCTGCTGTCACCGGATCTATCGGCGTTGTTCACCGTGGTGTGGGTCGTGCTCATCGCCAACGCCGTCAACCTCATCGACGGCCTCGACGGGCTGGCAACGGGCATCGTGGGCATCGCCGCGGCCACTTTCTTGCTCTACGCGGTGCGACTCGGTGACGCCGGCGTCCTCTTCGAGGGGAACCCCGGTGCCCTCCTGGCCGTGCTGATCCTCGGCATCTGCGTCGGCTTCCTGCCCCACAACATCCATCCGGCACGGATCATGATGGGAGACGGTGGCTCCATGTTGCTGGGCCTGTTGATGGCGGCATCGACGGTCTCCGTGGGCGGCCGCACCGACGCCCCCTTCTCGGGCCAGTCGTTCTTCTTCTTCGCCCCGCTGTTCATCCCGCTGTTCATCCTCGGGGTTCCGCTGTTCGACATGACCTTCGCCATCGTGCGCCGCATCGCCACCCGTGGGCTACGGGTCACACAGGCCGACAAGGACCACGTACACCACCGGATCATGAAACTGGGTCACGGACACCGTCGGGCGGTCTTCATCCTCTGGGCTTGGACGGCGCTGCTCTCGAGCTTCGTACTGTGGCCGACCTACACGGGCGAGGGCGACGCCATCGTGCCGACCGGCATCGCAGCCGTCTGCCTGCTGTTGTTCACGGTGCTGCACCCCCGACTACGCACGGCCCGCCACCCCGTCTACCGGGAGGGCCGCCCGCGTCTTCGGACCGGAGCCCGTGGGGGAGCGGAAGCAGGGGGCGTCGACGAGGATGGATGAGCCCACACACGGGTCGGATGTCACGCGGTCGCCGGGGACGAAGGGGTTGCCCTCCCGAGAGATAGAGAATATATTCACAAGCGCTGAGGGGGGCTTTCCGCTCCCATCTCATGCACCCACGTCCTCCCCGTCTCTTCAGAGGTCCACGTTGATGCAGCAGGCAGAAGCGCGCGAGTTGAAGCAGGGCTTCGGGGATGCCGCCGCGGCCGCCTTCGAGCTCGCCGTGACCCCCGCCATCTTCGGCGTGCTGGGCTGGCTCCTCGACCGCACGATCGGTACCTCCCCGGTGTTCACGGTCGCCTTCGTGCTGGTCACCGCCTGCTACTCCGTGTGGAAGTTGGCCCGCGGCTACCGCATCAACCTCGACAGCGAGGCCGCCTCCCGCCGCGAGGCCTGGCAGGCCCGGGGACCGCTGGTCCCATGAGAGCCGTGACCGGACACCCCGACGTTGCGCTGCCCGCCGAGGGCCCCGAACGTGAGATCGCCCGCGACCTCGCTCGACGCGCCGCCTGGGTGTCGCCGGCCTTCGTCGCCCTCGGAGCCGTTATCGGCGGTGTCAATGGCGCCGTGTCCGCCGGGCTGGCGCTACTGCTCGTCGCCGGTAACTTCCTCCTCGGTGCCGCCATCATCGGACGCGCCGTCTCCATCTCGCTCAATGCCCTCTACGGAGCCGTGCTGCTCGGCTACGTCGTCCGACTCGGCCTGCTCGCCGTGATCGCCCTGGTGTTCAAGAGCACCGGCTGGTTCTCTGCCGTACCCTTCGCCATCACGCTGATCGTCACCCACCTCGGCCTCCTCGCAGCGGAGACCAAGCGGGTCTCGATGACGCTGGCCCACCCGGGCCTGGCGCCGTCGGCCAGCAAGGTCGGCGATGAAGCGACCACCGATCCCACGTCACCCCAGGAGTAACACCACCCGTGAACGTGCTCGCCCTCGACTTCCCGCCCGTCAGCCACCTCTTCGAGTGGCCGGACATCCTCTTCGACGGAACCATCTACGCCGTCAACAAGACGGTCCTGATCTACCTGGCGGCGGTCGTCATCACCGCGGCCATCTTCCTCGTGGCCGGCCGTAAGAACGCCCCTCTGGTGCCCGCCGGCGTGCAGCACATCGCGGAATCGGGCGTGACCTTCGTCGAGGAGTCGATCGTCATGGAGACGATCGGCCCCGAGGGCAGGAAGTTCATGCCCTTCCTGACCACGATGTTCTTCTTCATCCTCTTCTCGAACATCACCGAGGTCATCCCGGGCATCCAGTTCCCGGCCAACAGCCGCATGGCCGTTCCGATCACCCTCGCCATCGTCGTGTGGTGCATCTACAACGTGGTCGGCATCAAGTCCCAGGGCCTCGGTGGCTACCTCAAGAACTCTCTCTTCCCCCCGGGCGTGCCGGTCGCCCTCTACCTGATCGTGACCCCCATCGAGTTGGTGTCGACCTTCGTGGTGCGGCCCTTCTCGCTGGCCATCCGGCTCTGGGCCAACATGGTCGCCGGCCACCTCCTGCTGGTCACCTTCGCCGTGCTCACTACCGCCCTGTGGGGCGCCTTTCCCCCGACGGCGATCGCCCCCTTCGGCATGCTCGTCCTCATGACCGGCTTCGAGATCCTCGTCTCGGTCCTGCAGGCATTCATCTTCACGATCCTCACCGCCGTCTACATCGGCGGCTCGATGCACCCGGCCCACTAGTCGCAGCGCACCCCTCGACTTCCCGAAACCAACAGATCCCAATAAACCACCCGGACTCGGATCCTCCGACCCGGAACAACACGAACCAGGAGAAATCAAGTGCTGAACGTTCTGGCGCAAACGGCACCCGGTGAGATGCTCGAGGGCCTCAAGGCCATCGGTGCCGGCCTCGGCTACGGCCTCGCGGCCATCGGCCCCGGCATCGGTATCGGAACAGTGGTCGGCAACGCCATCTCGGCAATGGCCCGCCAGCCCGAATCCGCTGGCATGGCCCGCACCACGATGTTCCTCGGCATCGCCTTCACCGAGGCGCTGGCCCTCATCGGGTTCGTCGTCTTCATCCTCCTGATGCCCTGAGGCACGGGTCGAACGAAAGAGAGTCGAACCCATGCGTAACCAATGGAATCGCCTTCTGGCGGCCCCGCTGCTCGCCCTTGTCGTGTTGGTGGCCCTTGCCGGCCCCGCCTCGGCCTCCGGCGAGAGCGTGGGCGCTTGCATGGCCGAACACCTCGAGGCCCACGGTGAGCTCGACAGCCACCTGCTCCACGACGAGGCCGTCCAGGACCAGCTTGAGAAATGCTTCGAGGCCCCCAGCCCGATCCTGCCTGAGCTGAACGAGATCATCTGGGGAGGCGGCGCCTTCCTGATCCTGTTCGTTCTCATGGTCAAGAAGGGCTTCCCGGCCGTGCAGGGCGCCATGGACGCCCGCGCTGACCGGATCCGGGCCGACCTCGACGAGGCCGACCGGGCCAAGCTGGACGCCCAGTCCGTGAAGGCCGGCTACGAGGCACGGCTCGCCGACGCCAAGTCTGAGGCCTCCCGGCTGATCGACGAGGCACGCGGCGACGCCGAACGGGTCCGCGCCGACCTGGTCGCACGTGCCGAGGCCGACGCCGCCGGAATCCGGGAGCGCGCCGCTGTCGAATCCGATGCCGCCAAGGCCCAGGCGATCGCCGACCTCCGCGCCGAGGTCGCCTCCATCGCCCTGGGTGCCGCCGAGCGGGTCGTGCAGTCGAGCCTCGACGCCGAGGTCCAGGGCAACCTGATCGACGCCTACATCGACGAGGTGGCCGGAACCGATGGCTGACGCCGCCGTGACCGGCTACGCCGAGGCGCTGTTCGCCGTCGCGTCGATCGAGGGTGACCTCTCGGCCGTCGAGGACGAGTTGTTCAACTTCGCCCAGGCGCTCCGGTCCAACGACGAACTCCGCTCGACCCTCGCCGACGGCAACGTCCCGGCGGCTCGACGCCTCCAGGTGGTCGACGATCTCCTGGACGGCCGGGCCTCGGCGACCACGTCGGTGCTGGTCTCGATGGTGGTGGGTGCCGGACGAGCCTCCGAGCTGCCATCCATCGTCGACGCCTTCATCGAGCGGAGTGCAGCATCACGCAACAAGGCGGTCGCCACCGTGCGCTCCGCGGTCGACCTCACCGCCGACCAGCGGGACCGCCTCACCGCCGCCATCAAGGTGTCGACCGGCAAGGACGTCGAGATCCGCGTGGTCGAGGACCCGAGCGTCCTCGGTGGCGTGATCACCGAGATCGGCGACGACATCATCGACGGCAGCGTCCGACGCCGCCTGAACCAGCTCCGCGAGAGCTTCCGGTAGTACGCAAGCCATCCGAGACGAGAGAGAACAATGGCTGAACTGACGATCAACACGGCCGAGATTGCCGCCGCGATCCAGAAGAACCTCGAGGGCTTCGAGCCCGGTCTGGAACAGACCCAGGTTGGACGGGTACTCGAGGTGGGTGACGGTATCGCCCGTGTGTCGGGCCTGCCCGACGCCGCGGTCAACGAGCTGCTCCAGTTCGAGAGCGGCACGATGGGCCTGGCCCTGAACCTGGACGAGCACTCCATCGGTGTGGTGGTCCTTGGCGAGGTCGACGACATCGAAGAGGGGCAGACCGTCCGGGCGACCGGCGACATCCTCTCCCTCCCTGTGGGCGACGGCCTGCTGGGTCGAGTCGTCAACGCCCTCGGCGAGCCCATCGACGGCAAGGGGCCGCTCACAAACACGGTGATGCGGCGCATGGAGATCCAGGCACCCGGGATTATGGGCCGCAAGCCCGTGCACGAGCCGATGCAGACCGGCATCAAGTCGATCGACTCGCTCATACCGATCGGTCGTGGCCAGCGCGAGCTGATCATCGGCGACCGCAAGACCGGCAAGACGACGATCGCCATCGACACGATCATCAACCAGGCCGGCCAGGGCGTGAACTGCGTCTACGTCGCGATCGGCCAGAAGGCCTCGACGGTTGCCCAGAACGTGGCGGTACTCGAGTCCCACGGGGCCATGGAGTACACGGTCGTGGTGGTCGCCCCGGCGTCCGAGCCGGCGCCGTTCAAGTACCTCGCCCCGTACGCCGGCTGCGCCATGGGCCAACACTGGATGGACAACGGGGGCCACTCCCTCGCCGTCTACGACGACCTGTCGAAACAGGCCGAGGCGTACCGCCAGATGTCGCTGCTGCTGCGCCGCCCTCCGGGCCGCGAGGCCTACCCGGGCGACGTCTTCTACCTGCACAGCCGCCTGCTGGAACGTGCCGCCAAGTTGAGCGACGACCTCGGCGCCGGTTCGATGACAGCCCTGCCGGTGATCGAGACCAAGGCCGGCGACGTCGCTGCCTTCATCCCGACCAACGTGATCTCGATCACCGACGGTCAGATCTTCCTCCAGGACGACCTGTTCAAGTCGGGTGTGCGTCCCGCAGTCGACGTCGGCATCTCGGTGTCACGCGTCGGCTCGGCCGCCCAGATCAAGGCCATGAAGACGGCGGTGGGCACGCTCAAGTCAGACCTGCAGCAGTTTCGAGAACTTGAGTCGTTCGCCGCCTTCGGCTCGGACCTCGACGCCCTGTCGCAGGCACAGCTCGACCGGGGCTATCGCCTCACCGAGCTCCTCAAGCAGGGCCTCAACTCGCCGCTGGTCGTCGAGGAACAGGTCGTGTCGATCTGGGCCGGCACCCGGGGCCACCTCGACGGCGTCGCCATCTCCGACGTGCGCCGCTTCGAGGCCGAACTGCTCGACTGGTTCCGGGTCCGCCACAGCGAGGTCCTGGCCGACATCCGCGACACCGGCAGGATCGACGACGAAGACGTCTTCAACGCCGCCATCGCCGCCTTCACCGAGCAGTTCGCCGGCTCGACGGCAGGGAATGCCCCCGCCCCCGAGGCCGAGGTGACCGAAACCGAGTCGCACCTCGTCGATGCGGACACGACGCTCCCCGAAGAGGACATCTCGGCTGCCGCCGAGTGATCGACGTGTCCCGCCCATCCTGCGCCCACGGTTCCGCCCCGACGGCGTCCCGGCGCGCCCCCGCGAAGGGAGCGTGCCGTGGCCGGCGGTAAGGAACGGGTCCTGCGGCGTCGTATCGGCAGCGTCCAGAACACCAAGAAGATCACCCGGGCTATGGAGCTCATCGCCGCAACCCGCGTGGTGAAGGCGCAGCAGCGGGCCCGTGCGGCTCGCCCCTACGCCGAGCAGATCACCGCCGTCATCGAGAACCTCGCTGCCGGTGGCGCCGATGTCGACCACCCGCTGCTCCGCCAGGCCGAGAAGGTCGAACGGGTCGGCGTGATCGTCATCTCGTCCGACCGTGGCCTCGCTGGACCGTACAACTCGTCGGTCATCAAGGCCGCCGAACGCCAGGTGCAGAACGCCCGCTCCGAGGGCGCCGACTACTCGCTGATCGTCATCGGCAAGAAGGCCCGCGACTACTTCACCTTCCGGAAGTACGCCATCGACTCGTTCACCATGGGCATCAGCGACAACCCGTCGTACGAGGACGCCCGCCGCATCGCCGACGAGGTGTCGGCGCTGTTCAGCGAGGGTCACATCGACCGCGTCGAGCTCGTCTACACCGAGTTCGTCAGCCTCGGCAGCCAGAAGGTCGCCACCCGGCGCTTCCTGCCGCTCGAGAGCACCACAACCATCGCCACCAAGGGCGGCGGAGACGCCGGCGTCAGTGGCGCCTTCGAGTTCGAGCCTTCCCCCGAGGCGGTACTCGAGTCCCTGCTGCCCCGCTACGTCGAGGCCCGCCTCTTCGGCGCACTGCTGGACTCGGCCGCTTCCGAGCACGCCAGCCGCCAGCGGGCCATGAAGGCCGCCACCGACAATGCCGAGGAGCTGATCACCAAGCTCTCGCGCGAGATGAACCAGGCCCGCCAGGACGCCATTACCACCGAGATCATGGAGATCGTCAGTGGTGCCGAGGCCCTGGGCAGCGACAACGAGTCCGAAGAACCCGCCCCCGTGGGCGCCGAGAACTGATCCCCTGAACGAAAGCAACCAGGAGCAACCATGACGACCGCCACCGAACTCCGAGACGGCCACATTGTCGGCATCGCCGGCCCGGTCATCGACGCCGAGTTCCCCCAGGACGAACTCCCTGAGATCAACACCGCCATCGAGTTCGACGTCACCATCGACGGCGACAATGTGACGATCGTGGCCGAGGTGGCCCAGCAGATCGGCTCCCACCGCGTGCGGGCCATCGCCATGAAGCCGACCGACGGCCTCACCCGGGGCACCGTCGTGCGCAATACCGGCAAGGGCATCACCGTGCCGGTGGGCGACGCCACCCTCGGCCACGTCTTCAACGTGGTCGGCCAGGGCCTCGACGACCCGACCGCAGGCGTCGGAGCCGACCGGTGGGAGATCCACCGCAGCGCCCCGTCGTTCGACTCGCTCGAGCCCAAGGCCCTGATGTTCGAGACCGGCGTGAAGGTCATCGACCTCCTCACCCCGTACCTGCAGGGCGGCAAGATCGGCCTGTTCGGCGGTGCCGGTGTGGGTAAGACGGTCCTCATCACCGAGATGATCAACCGCGTGGCCACCAACCACGGAGGCGTGTCGGTGTTCGCCGGCGTCGGCGAGCGCACCCGTGAGGGCACCGATCTCCTGCTCGAGATGGAGGAGTCGGGCGTGCTCGAAAAGGCCGCCCTCGTGTTCGGCCAGATGGACGAGCCGCCGGGTGTCCGCCTGCGGGTGGCCCTGTCGGCACTGACCATGGCCGAGTACTTCCGCGACGAGCAGGGCCAGGACGTGCTCCTGTTCATCGACAACATCTTCCGGTTCGTGCAGGCCGGCTCCGAGGTGTCGACCCTGCTGGGCCGCATGCCGTCGGCCGTGGGCTACCAGCCGACGTTGGCCGACGAGATGGGCCAGCTCCAGGAGCGGATCACCACCACCAGAGGCCGCTCGATCACGTCGATGCAGGCCGTGTACGTGCCTGCCGACGACTACACGGACCCGGCGCCGTTCACATCGTTCACCCACTTCGACGGCACCACCGAGTTGAGCCGCGACATCGCTGCCCTGGGCATCTACCCGGCCGTCGACCCGCTGGCCTCGACCTCGACGATCCTCACCCCCGAGGTCGTCGGTCAGAAGCACTACGACACGGCCCGCCGGGTGCAGGAGATCCTCCAGCGCTACAAGGAGCTCCAGGACATCATCGCCATCCTCGGTCTCGATGAACTTTCGGAAGAGGACAAGATCACGGTGTCTCGTGCCCGCAAGGTGCAGCGCTTCCTGTCGCAGCCGATGAACGTGGCCGAGGTCTTCACCGGCCTGCCCGGCGTGACCGTGCCCGTCCAGGAGACGGTCGATTCGTTCGCCGCCCTCGTGGATGGCGAGTTCGACGACCTGCCCGAGCAGGCGTTCCTCAATGTCGGCGGCGCCGAGGACGCACAGCGCAAGGCCCGAGAGCTCGAGGCCTGAGCGACGCCATGACGTTCCAGATCGAACTGGTCTCGCCGGAGGCCATCACCTACCAGGGAGAGGCCGACATGGTCATCGCCCGCACAGTGGGTGGCGGTGACATCGCCTTTCAGCCGGGCCACGTGCCGTTCATCGGCGTGCTGGCCGTCTGGTCGGTCGACGTGGTGCGCTCCGACGGCGACCGCGACACGTTCGCCGTGCACCGGGGATTCGTGCAGGTGGCCGGGACGAAGATCAGCATCCTGTCGGACGTTTCCGAGGCCGCCGGCGACATCGACGTCGAGCGTGTCCGGGTGGCGAAGGCAGCCGCCGAGTCGGCGCTGGCGGCTGACAAGGACGACAAAGACGCCGAAGGCGCACTGTCCCGGGCTGATGTCCGCCTCACTGTCGCCGGCGCCGAGGGCTGACCGGCCCCACAGGCTCTTCCCGGGCGGGCCACCCCGCCCCCCGGCTCAGTAGCCGACGATGGAGAACCTCTCGAGTTTTTCGAGGCGGTGGTGGGCCTCGACGAAGCGGACGGTGCCGGACTTCGACCGCATGACCAGCGACTGGGTGTGGGCCTGACCGTTGGCGTAGTGGACCCCCTTCATCAGGTCGCCGTCGGTGATGCCCGTGGCGGCGAAGAAGCAGTTGTCGCCGGCCACCAGGTCCTCGGTCATGAGCACGGCGTCGATGTCGTATCCGCGCTCGACGGCGGCGGACCTCTCGGCGTCGTTGCGTGGCCACAGGCGGCCGGTGAGCACGCCGCCCATGCACTTGAGCGCTGCGGCGGCGATCACACCCTCGGGGGTGCCGCCGATGCCGAACAGGATGTCGGCGCCGGAGTCGGGCCACGCGACCGAGATGGCGCCTGCCACGTCGCCGTCGGGGATGAGTCGGATGCGGGCACCGGCGTCGCGCACCTCGGCGATGAGGTCGTTGTGGCGGTCGCGGTCGAGGATGACGGCGGTGATGTCACGCACCGACTCACGCTTCGCCTCGGCCACCCGCTGGAGGTTCTCAGTCGGCGAAAGGTTGATGTCGATGACGTCGGCGCACTCGGGGCCGACGGCGATCTTCTCCATGTAGACGCACGGCCCCGGGTCGAACATGGTTCCCCGGTCGCTCACTGCGATGACGGCAACGGCGTTGCTGCGGCCCAGGGCGGTCAGCGTCGTGCCGTCGATGGGATCGACGGCGATGTCGGCTCCGGGGGGTGTGCCGTCGCCGACCCGTTCACCGTTGAAGAGCATCGGCGCCTCGTCTTTTTCGCCCTCGCCGATGACCACCGTGCCGTCCATCGGAATCGTGCGCAGCATCTTGCGCATGGCGTCGACGGCGGCGGCGTCGGCTCCCTCCTTGTCACCACGGCCCATCCAGCGGGAGGCGGCCAGTGCCGCGGACTCGGTCACCCGGACCAGGTCGAGGGCCAGGTTTCGATCGGGGGCTTCGGCATTCGCTCCATCGGTGTTCACGACCGACGACGCTACTCCTGCCGGACAGGGTCGGGACGACCCCGACGGTGTCCACGTCGATGAGGGTGGGAGCGGACCGCCGGGGTGTCAGGATGTCGCCCATGCCATGGTGCTTCCAGTGCGGGATCGAGTACGCCCCGAACGTCGCCGACTGCCTCGAGTGCGGGGTGGCGCTAGTCGACGCGGCACCGGTCGACGCCGGGGCCGTGGGGACGTCCGACGAGGAGCAGTTGGCCTACGAACTCCATGAGTGGGCGGGCGAAGCTCGGCGCATCCTCGACCAGCTGCTGACCGACGACGGCATCGCCCACGCCTGGCAGGGCGCAACCCTGGTGGTTCGGGCGGCCGACGAGGCACCGGTGGACGAACTCCTCGTCGTCGCCGAGTCGACCGGCGGACCGGCCCTCGATCCCGACGCCGAGAAGTTGGCATACGAGTTGACCGATTGGGCCGACGACGAACAGACCGCCTTCTCCGACCTGCTGGCCCGGCTCGGGATCGCCCACGAATTCGACGACGTCGGCGACCTGGTGGTGCTGGCCAGCGACGAGGACGCCGTCGAGACCGCCATCGACGCCTTCGAATCGGGTTCCGACGACCGGCCCGAACTCGACGGGCTCGACGGCAACCGCATGATGACCCAGGTCTTCGTGGCCTGCGACCGACTGCGCAAGGACCCCCGGGACGACGCCGGGGTGTCGAAGTTGATCGAACTGGCTCCGCTTCTGGCCGGACACCGGCCGCCCTTCGGGATCGACCCGAAGCTCTGGGACGCCCTCGGCGAGCGCTCGGCCGACCTGGTCGACCTGCTGGCCACCGGCGACACGCCGGAGAATGAGTTGACCGCCGCCGCCACGACCCTCACCGAGGCACTCCGGCGACTGGTCTGAGCGCCGGTCCCCCGACTAGCGGAAGTCCTCGACGAAGTCGGACTCAAACAGTGCCTGTCGGGCGGCCTGATGGGCCCTGGGACGGCCACTGGCGTTGACCTCGATCCGTGACCTACGTTCCGCCTTCGTCTGGACGATCCTTCGGACCTTGAGGCCGGCCTCGGCGAAGAGGGCTCCCACGTCGTCGAGGTGGCTGCCGTTCCCGGCGCAGGTTACGCGGTAGCGCTGCGAGGAGAGGGTGGCGATGTGGCGCTCCAGGGCGGGCAGGGCCAGCAGCACAAGGAAGGCGACGGCGGTGGTGGCCGAGGCGACGGCGTACTCGCCGATCCCGACGGCTACCCCGATGGCGGCCGCCATCCAGATCGTGGCGGCGGTGGTGATGCCGACGACGCTGCCCCGCTCCTTGAGGATCACGCCTCCGCCGAGGAAGCCCACTCCGGTGACGATCTGTGCGGCCACACGGCCCGGGTCGGCGTTCCCGGCGATCTCGATCGAGGTCAGGGTGAAGAGCGTGGAGGCCAGCGTGATGAGGATGATCGTGCGGACGCCGGCCGCCTTCTCATGCAACTCGCGCTCGAAGCCGATGACGCCGCCCAGCGCCACCGCCAGGAGCATCTTGACGAGTTCCTCCTCCATCAGACGAGCGTAGGCCGCGGATTGGCCTCCAGAGCCGCCGGTTACGGGGTCAGACCACGCCCTCCCAGAGGGAGACTTCGTCGTCGGCGGGCCGGTTCTCGACGCTGCAGGTGTCGTTGAAGAGCATGGTGGGCCGGGTCTCGGCGTCGTAGCGGGGCCATTCGGGTAGGCCCTCGTGGTTGGGATCTCCGTCCCTGACGAAGCCGACCCACGCGGCGTGCGTTGCAGCAGACAGTGAACGGGGCGGGTCGTCTCCCGAGAACCCACGGGCCTGGGGGTTGTCGAGCTGGTCGAAGGCGAACGGCACCTCGATGAAGTGGTGGGCACCCCAGGCGACGTCCGCCTGCCAGTCGAACCGGTACAGCCGGGTGTTCGGGTTGTAGGCCGCCTGGGCGTCCGCCATGCGGATGGCGGGAACGACGAACATCCGGTCGCTCTCGATGGCGGCCGCGATCTCGTGGGGCTCTGCATCGGGCCGGTTGGAGCGATACACGTCGAGCACTGCCGAACCGTCCCTTCCGGCCATGCCGAACACGGCATCCACGGTCATGGCCACCAGTTCCTCGTTGAAGATGTCCTTGAGGTCCACGATGAAGATCAGGGCCTCGTCCCTCGTCGTTCCGATCATCAGGTCGATGTCGGCGGCCGCACCTGCGGCGATGGCGTCGATGGGGCGCTGGGGCAGGGCCTCGGTGCCGTACGTGGGTTGGAACGCCATGGCGGATGCCGCTGCCTCGCCGAAGCGTGCCGGGTCGCGGGTCGTTTGAAGTTCGTCGCCCAACTTCACCTGGGTGTCAAGCAGGATTTCATTCGGCACCCGCAGGAGCGCGTCGAGGTCGCCCGGCGCCACACCGAGGATGTCGAGCATGTGGCCGCCGATCATCGAGGCGGTCTCGACGCCGAGGCCGTTGTGGCCGGCACCGCTCTGCGGGATGGCCCGCCGGAAGAGCCCCCGGGCCGCCGGCATCGTCATGAGGGAACTCACGCTCATGCCTCCGGCGGACTCGCCGGCGATGGTCACCCGTGCCGGATCACCACCGAAGGCGGCGATGTTCTCCTGCACCCACTCGAGGGCTGCGATCTGGTCGAGGAGGCCGATGTTGCCCGATTCGGACAACTCGGCGAAGTGTTCGCCGAGGTGCCAGAACCCCTGCACGCCGAGGCGGTAGTTGATCGTGACGCAGACGACCCCGTCCCGTGCGAAGGCGGAACCGTTGTAGACGTCGTCGACCCCGCTTCCGGCATAGAACGCCCCGCCGTGGATCCATACCAGGACCGGCAGCCCGGTGGCGCCGGGATCGGGTGTCCAGACATTGAGGTTGAGGCAGTCGTCGCCGGCCGGGCTCTGCGGCGTGCCCAGTTCGCCAAAGATCCCCGGCATCGACTGCTGGATGGCGGTGAGGCCGTAGGTACAGGCGTCGCGCACGCCGTCCCACGCCGCCGAAGGGGCGGGGGGTCGGAGCCGCAGGCCGCCGACCGGGGCCGCTGCGTAGGGAACCCCCTTGAAGGCGTGCACGCCCTGTTCGTCGATCCCCTGGAGTCGTCCGGACGAGATGGTGACTTCTGCGGCCATGGTCGGCCTCCTCGGTCGAGGGTCGTTGCCTCGTGGATTCTCCCAGACCACCGTCTCGCACGCCGAATCGCCATTGGCATGTCGCTGCGCCGCGTGGAAGGGTGGCGTCTCCAAGCACGAGCAGGGGGACGGGCAATGCGCTTCTACCAGTTGATGGAGTTCCGCTCGACAGCCGACGATGCGGTGGCCGACGTCCACCGCTTCAGGGACCTGATGGGCGACCAGACGACCGCCCGACGGGCCACGGTCTGCGTCGACCGGGACGATCCCGGACTCATCGTGCAGATCATCGAGTTCGACTCCTACGAGGAGGCGATGGCCAACAGCGGGCACGAGACCACCCAGGACGAGGCGGCCAAGATCGAAGAGTCGAGCGGGGGGGTCGCCTTCCGCAACCTCGACGTGGTCGAGGTCGTCGACATCTGAGCCCGGCAGCCACTCAGGCGGCGGCGGGTTCCACCGGGCGGGAGCGCTGGGCCCGCCAGAGCGCCCGGTAACTCGGCCACTCGAGGTCGCCCACGTACCCGTCCCCGACGAGTGCATCGTGTAGGCGGGGCAGGTTCCACATCGGGACGGTCATGTCGACGTGGTGGGCCAGGTGGTAGCCGACGCTGCAGGGGACGATCAGGAGGCGGGCGAGCAGGGTCTGGTGGACGTGGCGGCTGGTGCGTCGCCGGTCGGCGGAGCGGGTCATGCCGCCGTGCTCGGCGATGGCACGCAGCCGGTTGAGCACCTGGTAGGCGAATGCCCACGGCAGCATCCACAGCAGCAGGTACAGCCACGGATGGCCGGCCAGAGCGAAGGCGCCGGCGATGAGCGCCTGTCCGAGCAGGAACCGGTAGGTGAGGCGCCGGTGGCGGGCCTCGCCCAGGCGCTGGAACCGGGGCCGCACGATCCGGAAGGCCGACACGCCACTGGCGTCGCGGGTGATCTTGCGGCGCATCGACGCCCGGGTGATCGGGTAGAGGCTGTAGAGGAGGAAGTCGGGTTCCTTCGGGCCGAACTCGTCGCGGTGGTGGTTGATGTGGCCGAGCCGGTAGCCGTGGCTGCCGGTGCCGAAGGTCAGCCAGCCGATGACCGTGATCCCGACTGCGTCGTTGATGCGGCGGTTCGGGAACAGCACCCGGTGGGCGGCCTCGTGGTGGAGGATGAACAGCCGGTTCTGGGCCAGCGCCATGGCCGGGAAGGCGGCGATCCAGGCGGCGGGGTGGGCGAGCGTGACGGCGGTCCACACGACCAGCACCGGGGTGGCGAGGGCGCCCAGCACCGTCGCCACGTTGCGGGCCACGGGGATGCGGCGTAGTTCGTCCCGGAAGGCACCCTTCGGGCGGCCGTCCGGGTGGAGGCGTTCGCTGCCGGCGAACGACGGCGGCGTGGGGGCCATGCCGCCGGTCATGGTGGCGACCATTTCGTCATGCCGGTCGGGGTCGGCCATTTCGTCAGGCTATCCGAGGGTCGTCCCGGAGGCCGGTGCCGCGTCTACCCTCGCCACATGCCCGCCTCCAGCATGTTCCTGACACACGGTGCCGGCTCGGATTCGAGCCATTCCAGTCTCGTGCTACTCGAAGAGCGCCTCGCCCCGCTGCCGGTTGGCCGCTACGACTTTCCGTACCGGCGTGAGGGCCGCAGGTTCCCCGACCGTGCGCCGAAGCTGCTGGCCTCGTTGGCCGAGGACGTGCCGGCCTTCGTCGAGGGGGTTGGCGTGGACCCTGCCGGGCTGGTGCTCGGCGGCCGGTCGATGGGCGGGCGGATGTGTTCGATGGCAGTCGCCGAGGGAATGCCCGCCGCCGGGCTCGTGCTCATCTGCTACCCGCTGCACCCGCCGGACAGACCCGAGAACCTCCGGGTCGACCACTTCCCGGCGATCGACGTGCCGTGCCTGTTCGTCTCGGGCGACCGCGACCCGTTCGGCTCGCCCGACGAGTTCGCCGAGCACCTCGGGTCGATTCCCGGCCCGGTCACGACCGTGTGGATCCCGGGGAAGCGTCACGACCTGAAGGGCGCCGACGAGGCCATCGCCGACGCCGTCGAGGCCTGGCTGGCACAGCTGTAGGCGGAGCTCCGGCACCTCAGTCGATCCGGGCGTCGCCGGGGTTGAGGTCCTCGAGTTCGACCTTTGCCGTCTCAGGGAAGCGCCAGAGCACCAGTACGGTGGCCAGCAGCGGGCCGATCGCGGCGATTGCGAAGGCGTGTCCGTAGCTGTCGAAGTGGTCGCTCAGGAAGCCCACGAGCAGCAGGCCCGAGGCGCTGCCCGTCACGCCGAGGGTGACGATGAGGCCGTTGGCCCGTGCCCGGTGGCGGGTCGAGAACAGTTCGGGGCCGTAGACGCCCATCGCCACGGTTAGTGACCCGACGACGACGCCGACCAGGTGGGTGCCCCACATCAGGCCTCCGGTGGCGTAGTAGCTGGCTACCAGGAACGCTGTGCCGCCCAGCAGGCCGATGGAGGCCACGCCCCGCCGACCCCGGGTGTCGGCCAGGCGTCCGGCCATGAAGATGCCGATGCCGGCCGGCGTCGTCGTGAGGATCGTGTAGAGCGTGATCCCCGAGGCGGTGAACCCCCTGTGGTCCTTGAGGAAGTCGTTCTGGAACTGGCTGGCCGGGGCGGCGAAGACGAGGAACAGGAAGGCCACGGCGGCCAGCAGCAGGAGGCGCCGGTACTCGATGCCGGGCTGCTCGGCCGCGCCGTCCCTGTCGTGCGGATTGGCCTCGGGCATGTTCGCCTCGAAGCGCCGCGACTCGGGGAGTCGCCGGCCGACGGCGGCCAGGCCGAACAGCGACAGCAGCGGTACCACGTAGACGATCCGCCAGCCGGCTTCGTGCAGGTCGGCGACCGGCAGCACCCAGACGGCCATGCCGGCACCGAGGGCGGCGGCCAGCACCAGGACGCTCAGCCCGTAGGCGCGGGCGCCGCGAGGGAGTTCCTCGGCGGCGTAGATGCCGATGAGAATCCCCATGCCGGTCGTGAGGCCACGGGCGAACAGCTGTGAACCGCCGAGGAACCAGAGCCCGGTGGAGAGGGCGCCCAGCGCCGTGAAGAGCACCGCCGCCGTGGCCGTGGCCAGGAGCAGACGTCGACGGCCCTTGCGGTCGGCCAGGAACATCACGCCGAGGGCGACCAGCACGCCCAGCCGGATGACGGCCAGCGTCACGCCCTGGGCGGTGTCGCCCCGGTCGAACTCGTCGGCGGCGAAGGTGATGGTCTGGCTGATGACCGTGCCCAGATAGCCGTCGACGATCTGGATGCAGGCCAGCAGGGCCATGACGCGTGCGGCCCGGGCGTCGAGCCGGTCGGGGGGTGCCCACCACGGGGTGCGCCGGTGGTGCAGGCCGAGGCGCATCGGGAGGGCGAACAGCACCGACCAGACCGGTAGGGCCAGCTGATAGGCGAACGACTCGGTGACCCGGTGCCGGCCTTCGGGCGCCGGCGCCACGACGAGGGTGCGCTCATAGCGCTCGAAGGGGCCGTGGTCGAGTACGAAGCGGTCGTCGCCGTCGGCCCGCTCGCCGACCAGGTCGTCGCGGGGCGTGCGCAACTCCGCCAGGCCGGCGTCGTCAACCACCAGGTTGTGCGAGGTCCTGGTGATGGGGGCTCCCTTCCGGTCTGGTGCGTGGCGCAGCATACTGAGGGCGTGAATCCCGTCCCGGAAGCCGCTGCGATCCGCGTCCGCCGGTCCGGGCCCCTCGAGGGCACGGTCCGGGTGTCGGGCGCCAAGAACTCGGCGCTCAAGCTCATGGCGGCTGCCCTGTTGGCACCGGGCCGGTCGGTGCTCCACAACGTGCCCCGCATCGCCGACGTCACGTGGATGGGCGAACTGCTCGAGCGCATGGGCTGCACGGTCGTCCACGAGGGCGGCACGGCCACCATCGACGTACCCGACGACGTCGTCCCTGAGGCCCCCTACGAGTTGGTTGAGCGGATGCGGGCCTCGATCGTCGTACTGGGTCCGCTGCTGGGCCGCCTCGGCGAGGCCCGTGTGTCGGTCCCGGGCGGCGACGACTTCGGCCACCGGCCCATCGACATGCACCTGAAGGGCCTCGAAGAGTTGGGCGCCGAGTTCACGACCAGCCACGGCTACATCGAGGCTCGGGCTGACAACCTCACCGGCGCCCGGGTGCTGCTCGAGTTCCCGAGCGTGGGTGCCACCGAGAACCTGCTCATGGCCTCGGTGCTCGCCAAGGGCACGACGGTCATCGACAACGCCGCCCGTGAGCCCGAGATCGCCGACCTGGCGACGTTCCTCAACCGCATGGGCGCAGTCGTCTCCGGCGCCGGCACCTCGACCATTAGCATCGACGGGGTCGAGCGGCTGGCCCCCGTCGATCACACCGTGGTCGCCGACCGCATCGAGGCCGCCACCTACCTGGCCGCCGTCGGCATCGCCGGCGGCGAAATCACCATCGAGGGCGCCCGTGCCGACCATATGGACATGCTCCTCGCCAAGTTGGGCGAGATGGGGATGCGTGTGTCGCCGACCGTCGACGGCCTCTGGGCGATGTCGCCCGGGCGGCTGGGTCCGGTCGACGTGTCGACGCTGCCGTACCCGGGCGTGGCCACCGACTACCAGCCGTTCGTCGTGGCGATGCTGAGCGTCGCCGACGGGGTCGGCATCGTCACCGAGAACATCTTCGGCGGCCGCTTCCGCACCATCGACGAGCTGCTGCGCATGGGCGCCGACATCCGGGCCGAGGGCCACCACGTGGTGATCCAGGGCGTCGAGGCGCTGTCAGGGGCGCCGGTGCGTGCGCCCGACATCCGGGCGGGTGCGGCCCTGGTGGTGGCCGGCCTGGCCGCCGAGGGCGAAACGCTCGTCGGCGACGCCCACCACGTGGCCCGCGGCTACGAGGACCTCGTCGGACGCCTGGCTTCCCTCGGCGCCGACATCGACCACGCCTGAGGGTTCAGCCCTGGGAGTCCGGCGGTTCCGTTCGCCGGGCCCGGCGGTCGGCCAGCCAGAGCACCCAGGCCAGTAGCGCCAGAGGCGCTGCGACCATCAGGATCTCGTCCCACCCACCCTGGTGGGCGAGGACGAGCGCGGTCGCGGACATGGCGCCACTGTAGGGGTGGCAGTCGGGGTCGCTGCTGCGAGACTGTGGGCATGTCGATCGATGTCGCCACCGACCAGTCTGCGGGCGACCTGCTGCAGCGCGTCGAGAAGGTCATCGACATCATCCGCCCGGCCATCCAGGCCGACGATGGCGACATCGTCCTCCACGGCGTCGACGAGGCCACCGGCGAGGTCACCGTCGAGTTGGTGGGGGCCTGCGTGTCGTGCCCGGCCTCGGACCAGACTCTCAAGGCCGGCATCGAGCGGATCATGAAGGACCGGGTCCCCGGAGTGACCGCCGTGCTCAACGTGGGCGAAACGGTCGAGGCTTCCGGGACCGCCGTCAGCCTCTAGGCGCGATTCCCCGGTTCCTCCCGGCGGTCACTACCCTCCCGGCCGTGGCTTCTACTCCTGACTTCGAGTTCCTGCGCGTCGAGCGGACCGACGACGACGTCGTCATCGCCACGCTGGACCGGCCCAAGGTCAATGCCCTCGACACGGCGCTGCTCCTCGAGATCGGTGACTTGGCCGAGGCCTGTCACGCCGAGCCACCCGGAGCCCTCGTGCTCACCGGTGGAGGACGGCACTTCGCCGCCGGCGCCGACCTGACCGTCTTCGCCGACCCCGCCACCCGCCAGGCCCAGGGAAACGCCTTCCGGGTCGGCTTCGCCGCCCTCGAGACCGTGCCCTGTCCGACGCTGGCCGCCGTCAACGGCTTCGCCCTCGGCGGCGGCGCCGAACTCGCCATGTGCTGCGACTTCCGCATCGCCGGCGAGGGGGCGGTGCTGGGCCAGCCCGAGGTGCTGCTCGGCCTCATCCCCGGCGGCGGCGCCACCCAGCGCCTGGCGCGCCTCGTCGGTGTCGCCAAGGCCAAGGAGTTGATCTGGGGTGGTGCCCAGGTGAAGGCCGCCGAGGCGCTCGTCATCGGTTGGGTCGACGAGGTGGTCCCCGACGACGAGGTGCTCGAACGGGCCGTCGAACGGGCCACCGGCTACGCCCGGGGACCCCGGGTCGCCCTGCGGGCCTCGAAGCGGGCTATCGACGAGGGAATCCAGGGCACGCTGGCCGACGGCGTCGATCTCGAACTGGACCTGTTCATGGAGGTCTTCGAGAGCGAGGACGCCGCCAACGGCGTGGCCTCGTTCTTCGAAAACGGCCCCGGCAGGGCGACTTTCAGAGGCCGCTGAGCCGAAGCGCACTCGCGGTCTAGGGTGCGCGCGATGAGTGCTCTTGTGGATCATGACCCCTTCCTCGACGGCTTCGCCGAGTTCGCCCACGCCGAGGCCAGCCGCCACCCTGCCATGTCCGACGCCATGGGCGTCCTCGTCGATGCGCTGGGAGCGTGCGCGCCGCTCGGAGGCGGACCCCAGCCCACCTACCCGGTGGTCGACGAACACCTCGGACCGTGTCTCGATGCCGTCGTCGGCGCACCGGGCGAACTGCTGCGCCTCGTGGCCGACCGTATCGGGTGGGCGATCCCGTATGCCGAGCACGCCGGTGAGTCCGACATGGATCACATGCGGGCCAACTACGCCTATGCCCCGATCGTGGGCACCAATCCGATCAGCAGCGGCGGCCTCGAAGAGCCGTTCCCGCTCTACGCCAGCGCCGACGTCTTCGCCGGTGCCGTCGTCCAGGGTCCGGGTGTCACCTATCCATCGCATGTCCACAAGGCCACCGAGACCTTCTGGGTCGCGGCCGGCACCGCCGACTGGCAGATGGGCGACGAGTGGACGAGCCGCGGTCCGGGCGCCACGATCTTCCACCCGACCGGCACGCGGCACGCCACCGTTACGACCGACGAACCCCAGCTGATGCTGTTCGCCTGGACCTCCGACCCCGACTGCGTCCCGGTGATCATCCGGTTCTGAGGCGACGCAGCGGACCCGGGGGCGCCCGGTACCGTGCGGGCGTGAGCACTTCCCCCGAGGCCGACGCCTGCCACTGGCATCCCGACCGGCCCGCCGGCGTCACCTGCCAGCGTTGCGACCGGCGCATCTGCGGCCTGTGCATGCACCAGGCGTCGGTCGGCTTCCACTGCCCGTCGTGCGCGGGGCCCGTCGCCGTCGGCCGTCGCCGGCAGGTCCACCGCCGGCACACCCCTGCCCCCTCGTCGTTCGCCCACCGGGATCCGATCGCCATCCGGGTACTCATCGCCCTCAACGCCGCCGCCTTCCTGTACGCACTCAGCCGCGGTGCCTCGCTTGCCGGATCGCTCGGTGGCGTCGGCGTCGACTTCGGGCTCGTCGGCTTCGGCTGCAAGGCGTTCATCGGCCAGATGTGCATCGGACCGCTCGGCGTCGACGAGGGGGAGTGGTGGCGGCTGGCCACGTCGGCGTTCCTGCACGCCGGGCTGCTGCACATCGGCTTCAACATGTTCCTGGCCTGGATGCTCGGCAACGCCCTCGAGCGCCTGCACGGGCCGGTCCGCTTCCTCGGCCTCTACACGGGCTCGCTGGCGGCAGGATCATTGGGCGTGCTGCTGATGGCACCCACGACCCTCACGGTCGGTGCCTCGGGTGCGGTGTTCGGGCTCATGGGCGCCACGGTCGTCCACCAGTACCGGCGGGGGATCAACCCGTGGAGCTCGGGGATCGGCACGCTGGTCTTCGTCAACCTGCTCTTCACGTTCGGTCGACCGGGCATCAGCATCGGCGGCCACCTCGGCGGCCTGCTGGGCGGTGCCGTTCTGGCGTGGCTGGTCGACGAGTCCGACCGCCGCGGCCTGCCCCGCCGGTTGGGAACGGCCATGACCTGCGCCTTCGCCCTCGCCTGCTTCGC